>Ga0307516_10002126_pt1 | contig 26836 bp, 28 predicted proteins | sample 19_EM_MG_FD_203310 | JGI IMG/M metagenome (GOLD analysis project Ga0307516, IMG submission 203310) | Populus trichocarpa ectomycorrhiza microbial communities from riparian zone in the Pacific Northwest, United States - 19_EM | ecosystem: Host-associated > Plants > Roots > Unclassified | place...
CCCCGCTGACTCGCTCCATGGCTACGTAGCCACCAGAGTTGTCGATGGGGGTCCGGGCGCCGATCATCTGCACCTTGCTCGTCGCCTCGATGGCCCCGACGAAGCGCTTGTCGATGTTCACGCGCCCCAGCGAGACCCCCTCTTCGACGTCGTACGGAGGTTCCATGGCAAGCTTCACTTCGAAAGTTCCCTTGGCGTTCATGCCCTCAGGGTTTACGCGGAACGGACGCGGACGTCTTGCATTTATGCGACACCGCCCGGTCGCCGGCCAGGGGTGCGTTCAGTTGGGGCCTCCGTGGAGGGTGACGAGAGGCCATCTGGGCCCTCCCGATCAAATTACCTACGCGCGCCGCCGACGAGGTTGTCGATGACCATCGCCAGATCGGCGCGGACGTTGGCTTTCGCGACGAAGGCCTCAACCCCCGCCAGGGCCATCAGCGGAGCCACTTCTGCTTCGCTCATGCTGGAAACCAGTACGACGCGGAGGTTCGGTAAGGCGGCACTTTTTCGCAAGAGGGCCGCGAGCTTGTCGCCACGGATGGTGGGCATCATCACGTCGAGCACCACCACCTGAACGTGCTCTTGCACCAAATGGTTGGTCACGCCGAACACCGAGGGCAGGCTCGAGACGTTGAAGCCGGCCGTCTGCAGCAAATCGACGAGGAATTCGCGCTCGAACTCGTCGTCGTCGATCACGACCACGCGGATGGGAGCTCTAGTAGCGGTGGGGTGGGCTCGCTGAATCATGGCTGGCTGGCTCTCAGTTGTCGTTCGATCTCGACGGTCAAGCTTGCGAAGTCGTCGCGGATGGCCTGCAATTGGCGCCCCACCAGGTCCCAGTCCGCCTTGGCGAGCGTACCGCGCAGGGCCTCTACGCTTTCCGCGAGCGCCGAGGCGCCCGCCGCGTAGAGCCCTCCTTTGAGCTTGTGGGCGGCGAGTCGCGCGCTTGCGGCGTCGCGCCGCGAGCAGGTGTCGATGACGAGCTTTAGTTGGACAGGCGCGGCGCGCAGGAACAACTGCAGCAGGTGAGGCGGCAACTCCGAGTTTGGGTCGAGCTCGTAGGTCATGTGGTCTCCAGCTCTCGAGGTCATTGAACGACGTACTCCAGGCCCGCAAACCCACTGAGGCGTCGTTGCGGAGACAGCTCGGCCTGGGTGGTGGCGTCGCTGGCGTACTGGTTGGGACCAACGACGTAGGGCCCGCGGCTGGCGGCGTCGTAGGTGGTGCTCACGCGATAGCTCATGGCGCGCAATCCCGGCACGACGCCGGTCAAGGTGAAGCGCAGCTGCAGATCGGGGGGCGCATATGGCGCGTGCGCGAAGCCGCCATCGAACGCGCGATCGGCGGGGCGCGTAGCCCAGTAGTAGGCGGCCACGGCCGGCGTGGGCAAGCTGCCCCCCAGCTCGTAGCTCACACGGGCGTTGCCGAAGAACGACGGCCCGACCGCGAGCGGCCTGGAGCCGCCGCCGTCGCCAAAGTCGATACGTGAAAACGACGACGTCAAGTTAGCGGCCAGGTGCAGCTTGCGATCGACGCTCGCTTCGTAGGCGGCGTTGTAACCGTAACTGCTGAGCGAGCCGGTGTTGGCGTAGACGTAGGCGATGCTGGTAGCGGGCTCCAGCGCGCCGGAGGCGATCTTGGCCTGCAGTTCGTCACCCGTCAGCGTCCGGTAGCTGACCATATCGCTCCATGACGAGCGAAACACGCCGAAGAACAGCCGCTGGGAGCCGAAGCGTTGCTCGAACGAAAGCTCGAACGAACGCACGGACTCGGCCGACAGGTTCGGCGCCGCTACCTCCGCCGTGCGATCGGCGTAGTTGAGCTCGTAGGCGGTCGGGCCGCGGAAAGCCTCCGCGTAGATGCCCTTCACTCGGCCGTCCTTCCAGGGCGTCACGCCTAGCGCGGCGCGCGGCGAGAGCTTACTGCCGAAGCGGGTATCGTAGTCGAAGCGCAAGCCCGCGTTCACGTCGAGGAAGCGGTAGGGCGAGAACGACTCTTGGATGTAGGGAGCCACCAGCGCGTCCGTGCGCGTGTAGTCGTTGTTGACCGGCGCGACGGCGCGCGTCACGCGGTCGACGACCGTGAGCTCGGAGCGAGCGGCGCGCAGTCGCGAATCCACGCCCAACATCGTGGTCGACTTGAGCTCGGGGACGTCAATCGTGGCGCGCACGTCGGCGCCGCCCGATTTGCCGCCGCCGAGCAACGTGCGCTCACAACCGGAGACCAAGCCGTCGGGGCACTCCTCGGCCGCCGAACGCCGGCTAAACCAATAATACTGGTTCAAGAGGCCGTAGGCCCGCGTGCTGAGCACGACCCGCGACGAAAGCGCGCGCGTGTAGTTGAGCCCAAGTTGAAACCAGCGGTCGCGCTCACGGTTGTCCGGATCGTTGAAGTCGTCGCCGACGTTGACGATACTGGTCATGAAGGGGCTGGCCCGCGTATACATGCCGGCGCGCAACGTTGCTTCGAGCGCGCCCACGCGCAGCCGAGCGTAGGCGGCAGGCACGTCGACGAAATTCGAGCGCGTGGCGTTGCCGCCCCACTGACCAGCCGGAGTTCTCGGGCCGAAATCCTTCGGAGCGCCGGTCACGGCGTCGTCGCCGTAGACCTGCGGAGTGAGGTGCCAGTCGGGGCCGGCTTGCTTGTAGCGTTCCAGCTGCAAGGTGAGCTCCGCGGGCAAACCGAAGAGCTCGAAGGCGTGACCGAAGCCGGCGGCCCAGCGATAGCCGTAGCCGTAGCCCGACAGGGGCGAGAGCCGCGGGCCCTCGCCTTCGAAGACGGGCGCCGTTGTGTCACCCTCGAGGATCAGGTGCAGGCCTCGGTAGTCCCGCGCGCGCTTGGTCACGATGTTGATCGTGCCGAGCATCGCTTGAGCGCCGTGGGTCACGGAGCCCGGCCCCAGCGTGACCTCGATATGATCGATCAGCTCGAAGGGCACGCCGGCGCCGCGTTCGAAATAGGCGGTGCCATTCCAGGGCTCGTTAGCGGGCACGCCGTCGATCAACAAGAGCACGTGGTTGCCGTAGTCGCCGGTGAGCAGCACGCCGCGGGCGCCGATCTCGACGCCGTGCTCCAGCGTAGTCGTGACCATGCCTAGCGAAGCGTAGTTGAGCGCCTCGTTCAACGAACGTAGGCCGTGGATGCGCAGCTCCTCGGCGGTGATGATGCTGGATGTCGCGGGTGCGGTGGTCGACGACTCCGCGTCCTTCGAGGGCGTGGAGACGATGGACTGGTTCATCAGCGCTTCCAGGTCATTGCTCTGCGCGTGCGCCAACGGGGCGCAAAACAGCGACACACACACTAGAGCCCACGAACCGCGATTCATCCGACCACCTCCGCCATGCGCAGGAAGTCCGCGCGAAAATCGACGTCTTGCAGGCGCGCTTGCGTCAGGTTGACCAGCACGCGCGGCTTGCCAGAGCGCACCGCAGAGCCGAGAATCATGCCCTGCTCGACCTGCTCTGGCCCGGTGCACGCCGTCAGCACGCGCAGGCCGACGAGCGCAGCCGCAAGCTGGCCAATCGGCTCACGAATGCCCGGTGTCACGTAGAGGACGCCAGCGCGCAGTCGTTTGCAGTCGTCTACCAGTCTGGGGACCCCGCGGAAGATCACGCGAGTCGCAGTCAGCGGGTAGCTACCGAGCGAATCGAGGCTGGACAGCTCGCTTTGCAAGAGCGTGCCGATGCGAACGGAGTCGGCGTTTGCCGCGTCGACCAAGACTGCGACCGAGAGCTGGCCGTGCACCCGCGAGGCGAAGTTGCGATCGTACGGGATTACGCGATCGAGCAGGCTCACCTGCAGCCGGATCGGCACCTCGGGCTCGACCGCGGCCGCGCGGCCGCGCCACAGCAAGCTGGCAGCGGCGCCGACGCACGCCAGGGCGGTGCGACGCGTCAGGAGCGATCGAGAGCCCAGGGCCGCGGACAACGTAGTTTATGGACGGCCGTTTCGTGGGCAAATGAAGGGGTCTTTGGCGGCCTTTTTTGAGACAAGTTTTGGCTCAGGCCCGCTCGCCCAAGGCGCTCGGGCGTGGTTGACTCAGCGTGTGGATCTGCGTTCCAGACTTGCCAGAGCGGCCCGTGCCACGGCCCCGATCGTGCTGGCGTTCGTGGCCTTGGCCGCGGTCGAGGTCTGCTATTTTCCGGGTCGAGACTCGCGCCTGCACGTCTCCGCGCTGCGGGCCAAGGCGGTCGCGCTGGCCGAGCTCACTGCGAGCAGTGCCGCACCGGCGCTCGAATTCGAGGACGACGCCGTGCTCAGTGAGTTTCTGCGCAGCGTCGCGCGCGATCGGGACGTGGCCAGCGTCGTGGCGTGTTCGAGCGCGGGGCAGACGATCAAAGCCGTCGGCGTGGCGGGTGGCTCGCGCTGCCGGCGCGTGAGCAAGACGACGGTCGAGATGGATGGGGCAGAGCTGTGGGTGGCGACGCCGATCGCCGCTAAGACGCACCCGGGCACGCTCTTGATCACGTTCAAGACCGACGCCATCGTCCGCGCGCGGCAGCAGGCGGAGCGTGTCGCGCTGGCCATCGCAGCTGGCATCCTGCTCTTGGGGCTAGGCGTATCTTGGTGGACCACGCGGATCCTCGCGCGCCTGCAGGATTTGGTGGAACAGAACCGCAGCGCGCGCAAGCGTGCCGAGGCCGCCAGCGAGGCCAAGAGCGCGTTCTTGGCCAACATGAGTCACGAGATCCGCACGCCGATGAACGGCGTTATCGGCGTGACTCAGTTGCTCGAGCGGAGCAAGCTCGACGACAGACAGCGCGGCTACGTCCGAACCATCGCGCGTTCGGGGGAACTGCTGCTCGCCGTCATCAACGACATTCTGGACTTCTCCAAGGTCGAGGCCGGCAAGCTGAAGGTCACGAGCACGGTATTTGACCTGCGAGCGCTGGTGGCCGAAACGTGTGACGCCGTTCAGGGCAGCACGGAAAGCAAGGGGCTGAAGCTGACAAGCTTCGTGGACAACGACCTGCCCGAGCAGGTGAGTGGCGACGGCTTGCGCTTGCGGCAGGTGCTCTTGAACTTGCTGTCGAACGCGATCAAGTTCACCGAGCGTGGCCACGTCAGTTTGAAGATGCGTCGGCGAGACTCCAGCTCGGGCGACGCGATCATCCGTTTCGAGGTGACCGACAGCGGCATCGGGATTGCGCCAGCGCATCACGCCACGCTCTTCGAAGCCTTCACTCAGGTGGACGAGCATACGACCCGACGCTATGGCGGCACCGGCCTGGGCTTGGCCATTTGCAGAAGGCTCGTGACGCTAATGAATGGCAAAATCGGCGTCGAGAGCAGGTTCGGCGCCGGCAGCACGTTTTGGTTCGAGCTCCCGCTGCCGGCGAGCGAAGCGCGCGTCGCATCGGGGCGCGTGCCGTCGATGAGAGCGAGCTCAGAGCTTGGCGCGGAGACGCGACTGCGCCTTCTGGCCGTCGATGACAACGAGATCAACCGCGGCGTCATCGAGCACTTGGTGCAGTCGCTGGGCTACGACGTGGATTTGGTGGAAGGCGGGCGCGAGGCCGTGGAGCGCGTTACCGGCGGCGGAAAGTACGCGGTAGTGCTCATGGATTGTCAGATGCCCGACGTGGACGGCTACATGGCGACGCGCGAGATTCGAGCCTGGCAAAGCCACACGCAGGCCGCGCACGTCCCCATTGTCGCCGTCACAGCGCACGCGCTCGAGGGCGAGGAGGCAAAGGTGCTGGCCGCCGGCATGGACGACTTCCTGCCAAAGCCCGTGCGCCTCGAGTCGCTGCGGCAAATGGTAGAAAAATGGCAAACACGGTGAGCTGCGCGCTCAGGCCGGCACGCCTTGGCGCTCGGCGGGGTGACGGCGCAGCGCGCGCCCGGTGAAATCGATGAAGGCGCGCAGCTTGGGTTGGTTCTGGCTCTTAGCCGGAAAATACAGGAAGAGCCCCGGCTTCGTCGGAAGATGCGACTTGAGGACGGCCTCCAGCTCACCCGACGCGAGCTCGCGGGCGGCCACCAGGTCGGCCGTGTAGGCCAGGCCTACGCCGCGCTTCGCGAACGCAATCATGCTGAGGTGGTCGTTGACCACGACGCTGCCGGGCACGGCCAGCGAAAACTCTCGCCCTCGGCGCACGAACTGCCAGCGATAGACGGCCTTGGCCGTCGGAAAACGGTAGCCGATGCACTCGTGCTGACTGAGATCCTGCGGCGAGCGCGGTCGTCCGTGCGTCGCAAAGTAGGCGGGCGCGCCGACCACGCACCAGCGGAAGTTTGGGGTGATTCGCACGGCAATCATGTCGCGTTGGATGAATTCCCCGATGCGAATACCGGCATCGAAACCGCCGCTGGTCAAGTCAACCGAAGCATCGTTTACATCGATCTCGACTTTGACATCGGGGTAGGCCCGCCGAAATCCCGCCACTATGGGCGCTATCATCAGGTCCATCGCGATGCGCGGCACCGAGAGGCGCAGACGTCCGACGGGACGATCCCTCAACGCGCCCAGAGCATCGAGCGCGGCGCCAATTTCGGTCGCAGCGGGGTGCAGCCGCGTCAGCAGCTGCGCGCCAGCTTCCGTCAAGGCTACCTGGCGAGTCGTCCTCTGGAACAGCGGCAGCCCCACGCGCGCCTCTAGCGCCCGGACGGCTTGACTGACGGCGGCGGGCGTCACCCGCAGTGTGGCGGCCGCTGCACGGAAGCTCGCATGCTCGGCGACGGCGAGAAATTCGGAGAGTCCGGTGAAGATGTCGGTGCGAGCCAAAACAGAGGCACTCCTGCGGTTTATTGGATAGCTGATGTTAACAAGCCATTGTGATTTCGTCTATTTTCTTAATCGATGCCCGCCGCATACTGATGCCCATGAACGAAGCGCAACAGCTGGCGGATCGTTACGTCGCGGTCTGGAACGAGACAGACGCCGACGCGCGTCGAAAGGCCATTTCCGAGCTCTGGGCGCCCGCGGGTCGTCACTACGTCAAGACGCTCGAGGTTCGCGGGCATGACGAGCTCGAAGAGCGCGTCGTCGGCGCGCACCAGAAAAATGTCCGGGACAACGGCAACCGGTTCAGGGCGGTAGCGAACGCTCAAACCCTGCGCAATGTCGTCACCTTCAATTGGGAAATGGTCCCCGCTGCTGGGGGCACGATTCTAGCCGTCGGCCTCGAGTTCCTGGTTCTGGACGACCAGGGACAGATCACCGACGACTACCAATTCATCGTGTCGTAGGACGGCCATGAAGAGTTATCACACGAACCTTGGTCTCGCGCGCGCTGGCGGGTGTCCCAGTCATCACGCTCAGGGCCGTGCTGCTTATGGGCGAGCGTCTGCAGCCAGTCGCCCCGTGGTGAGCAACACGGAATTGGGCACGGCGGCCAGTTGCTCACCCCGGGTTGGGGAAAGGGACGTCTATGGGTAAGACTTTGTACAAGACGCGCGCCTCGCGTGGAGATCCTTCACCGGGCGCTGGAGTCAGTTGGAGCTCGAGCTCACTCCGGCGCTGCCAAACCCTGCGCCTACCAAGACTAGCGTTGCTAACCGTTGGCGAGGGCGTCTCGGATTGTTAGGTACAAGTTTGTAATTTTCCGGACTTGCAGCACAGATTGGCGACGAATCAGGCGCAGGCGCAGATTCTGCTCTGGCCTCGCTGCGCGAAGTGAGCTAGTTATGAAACTGGTTCCAGGTTTCGACCTTTTGCCGCGTTCAACCCAGGAAATCTCGCCATGAGTCTGTTCTGTCGCTTCGGTTTGCCCGTTTTCGTTGCGCTCTCACTGGCCGCTTGCGGCGGCACCAAGCCCGACGCCGCCGCGCCCGAGGCTTCGGGTCCGAGCGCGGCCGCGGCCTCGACTACGCCGGGCGCCGATGAGCCGCTGACCGAAGCGCCCAAGCCGCCGAAGGCCAGCGGCAACCCGTTCGCCAGCATGAAGCTGTGGGTCGATCCGGATTCGTTGTCGATGCTGACCGCGAACTCGCTGCGCAAAAAAGATCCCGAGAAGGCGAAGCTGCTGGACAAGATCGCGCAGCAGCCGCAAGCCTTGTGGGTCGGCGACTGGAACAAGGACGTGAAGCGCTACATCGAATACATCCTCGGCAAGACCAAGGCCGACGGCGCAGCGCCGATCTTCATCTTGTACAACGTGCCCGGTCGCGACTGCGGCCAGCATTCCAAGGGCGGCCTGAAGACGGGCGACGAATACCGGCGCTGGATCCGCAAAGTGGCACAAGGAGCAGGCCAAGAGAAAGTGGTGTTCGTGCTCGAGCCAGACGCGCTCGGCTTGCTCGACAAGTGCCTGAGCAAAGAGCAGCAAGACGAGCGGCTCTCCATCATCTGGGATGCCGTCAAGGTCCTGCGCCAGAACCCCAACGCCGCCGTCTTCCTCGACGCCGGGCACGCGCATTGGGCGCCCGCGCCAGCCATGGCCGAGCGCTTGAAGCGCGCCGGCATCGAAGACGCGCACGGCTTCGCGCTCAACACTTCGAACTACGTTTGGGATGCCGAGAACATCAAATTCGGTCACGAAGTTTCGAAATTGGCCTTTGGCGCGCCGTTCATTCTCGACACCAGCCGCAACGGCAACGGGCAAGACGAAAAACTCGACTGGTGCAATCCGCCCGGTCGCCACATCGGCAAGCTTCCCACCACCGAAACGGGCGATCCGCTGATCGAGGCCTACCTGTGGCTGAAGCGTCCGGGCGAATCCGACGGCGAGTGCAATGGCGGTCCGAAGGCCGGCGCGTTCTGGCTCGACCAGGCGCTCGAGCTCGCCAAGTAGGGCCAGCTGAGGCGGCAGGGGAAGGTGGCAGGCCCCGCGCCGCGCGCGCTATCATTTACGCCACATGCCAAGCGTACGGCTGTTCGTCTATGGCTCGCTGAAGCGCGCCGGCCGGCACCACGACCAGCTCCAAAACGCCGAATTCTTGGGTGAAGTGCAGACCTTGCCCGGCTACGCGCTCGAGCCGCTCGGCGAATACCAGGCCCTCGTGGCGGCGCCCGGCAGCGCGAGCCGCGTGACCGGCGAGCTATTCGAGCTGAGCCAACCGGCGACTACGCCGAATATGGCGAATACGGCGAAGTCGCGACTAACGGCCCTCGACGCCTTCGAGGGCGACGACTACGTCCGTGGCGAGGTCCGGCTCGACCACGGGAAATGCGGCTTGGCTCTCGCCTACTTCAGAAAGGCGCGCTAGCTTTCTCGGTTCCGCACCGTGACGGCTGCACCCTCCGACCCCCCCGCAAGTCAACGCGGCTCCGTGCCCCTGGATTTGTTACAGGTGCTGGTCACGCCGATTTGGGTGTTCGACCTGGGGCGGCGGCGCATCACTTGGGCGAATCGCGCTGCCGTCGAGTTTTGGCAGGCAGGTTCCGCAGCCCAGCTGCTCGCCCGCGACGTGAGCAAAGACCTTTCGCTGGCGAGCACAGCGCGGCTCGATGCCTACGCGCAGCGCCTGCAAAGCGAGCAGCGCATTACCGAGCAGTGGACGTTCTATCCCGGCCCGCTGCCCGTGACGGTCATGTGCAGCTTCACGCTGGCCGCCTCGAGCGGCTCTGGACCCGCCTTCCTGGTCGAGGCAACGCCAGCGGCTCCCGATAGCGCTGCCGGCGACACGCTGCGCGCGGTCGAAGCTTTCCGGCATACCACGGCGCTGGTCAGCGTCATCGACCTGAGCGGCGAGACGCTGATGGAAAATCCGGCCGCGATTCGCACCTACGGCCACCTCTTGTCGCGCGCCGGCGCGCACGCCTTCAAGCTCAGATTTGCCGACCCCGACGACGCCGCGCGCGCCCTACATCGCGTGACCAACGGCAAAGAGTTCGTCGAAGAGGTGTGGGTCAGCACGCTCGAGGGCCAACGCCGGCACGCCGTCGAGGCGCGTCAAACCACCGATCCGGTGACCGGTCGGCGCGCGATCCTGCTCAGCGAAATCGACGTGACGTTTCGGCACGAGGCCGAAGAGGTCGTGCGCCGCGTCTACTCCGAGCTCGAGTCGCGGGTGCGCGAGCGGACTTTGGACTTGGAACGGCTCAATCGCGAGCTGGGCGAAGAGCGACAATTCGTTTCGGCGGTGGTCGATACGGTCGGCTCGCTGCTGATCGTCACCGATGCCTATGGCACCACCGTACGCGTCAATCGCGCGCTGTGCGAGCTCACGGGCTACAAGCCCGAAGAGCTGACGGGTCGCCCAATCTGGGAGACGCTGCTGGCGCCGCCCGAAGCCGAGCTCATCGAGCGCGCCTTCGCCGAGCACGGCCCGCGCTTTCACGGCGTCATGCCCAAGAACGTCGAGGGCATGATCCGCACCAAAACCGGCGAGTCGCGCGTGGTTTCGTGGACGAACGCGGCGCTCTTGGATCCGAGCGGCCTGACCGAATACTTGATCGGCGCGGGCGTCGACGTCACCGATCGCCAAGAGATTCAGCTGCGGCTGCAGATCAGTGACCGCATGGCTTCGGTCGGCACGCTGGCGGCGGGAGTGGCGCACGGCATCAACAACCCGCTCGCCTACGTGATCTCCAACCTCGACTACGTGCGCAGCAAGCTCGAGCTGCCCTGGAACGAGCTGCCGCCCGAAGACGTGCGCGAAGTGCGCGACCTACTCGAAGAGAGCCTGGAGGGCGCCGATCGGGTGCGGCGCATCGTCGGAGATTTGCGCTCGTTTTCGCGGCAAAGCGAGGAGCGCGTGCAGCCCGTCGATCTGGCGAACCTGATCGAACGCGCCCTGAACATGGCCATGAACGAGATTCGGCACCGCGCGCGCGTCGTGCTCGAGCTGGGCAACGTGCCGCGCGTGATGGGCACCGAATCGAAGCTGGGCCAGGTAGTGCTCAACCTGCTCGTCAACGCCGCTCAAGCCATCGAGGCCGGCAACGTAGAGCAAAACTCGATCACCGTGCGCACGCTGCTCGACAAGCACGGCCGCCCGCGGCTCGAGATTCAGGACACCGGCGTCGGCATCCCGGAAGAATACCTGCGTCGCGTCTTCGATCCGTTCTTCACGACCAAGCCGGTGGGCATCGGTACGGGGCTCGGCTTGAGCATCTCGCACCGCATCATCAGCGAGTTTGGGGGTGAAATCGGCATCGAGAGCCAGCACCAGCACGGCACCTTGGTGTGGATGGCGCTGGAGGCGGCCCCGGCAGGCGCCGTCACGAGGCCGGCCGCGCCGACGTTTCCGCCGCCGTCGAACCGCGAGCATAGCGCGCGCGTGCTGATCGTCGACGACGAGCCGGCCATTTTGCGCGCGCTCAGCCGCGTGCTGTCCGGCTACCAGGTCACGCGTGCGCTGTCGGGCAAAGAGGCCATCACGCACATCGAGCATGAGGGGCCGTTCGACGTCGTGTTCTGCGACGTGATGATGCCGGAGCTGTCGGGCATCGACGTTTACGAGCGCGCCAAGCAAGTCTGCCCGGGCCAAGAGCAGCGCATCGTGTTCATCACCGGCGGCGCCTTCACCGAGCAAGCCGCCCGCTTCATCGACTCCATCGACAACCCCAAGCTCGGCAAGCCCTTCGACGCCGGTGAAGTCCGCGCGCTGGTCAAAGCGCTGACCCGCCAGCCCGTGCTCGAGCACGAGTAAGCAGCTTGGCGACGGCGCGAAGGTGCCTCAATCCGCCAGTAACGTGAAGCAAAAGCTCGAGCCGCGTGGTTGACCTGGCTCGACCCAGATCTGACCACCGTGGGCCTCCACGACCTTGCGACAGATCGAAAGGCCGATGCCGGTGCCGGCGTACTTGCTGCGGCTGTGCAGCCGCTGAAACACGTCGAAGATGCGGCGCGCGAAGCGCGGCTCGATCCCGATGCCGTTGTCAGCGACGGCAAAGCAGTAGTGGTTGCCCTTGCGCGTCGCCGAGATATTGACCCGGGGTGGCTCGTCCCCGCGGTACTTGATGGCGTTGCCGATCAGGTTGAGAAACAAGCTGTGCAGCTGGCGCGCGTCGCCTGGCAGCGTCGGCAGCTCCAGAATCGTCACTTGTCCGTCCGCCTCGGCGATGCTCGCTTGCAAATCCTTCGTGGCATTTTCCGCGATTGCTTGCACGTCCACCTCGGCCAGGGCCAGCGTCGCGGCGCCAACCTGGCAGTAGGCCAGCAGGTCGACGATCAGCTGCTGCATGCGACGAGCACCGTCGGCGGCGAAGTTCAAGTAACGCGCGCCATCCGGCCCGAGCTGCGCCGAGAAGCGCTGCTCCAGCAGCTCCGTGTAGCCCGCCACCAGGCGCAACGGCTCTTGCAGGTCGTGCGAAGCCACCAGCGCAAATTCATTTAGCGCCGCATTGGAACGCTCGAGCGCCGTGGCGTGTTGGGTGAGGCGCCGCTGCTCGGCTTCGGCCTCGCTGCGCAAGGTCTCGGCGCCTCGCAGCTGCCGTTCTCGTTCGGCAAAATCCTCGGCCAACATGTTCACGGCCGCGATGACGGCGTCGACCTCGTCACCGGCTTCGCTCACCTCGCCACGCGCCGTCAGATCCCCGGTCGAAAGCTGGATGATCTGCTCGAGCAATTGAGCCAGGCGCGGGTCGGTAGAGCTCACGTGCTCCCCGGGTCCGTGACCAACCAGCGCAGGGCCTCGTCCTCCCCGTCGAAGATCCGGATTGGGAATGGCGGGCGGTTCAGGCGCATGAAGAAGTTGCCGATAGTGCGGGTCAGCGGGCTGTCCGCGACCAGCGCAACGCGCGCCAAGTAGCGCCCAGCTCGTTCGGACGACATGTGGACGCGCACGCCGAGACTTACGCCCCGCAGCGTTCGGATGTCGGCTAGTAACGCCGTGGGGGCGCGGACTCCCAACCGCTCGAACGCTAGGAAGATCTCTTCGGTGTCGCCTGCGTCGAGCGAACACGGACCCTTGATGGAAATGCCCAACACGCCCTCGGTAAACCAAAAGACGTCGGTGCGAGGGTTGACTACTGGTTCGGTTCCGACACGTGGCTGCATCACGGCCCATCTACCCGTCTTGCGGCAACTTCGCGGTTTCGAGCCAGAACGAATGCAGGCTCGCAGCGAGCTTCGCGAACCCTGGCAGACCGGTGGGTTTCTGCAGGTAGCAGTTGGCATGTGCCCGATAGCTCTCGATGATGTCTTGCTCGGCCGCTGATGAGCTGAGGACTAGAACCGGAATCGTCGAAAGCTCACGATCGTTCTTGAGCTCGGTCAAAACCTCGCGCCCGCTCAGCCGCGGCAGGTTCAGATCCAGCAGGATCAAGCTGGGTCGCGTAGCCTCTTTGAACTCACCCTCGCGCCGCAGGTAGCGCAGTCCGTCGACGCCATCTTCCACGACCACGAGCCTGACCGGGACGGTACCTTCCTGCAGAGCAAGACGCGTCAACTCGGCGTCTCCCTGACTGTCCTCGATGAGCAGGATCTCCACCGGTTTTGTCACCTCTAGGTCGCTCGAGGCTAACGCGTCGTCTTGCCCTGAGCAATCAACACGATAGTCGCTATGTCCAAAACCAGAAGCTCGAGAAACGCACGGGCCTTGCCGGTTTGTTCGCTTTGAGGCAATTTTACGGCTGAGCGGGCCGAAAACCGGCGTAGTGTTCATATGTCTGGACGCGGGGCGGCGGCCAAGATTGGAAAGCTGTAGATGGGCGGACCTCCATATTTGGTCGAAAGTGACGAACCATGTCCCAAGCGGAGATAGCCGAAGGCCCGCTCGCCGAGCGTTGGCTTTGCCAGCTCCTCGAGGCAGCTCCGCACGCCATGATCGTGGTCGACCGAGCTCGCAAAATCGCGCTGGTTAGCCAAGGGGCGGAGCAGGTTTTTGGCTACCGCCGTGACGAGCTGATCGGACGCGAGCTCGAGTTGCTGATCCCCGAGCGCTTCCGCGCGCAGCACGCGAGCCATGTCTCTGCGTTCCTCCAAGAGCCGCGTGCGCGAGCCACGGGTGTGGGTCGCGAGCTCTTCGCTCGTCGCAAAGACGGCAGCGAGCTAGCCATTGAAATTGCCCTAAATTCGCTCGAGACACCCGGCGGCCTGTTCACACTCGCCTCGATCGTCGACATCACGGCGCGCCGTCACGGCGAAGACGAGCTCCGACGTATGGGCGATGATCTCGAGACATTCGCCTACATTGCCGGGCACGACTTGCAAGAACCCCTGCGTATGGTGGCAAGCTACACAGAGCTCTTGGCGCAGCGCTACCGGGGTAAGCTCGATGAGCGCGCGGACAAATACATCTTCTACGCCGTCGACGGCGCCAAGCGCATGCAGCGATTGCTGGCCGACCTCCAAGCTTTCTCGCGTGTCGGCTCGCAGGGCAAGCCGCTCGTACCAGTCTCCGCCGAAGCGGTGGTGAAACGCGTCGTCGACACGCTGGCCGGGGCGATTCGGCGAGCCCGTGCCAGCGTTAGCGTCGGCCCGCTGCCGACCGTGCTGGCCGACGAGGGACAGCTGGGGCAGCTGCTTCACCATTTGATCGGCAACGCGCTGAAATTCCAAGGTGAGGCGCCAGCGGTCGTCGAGATTAGCGCGACCCCTCTCAACGAATGTTGGCAATTTGCCGTCAAAGACAACGGCATCGGCATCGACAGTCAGCACATGGAGCGGATTTTCCAAATGTTTCAGCGCTTGCACGAGCGTGACAAGTACGAGGGCACGGGTGTCGGGTTGGCGATTGCCAAGCGCATTTCGGAGCGCCACGGCGGCCGCATTTGGCTCGAGTCGGAGCCCCAAGTTGGGTCCACCTTCTTCTTCACGCTGCAAGCCGCCAGCTTGCCGGGGCAGCCATGACGACTCCGATCCGCGTGCTGTTGATCGAAGACAATCCCGGCGACGCCCACCTGACGCGCGACACACTCGAGCAGAGCAAACTTTTGGTCCAAATCGCAGTCGTGGCAGATGGCGAAGAGGCGCTCGACTACCTACTGGGCCGGGCTAACCATGCCGGGGTCGGGCCGCCGGATCTGATTGTGCTCGATCTGAATTTGCCAAGGCTCAGCGGTCGAGAGGTCTTGGCCGAGATGAAACGGCACGAGCAGCTGCGCGGCATCCCAGTGGTCGTGCTGACGTCCTCGGATGCCGAAAGAGACGTGGTGATGAGCTACAAGCTCGGCGCCAGCTGCTACGTCACGAAACCCGTGGGGCTCGAAGCGTTCCAGGCCATCGTCAAGTCCATCGAAAGCTTCTGGTTTACGGTGGTGAAGCTGCCGTGAGCTAGGCCAGGCGCTGCCGGACCACGCCTGCGACCTTCTGGACGCCGCTCACTCCGGCTTCGTCGTCGCTCGTCAAATCGTCGGGAAGGCGCGGCGCTCGCAGCTGGGTCGAGCCTGCCGCGGGCAAGGCGTCGTTCGCGGAGAACGTCGGGTTGGTGCTGGCGGGAGCCGGGCCGTCGAAGAACACCGAGCAATTGCGGCCGTTACGTTTGGCCTTGTACATGGCCATATCGGCCGAGCGTAGAAGTCGCAGCGGCGAGCGGCCGGCAGTCGGAAAAAGCGCGATGCCGACGCTAGCCGTCACTCGGCTTTCGCGACTTCCGATCGGTTGCGCCAGCGACGCCAGGAGGCGCTGCACCATGACCGAGAGCGACTCGATCGATTCGACGTCGGTGACCATCACGGCGAACTCGTCGCCACCGAAGCGCGCCACCACGTCGTATTCGCGGAAGGCGCAGCGCATGCGCACGCCGACTTCCTTCAAGATCTGGTCGCCGGCCTCGTGCCCCAGCGTGTCGTTAATCTGCTTGAAGCCATCGAGATCGATCATCATCACGGCCAGCATTTGCTTTCGCCGACCTGCGCGTGCAACGGCCTGGGTCGCCGCGTCGGCAAAGCTCGAACGGTTGGCAAGCCCGGTGAGTGGATCGTAATGGGCGAGACGGCGCAGCCGCAGATCCGAGCGCTTGCGCTCGCGCGCGAAGCGCAGTGAGCGCAGCAACGTCTCGCGATCGGTGCGACCTTTCGGTAAAAAGTCCTGTGCGCCGAGCTGCACGACCTGCAGCGCGAGCGCTTCGTCATCGACGCCGCTGTAAGCTAGAATCGCTGCGTTGGGCGCGCCCGCCTGCAGCCGCAGCACGGCGTCGAAGCCGCGGGCGTCGGGCAGCGTCAAGTCCGTAATGATCGAGTCGAACTCACGATCGTGCAGCATGCGTAGGGCTTCTTGCAGCCGAGTCACGTGAACCAGCTCCAGCCCCGGCACGTCGCCCAGGTAGTCTTGGAGTAAGTCAGCATCACCTGGCGAGTCTTCTACCAGCAGGATCGACCAGCCCTTCGGCGCGGCCGAGATGCCGGCTCGTGCCGTGCGCCTTTGGTGGAGCGTGAACGCTCGCGCCAACGTCTCCTGAAGATCCAGCATCTCCAGCGGCTTGCCCAAGAAAGCCGCGATCGCGCCAGCCGCACCGACCGGCATGCGGGACTGAAGCTCGGGATCTGCCGACACCAGCACGAACGCCGTCGCCGGATCCATCACCGACAGCCGTTCGATCAGCGCGATGCCGTCGATGCCAGGCATGTTCAGATCGGTCACGACGACTGGAAAGGCTGTGTGTTGCGCCAGCTCAATCGCTTGCTCGCCCGATTCGGCTACGTGTGCCTCGACTCCCAGCGCCCGCGCGGCGTTGGCGAAGGCGACGCGCATCGAGCGGTCGTCATCCACGAACAGGACTTTGGACGGGAGGATGGCTGCAGTCATGAATCCGCGGCGTCGAAGCTCTGGTCGATCAACGACGAACTTTGGGCAAGGTTGAGGGGTCGGGCGAGCTTTTGGTGCGGAGCTAGCTCGAAAATTGGAGCTTTCTCGAAGTCTTTCAAGGCTTTCGGCACCGGACCGCGGACAAGATGACTCTGAAGGTCGAGCCGACTCCGGCTTGGCTTTCGACTTCTAGCTGCCCGCCATACGAGTCGACGATGCGTTTGCAGATCGATAGCCCGAGACCTGTGCCCTGACTAGGTGGCTTCGAGGTGAAGAAGGGGGTGAACAAGCGGTCCAAGATTTGTTCGGACATGCCCGCACCGTTATCCGTGACGGAAATCTCGACGCTGCTTTCGCCGCGACGTCGGCCCGAGATGCGGATCAGGTTCTGCTCCAGCTGGGACTCTGGCATCGCCTGCGCGGCGTTGACGACCAAGTTGGTCAGCACCTGCCCAAGCCGCGACTCGTGGGCTTGCACGGCCGGCAAATCGCTCTCCAAATTCACGATCACTTTGGCGCGACGTCGAACTTCGTGGCTCGTCAGGCGCAGCGTGCTCTCGATCACTGGGGCTAGCTCCACGGCCTCCGTGCGTTCTTCGTTGGCGCAAGACAGCGTTCGCAGGTCACTCGCGATCGTGCGCACACGGCTGGCCGCCTCGCGCGTATCGGCGATGAGCTGGCTGAGCTCCTCGAGCCCTCCGTGGGCGCCCGCCACGTTGGCGGCAATCTCCAAGTTCACGATCATGGCAGCGAGCGGATTATTGATCTCGTGAGCTACCGAGGCCGCCATCGTGCCGATTGCGACGAGCCGATCTACCGAGGCCAGCTGCACCTCGGCTTTGCGACGCTCGGTATTGTCGCGAATCGTAGCCATCAGCGCAGGTAGCCCGCACCACTCGACGGCCACGACGCGCATTTCGCCGAAGCGCAGCTCGCCGCCACGAAAGATCTGAAGCTCCGTGGTTGCCTGCTCACTCAGCGAGAAATGCAGCCTTTCGCCGAAAAACTCCGCCTCGCTGCGCCCGAAGAGCTGCATGGCGGCAGCATTGACGAACTGGACCTGGCCCGACTCATCGGCGACGATCACGGCTTCCGGTGTCGCCGCCATCCAGCGCTGCAGCTGACGTTGGCTACTTTGCCCGCGGTGCCGTTCGACCGCGCCGAGCAGGCAGCGACCCAGGATGGGTCCGGCGCCAGCGCCCTTGGTCAGGAAGTCCTGAGCGCCCGAGCGCAGCGCCTCGCGGCGCACTTGGTCGTCCTCGCTGCCGCTGAGCACGACGATCGCGACCGACTCGCGCGTTTTCCGGATGTGCGCGAGCGTTTGCGAGGGGCTGGCGTCCGGCAGAGATAGGTCGACGATCACGGCGTCGAAGGCTAGCGAGGTGAGCTCGCGCAGCCCTTCCTCGAGCCTCGGCGCTCGCGTGATCTCGACCTGGTAGTCGCCGAGTTCGCTCAGATGCTCTTCCACCCAATCCGCGTCGCCCGGATTGTCTTCAATCAGGAGCACGCGCAAGACGTGGTCCTGGTCGGCAAGCGCTCGCGCGCTGCGCAACCTGCGTTCACTGCGAGCCGGCGGTCGGGCAAGCTCCCCGGGCCGAGTCGGCGTCGTCCAGTGCTCAGCGCTGGCGTCCTCCAATAGCTGTTCCAATGGCCCCATGACGACTTGACCTCTGCGGCAGTGTCGATGGCAGACTCCGTGGTCCTTCACGGGGTGCGCCAAGCACGCTGCCTCGAGAGTAAACGTAGAAACCAGCGCCTGTCATGTGCGGACGCGGCCTTGTCGACTTTTCTCAAATTGGGGCGAAGGGGGGCCCAAGCCAGTGGGGCGTGGAGGTGGGTAAGGGTACGGCCCGAAGTGGTTGCGGCGCGCACTTCCCCCATCCATTTGCGGAATCGGGGACAGATTCGGTTGAAAAATGACTACGGCGTCGACCATTGGCCAACGAAGCCGTTCGCGCGTCGGCACGAACGCTGCGCGGCGCCGCTTCGTGACTGGGCGGTCGACTCGGGCGAATGCCCTCCACAGAAACGAAATACGTGTACGAAATCGGACAGCGCCCGCGCGTCGGCTTGCGTCCACGAATTCGTTGAACAATCTCTGTCCAATTTCGGACACGCACCTCGGCCTTGTGACCCGAGCCGGCGCGGAGCCTCTTTCTGAGGCGGCAAGGGAGAGGCGAGGTCGGACGGCGGTCGTGCCGACGCGAGAACGGCTTCGGTGGCCCATGCCTTGCCCTTGGGCGGCGGAGCAAGCTCACGGAGTCGGCGGCGTTGCGCCAGCGCAAGCCGGGCCAGTGCCGAGCTGGTCCCTCCAGCGATTCACGTCTGCGTCGTTCACGCAGCCGTCTTCGACGATGTCGGTGCCGGGCGCCGCGCAGACGCTGGTGAGACAGCCATAGCTCGTCGCGAGCACGTCGAGATCCGCCGCCGTTGATGTCGGCGGGCAAGGCTGCCGCGCCGCCTTCGCCGCCGTTCGCCACGCCGGCGCCTGCGATCCCAGCCTCTCCGCCGCCGCCACTGGCGATACCGCGACCGGCGTCGCCACCCGTCGTTTGACGCGCTCCAGCGCTGGCGGGAGCCTTGCCGCCCACTGACGCCAAGCCTCCCGCGGGCGTACCGCTGCCGGCTGGCGACGCGCCGGTGGACACCCTACGGGATAGCACACCGCCCCAACGACGCCCAAAGCCGGCTGATCGAGCGCGAGTAAGCAGTTTGGCCAACGAAGCCGTTCACTCGCCGGCACGAACGCTGCGCGGCGCCGCTTCGTGCCCGGGCTATCGACTCCGCGGATTGCTGCTCGGGCTTAAAATTCGCGTCCTTCTACGGAGCGCGCTGGGCCTCGCGACGCGATGGCAGAGCGCAACTGCCGTCGCGGCACAACCCCTCGGTCGATTTACCCCGCAGCTTTGCAACGACGGTTTGCGCCAACCCGACTGTCCAACACATTGGGCAACCACGGAGCGCGACGAGTGCGATGGGAAGCGCCGCTAGTGGGAGCCACGGATGGTCCGCGGCTGCCGAGAGGGCAAACGCCATAGTGCCCACCCCGAGCGCGCCGCGCGCCAGGTGGCCTGAGATAGTTTTACTGGCAAACATCAGTTAGTTTTCTTTCGTTTGACTAGTTTCGACTGCTCCATCAGCTCTCGAAGCTGCTGCCGCGCCCGGTGCAGGCGAGTCTTCATCGCGGCCGGCTCTAGGCCCAAAGCCCGGCATGTTTCTTCGCCGCTCAGCCCTTCCAAGTCGCGCATCACCACGACTTCGCGATACGGGCGCGGGAGGGCGGCAATGGCCGCGTGGACCGACTGCGCTAGCTCCCAACGCTCGAGTATCTGCTGCGGATCGAGCTGTGGGCTAACGGCTTCTTCGGTGCCACCCCGTTCCCCCAAAGAACCACGCTCGCGCAGAAACGGGCGTAGCATTCGCAAGCACGCATTTCGAACTGACGTCATCAGCCACGAAAGCGCGCCGCGGTGCCGCGCGACGTCCGGGCGCCGCGCGAGCGCGACGAATGCCTCTTGCACCGCGTCGTCGGCATCGAAGCTATCGCGGCAGACGCGCTGGCCGAACCGGTAAACACGGTCGTGATACGCCCGTATCAACAGGGTGAGTGCCTCGTCGTCGCCGCCCGCCGCAGCCGTGACGATGTGCTGGTGGGCGCCCGGAGTCATATCCGCACTTTAGGAGGACAGCTGGACTTGCCAATAAGTGCGTAGGCAGCGCAGGTGCCGACGAGCGCCGTCATCAGCAAATACACGCCCATTATGCCAAAAACAGCCATGCGAACCGCCAGCGGAAACGGCGCCAGAAAGCTGCACGTCATGAGCGACGCTCCGCCCAGGGCCCGCGCGAGCCGATCACTCGTTCCGACATTCTTCTTCATGTTGACGTCCCTTCAACGGGATAAGGCTGGCCGGCAGAAAAAGGATTCAAGAAATCTGTCGCAGTCGGGTAGCGGCCGGGTCTACGCGAGATGGTCGTCGCGCCCCTTGGGGCAACTAGAACCGCGCTAGAGGGCGGTGTCGGTCAAGGCACGGGCTAGGTCGTCAGCAGTGTTTAGCGACGCGGCCACGCCCCCGAGATCTCCTCGCCATCGCCGAGCTCGGCGCCGGGACGCCGTTCGTACCAAGCGCTAATACGCGCCTCCAGCACTTCGTCCGAAATATCAGGCGACTCACGTCGAAGGCGCTGTCGCAGCATGCGTTCTGCAACATCGACTAGCTCGAAGGCCATGCGGAGCCGTTCAGTCGGCGTCTCAGCCCCCGTTTCGGACATGGCTGAACTCTACCACGGCGGCATAGCTGCGCCGTGCCCCGGCGGGACAAGAACTGGACAAACGACCCGGAGCTCGCTTCATTTCCGGCAAAATCGCCCAGAAAGCGCGGGCCTCCGGAGCCGTAGGTCATAGGTTCGAATCCTATGGGGCGCGCCAACTGGATTTCACTGCGCGCAGAATCGATTGCTAAGCTTCTCGGCGATGCCCGGCGAGGTTGCCGCCCAGTTCGAGCCGACTGCGACGCTCCACGCGGTCGATCGCCAGGGGCACACGATAGATCTCGCTCCCGCCTTGCCATTGCTCGAACGAGTGCTGCGCGAGTGGGCGCCCGAACGAATTCAGCTGTTCGGGAGTCGTGCGCGGGGAGACGCGAATCGCGATAGTGACTGGGATCTCCTGGTGGTGGTCCCCGAAGCTTCGTCCGCGTCGGTCGACCCACTCGTGCCGTGGCGTTTGCGGAGAGACACCGGCGTGCGCGCCGATGTGATCGTCTACTCCTCGGCAGACTTCGAAGCGGAACGAGCTGTGCCGAACACACTAGCGTTTGAAGCCGCATCCGCTGGGGTTGCGCTCTATGAGCGCTGAGCGCGTCGTCGCCAATACCCTGCGGCTCGCCCAGGCCGACCTGGACGCCGCGAAGCTGCTGCACGCCGGAAAGAATCGCTACGCAATCTATCACTGCGAGCAAGCCGCAGAGAAAGTCATCAAGGCGGTCCTCACGTCGGAGGGCATCCACGCCAACATCAAGCATCTGCTCGATGACATGGTGAAACAGGTTCCGGATGCGAATCCGCTCAAGCCGCTGCTGAAGCAGACCGAGCACCTCGCAGCGTACGAGCCGTTCGGCGACGGCAGTCAGTTGCTCGTGATACGGCAACCTCGCGATGGGTCGCAGCCAGCGCTCCGTCACCTCGTTGCCGGCGCCGACAGGCAAGCGCTCGATGGCTTCTAGGATGCTCGGCTGGAGCCGCAGCAACTCTAAGATGTTGCCGACGTAGCGCGAGCCGAGTCCGGTGAGCTTCGCGAGGTCATAGCGGGTCTTCGCTTCGCCGCGATCGAGGATGCCTTGCCAGCGTCGCGCGAGCTCGAGAACGATTCTCGGCAGTTCAGGCGGCTTGGGCGACGGCGGTTCGGGGCGCTTCGCGGGGTTCGGAACCGCCAGGCGCAAGTTCTTGCTTCCGTCGCCTTTGAGGCGCCGCAGCGAAGACGCTGAAATCGAAATCGGTGCCCGCGAAGCGGACCACAATTGGATCATAGGACATCGCGCGCCGACCACGGGCGCGCCAAACGGCGGAGAGCAAAATTCTTTAGTCGACGTGAGCTGACTTTTGCTGCCGGGGGCCCTGCTTGTTTCGAAGGAGCAGTGAGCGGCATGAACAAGCAGACGATGATGATGCTCGCGGGGGCGCTTGCACTCGCAGGTTGTGGTGGCTCGGGCAATCCGCATGGCGCGCCGCCAGACGGCGGTGGTTTTTCCGTCGGAGGCGGCGCTTATGGCTTCGCGGGCGGACCGAACGCCGCTGCTGGTACGGAGCCCGGCGGGGCTACGGCGGGCGGCGCTGAAGTTGGGGGCTACGGCTACGGCGGCTCGGCGGTGGCCGGCTGGGACGCCGGAGGTTTTAGCGTCGGCGGCGGGGCGCTCGCCGGCTCCGACTCCGGAGGTTTTAGCGTCGGCGGCTCGGCGGTGGCCGGCTGGGACGCCGGAGGTTTTAGCGTCGGTGGCTCGGCGGTGGCCGGCTCCCCAAGCGGCGGCGTCAGCTACGGTGGCTCGAGCGGCACGGGCGAAGCCGGCTATTCGAGCGGCGGCACGGGGTCGCACGACCCAGCTTGCGCGCAGAACGTGACCCACTGCTTCGACGCCGCTGCCAACTGCTACGAATATTCGCCCTGGTCCGACTGCGACCAGATCGTAGATGTCTGTGCGGCCATCCAGGCCGCTTGCAGCGAGTAGCACTTGTACCCGCCGCGCTAGGGGGCGGCACAAGCTTGAGGACAGGAGGCGATCGGGGCGCCTCCTGTCGTGTTTTTGCAACTCCAGCTCACGCCGTCACACTCGCAGCTGGCGGAATCACAAGCCGCCAGGCATTCACCACCGCCGCTGCATCCGAACTCGAGGCAACTTGCAGGGCTCGGGCCACAACCGGCAGCGCTGCATTGGTTGCCGTAGCAGCAAGACGGATCGCTGCAATTGTCGGCGCAATGCTGGCCGGCGTAACAGACTTCGCCGTCCTGGCAGTCGGCGTTGCTGCTGCACTCTGACGGCGGCGCACATTCACAGGCCGCAAGACCGCCGCGCGACACCAGCACGGGCTGAAAATCGTGCGGGCACGAGGGACAACTGGTCCCACCTCCCCCACCAGGCGAGTTGCCGCCGCCGGATATGCTCGCGCCGCCGGATGCAGTCGAGCCGCCGTATCCGCCTGGGCCGCCGCCTTCAGCGCTGCCCCCGTATCCGCCCTGAGCAGAGGTCAACAAGTCGTACTCCGGCGAGCAGCCGAGCTGACCGAGGACCAGGAGCCCTGCAGCCGCCACCCGTCTGCTCGAAAATGCGCAATTGCGGAGAGCCATCGCAGCTTAGGGGCCAAAGAGTACGTGAAACGGCTCGTCGCGACGCCCAAGCTGCGAAACAATGAGCCGAAAGACGGCGCCCGTGGCCCTCACACCTAGGTCAGGACAGCGTCCATTCGCGAAATGAAGCCCGCCATCGCTAGCTTTCGTTTGGCTCCCGAGCCGGCAGTCACCGCGGACGGCATCCAGCCTCGCGCCGCCGACAGCGAGCTCATCGAGCGCCTGGCGCGCGGCGATCACTGGGCGAAAGAGGCGCTGTACCGGCGCTACGTGAAGCTGGTTTGGTCAACGGCGCTGCACTTGATGGGAAATCGTGCAGATGCCCAAGACGTACTGCAAGACACCTTCGTCGAGGCTTTTCGCGACGCAGCCGCGCTGCGGGCGCACGGCGCGCTTCGCCCCTGGCTGCTGCGCATCTCGGTTCACCAAGCGCATCGGCGCTTCCGACGACGCAAGCTGATGCGGCGCTTGGGCCTCGACCGCAGCCTCGATGATGCGTCGCTCGAGGCGCTGCTCGATCCGGCAGCGTCGCCGGAGCTCAAGAGCGAGCTCAGCCAGGTCGACCGAGCGCTGCAGGGTGTCGCCGCCGCCGAACGCTTCGCCTGGATCTTGCGCTACGTCGACGGACACAGTCTCGAAGAAGTGGCAGCGGCCAGCGGCTGCTCGCTGGCGACGGTCAAGCGACGCTTGGTGCGCGCGCACGGCTTGGTCCAGACGGCACTCACAGAGGATTCGCTATGACCGGGCCGCGCGACTCCTCGCCCGTTTCCCGTCGCCTTTCCGAGACGCCGCCGTTGCATCGGCATTTCCCGGACGACTTGGACGAAGGCCAGATCAAGCAAATGTGGCAACGCATCGACCATGCGCCGATCGCGAGCCGCGGGCCTTGGCTGTGGGGATTCGTGGCTGCGGGAGCAGTCCTGCTGCTGGCCGTGGTTTTCTTTCGCGCTGAGCCTCGGCAGCTGGCTTTGACCTCGGGCAGCTTGCCCTCGGTGCTCAGCGCAGACAGCGGCCCCGGCGCTTCTCGCTTCGACGACGGCTCGCAAGTCAGCTTGGCTTCGGGAACCCGACTCGAGGTGCTGCGTAACGACCCACGGTCGTTCGTGACCGCGCTGCGGCGCGGTGGCGTGACGTTCGACGTGAAGCCTGGCGGACCGCGGCATTGGATCATCGAGGCGGGCGAGCTCAGCGTCGAGGTGGTGGGCACGCGCTTTCGCGTCGAGCACGGGATGGCTACAACCAAGGTTAGCGTCGAGCGCGGCATCGTGATGGTACGAGGAGAACGAGTTCCGGGCGGCAGCGTGCGCCTAACCGCGGGCAAGAGCTTCGAGCTGCCCGCCGTGGCGGATGCTCGCGCCGAGGCAAGCGCCACGCCCCCGCCGGAAGACAGCCCGGGGGTCCCGCCGCTCGCGACGAGCGGGGTCGGCGCCGGAAATGTCGCGGCTGCTGCGAGCGTTGTCAGCGCCGTCAGCGCCGAGCCGGACGCGCGCGACGAGGTAGAGCGGGCCTTGCGGGCAGCCGATGCCGCGCGGCAACGCGCCGACAACGCGGCTGCGATTCGCTACTTCGACGCCGCATTTCGCCAGGCGATGCCGGGCGACGCTCGGCGGGGGCTAGCGGCGCTCAGCTTGGCGCGCTTGCTTATCGCCTCCGACCCTGCCAAAGCCGCGACAATTCTGCGAAGCTCGCTCTCCGACATGCCACAAGCACTGCTCGAAGATGCTTCTGTTCGCCTCGTAGAGGCAGAGAAGCGTGCCGGCAACTCCGAAGCGGCCACACGAGCCGCCGCGGACTACGAGCGACGTTTTCCGGCGGGTCGGCGCGCGGACGAGGTGCGGCGTTGGTCTGAGCCGTGAGGGTCGGCCTGGTAGCTGTTGCGGGTTTGGTGTGCGCTACCGAGGTTGCCACGCTGCTCGCGGCCGACGTGGCGCCGCCGTTCTCGCGCGTGGCGGTGCTCTTGCCTGCCTGCGACAATTCTGGGCTCACGCCCAGTGAGGTGCGCAGCGCGCTGGCGCTAGATCTACGCGACGAAGGCCTGGCGCTAGCTCCGAGCGGAGAGCTTTCGCCGGGCGACGTGCTCGTGCGCATCGAAGCCACCTGCACGGCCGGCGCCGAGCTTACTCTTCAGGCGGAATTTCAACACGAGACACGCACGCGACGTGTCGACTTGAGTGAGCTTCCGCCCGCGCAGCGCGCACGCGCCCTCTCGCTATCGCTCGCGGAGCTCTTGTCGCAGCTCGGCCAGGCGCGTCCACCGAGCGCCGACGCTGACGCCGTAGCAGGCTCTTCGCAGCCCGCGCCCACCGAGGCCGCGCCCACTGAGGCCGCGCCGACGCCTGCCCCGGCCATGTCAGCGAAGGCACCGGTCCAACCGATCGGCAAACGACCCAGCGAGCAGCACAAGCTCGTCGAGCCTCAGAAGAATCGCCGAGGCGCGAGCGGTGCCGGCGCCAGCTGGCAGCTCGGCCTCGCCCCAGAGCTGCGCTTCTTTCGGACCACATCGCTCTGGGGCGGTCGCGCGCTCGGGCGCTACGCTGCATGGAGCGCAGGCGTAGATTTCCTCAACGCGCGGCAAGCAGCAGCGCCTGGAACCGTGGCGACTCTCGTGCTGCACGCCAGCTTCGCGTACCAATTCACGCTCTTGGGCGGCGCGGGGCGCTCGCTGCTCGAAAGCGGGCCGCGCCTCGGGGCCGGGCGCACCTTCATGACCGCCCGAGCCAACCCCACGGCGCGCGCCGCGAACGCTCAAGACGTGTACCTAGATGCCGCGTTCGGCATGCGTTACGCCTTCAGACTCGCATCCAGCTTTCGCATTGGTCTGGGCGCGGAGCTCGGCTACGCGCGTGGTCCCATCGGCTACGCCGACAACCTAGAGATCGCGCGCACCGCCGGCCCCTTCGCGTCGCTCATGCTCGACGCCGCCGTGCAGCTCTAGCCGGCGCTGCGGGTCGCGCGCGTGACGAACCGACGCGCGGGCGTTCCGCTGGCTAGTTCGACGCGGCGAAATGGCGCACGCCGAACCCCCGCGCTGGGGCGGACTAGGCCCAGCCGAGTCACCTCGCTGACACTTTCGGGAGTCGAGCCTTGGTCGTTGTCGCAATTGTGTCGCGACTCGTCATACCTATGCTCAACGAAAAACGACTGCCGCGATTCTGTCGCAAATTTAGCGCAAGTTGTCACGCCAAGGAGGTTGCTTGGCACGCCGTCTGGCCTAGGCACCACCGGGTTGCTAGGGTCGGCGACCGCGAGGTTATCACCACCAAGGTTTGCGTACCTCGAGGGAGCCGCGGGATGTCACAACCGCTTGCCGTATGCCGAGGCACGGAGCAATGCCAGTGACTGACCACTGGCGCAGAGATGCTCAAGGTCAGCTCGTTGTGTTTGGAGAAAAAGCATGAATCTGAATATCATTATTTCG
>Ga0307516_10002127_pt1 | contig 26826 bp, 27 predicted proteins | sample 19_EM_MG_FD_203310 | JGI IMG/M metagenome (GOLD analysis project Ga0307516, IMG submission 203310) | Populus trichocarpa ectomycorrhiza microbial communities from riparian zone in the Pacific Northwest, United States - 19_EM | ecosystem: Host-associated > Plants > Roots > Unclassified | place...
CGGGGGCGTGGTTACGCCGACGCCTCGGGTCGCTAACCGGTCGCCGGCCCCGATTCGGGCGAGCTGGGGAACGACGACGCCGCGCCCGGCTCGGGAGCGCCGGGAAATGCCGGCTGAGGAACGTCCGACACGGCGGACACCGGCGCCGAGGCGCCAGGAAACGCCGAAGCGGCCGGCCGGCCGTACCGCATAGCAGCCATCCGGATGCGTTCCTGGTTGGCGGTCACCTGCCAGACCAGCAAGATCGCGCTGCCCGCCGCCACTGCCTCGAACAAGCTCATCGCCGCCGACAGCAGCGTCGAGGGGCCGGGATCGAGGTCGTCCAGCACGGGCTGGCCCAGCTGACTGATCGCCACCCAGACCGACCACAGCACGACCCAGGCCACGACCACGCCACGGCGCCGCTCGTGCGGCCGTCCCTCGGCCTCGTCCGCGCGGCGCTGACTCACCCGGCCGACCTCGCTGACCACCAGTTGCGGGATCACGAAGTTGCCGATCGGCAGGAACCACCCGCCGATCGACCAGCCGCGACTCCAGCTCAGCTCCTCGCCAGGGCCGTCCAGGTTGGTCCGTGCCCGGTGCAGCCACACGACGAACGCGATGCCGGCGGACATCAGCAGCAACACTCCGATGATCGGCACCAGCTCGAACAGGAGGCCGTCCACGGCGAGCCGCGCACCGTCCGGATCGGCGGCGCGGACCACCGCCGGGTAGATGAACGCCTGCAGGCCGGCTTCCACCAGCGCCTTGGTGCCGATGAGCCCGAGTGCGACCATCGCGATCCAGGCCCGGAGGCGCAGCAGGCGGGCTGGCCCCGAATAGGTGGGCGGCGACTGAAAGGCCCCGCCCTGGTAGGGCGCGTGTTCGGTCACGATGCTCCTTCGTCGAGGCGGCGCCGAAGGATAGCGGCCAAGATCACTCATGCGCTGCCCCGCAAGATATCCGAAACGATCGAGGCAACAACCCGTCGCCAAAGGATCGACCTTCGGTAATGTTTCCAGGGCATTGACAAGGCGTCACAAGAACTTACACTCCAAGTGTAATAAGTGTTCCCGCATCACCCTCCATCGAGGATGGTGACGATGACCGACCCAGCCCCCGACCAGGGCCTTTCCCTCCAGCAGATCGGCGTCCGGTTCGGCGGGCTCGTCGCCCTCGATGACGTTTCGCTCCGGGTGCCACCCGGCCGGACGGTCGGGGTCATCGGTCCCAACGGCGCGGGCAAGACCACGCTCTTCAACGTGATCTGCGGCTTCGTCGCGCCGGCCGCCGGCACCATCACGCTCGACGGCCGGCCGCTGCGACCCCGCCCGCACCGGCTGGCGCGCCTCGGCATCGCCCGGACGTTGCAGGGTGTCGGCCTCTTCGCCGGTCTGACCGTGCTGGAGAACGTCATGGTCGGTGCCGAACACGCGGGCCAGAGACCCGAGGGCGCGTGGGAAGCGCTGGAGCGCTGCGGTGTCGCCCCGCACGCGCACGCGCTACCTGGCGGGCTGCCGTACGCGGTCCGCAAGCGCGTCGCTCTGGCCCGCGCCCTCGTCGCCCAGCCGCGCCTGCTGCTGCTGGACGAGCCCGCCGGCGGCCTCGCCGACGACGAGATCACCGCGCTGGCCGCGCTGATCACCGGCCTGCCCTGCGCGGTGCTGCTGGTCGAGCACCACATGGATCTGGTCATGGCGGTCTGTGACGAGATCCTGGTGCTGGATTTCGGCAAGCCGGTCGCGCACGGCACCCCGGCCGAGATCCGCACTGACGAGGCCGTCGTGGAGGCCTACCTGGGTGCTGCGGCGTGACCGCGCTGCTGGAGGCCGAGCAGCTCACCGCCGGGTACGGCGCCGCGCCGGTACTGCACGATGTGGACCTGACGGTGGCGACGGGTTCCATCACCGCCGTCCTCGGTGCGAACGGTGCCGGGAAGACGACGCTGCTGCGTACCCTCTCGGGTCTGCTCCGCCCGGCCGCCGGCCGGGTGTTGCTCGACGGCCGGGACCTGCGCGGGGTCAAGGTCGAGCAGATGGTGCGCCGGGGCGTGGCGCACGTGCCGGAGGGCCGCGGCGTGGTCACCGAGCTGACCGTGGACGAAAACCTTCGGCTCGGCGGCCTGTGGCGCCGCGACCGGGTGGACGCCAGGCGCGCCCTGAACGAGGTGTACGACCTCTTCGAGCCGCTCGCCCGCCGCCGCCGCTTCCCCGGCCACCAGCTCTCCGGCGGGGAGCGGCAGATGCTCGCGCTCGGCCGGGCCCTGGTCGGGCGGCCCCGCCTGCTGCTGCTGGACGAACCGTCGCTGGGGCTGGCTCCGCGGGTGACCGCCCAGATCATGGGCCTGCTGCGCACCCTGCGGGACAACACCGGGCTGACCGTCCTGCTCGTCGAGCAGAACGTGCGCAGCGCCCTGTCGGTGGCCGACACCGGAATCGTGATGTCGCTGGGCCGGGTCGTCGCCGACGCCGACGCCGCCACGTTGCGAGACGACGAGGAGATGCGGCACGCGTACCTCGGTTTCTGAGCCGGGGTGTTCTTGAGGCAGGGATGGGAGGGCGATGGACCGGTTTGTGTTCCTCACGTTCGACGGCCTGAGCCGGGGTGCGGTGTACGCCGCGTTCGCCCTGGCCCTGGTCCTGATCTGGCGGGCCACCCGGATCGTCAACTTCGCACAGGGCGCGATGGCCGTCGCGACGGCCTACGTGGGCTACTCGGTTTCGGCGGCGACCGGCTCCTACTGGCTCGGGTTCGTGGTGGCGGTGCTCGGCGGGCTGCTGCTGGGCGCGGTCACCGAGCGGGTGGTGATGCGCTTCGTCGACCACTCCTCGCCGCTCAACGGCGTGGTCGTGGCGCTCGGCCTGGTGCTGGTCATCCAGGGGGTGCTCGGCATGATCTACGGCAACGAGTTCCTCCCCGCCGAGGCGCCGTTCAGCCGCGACGCGTTCACGGTCGGCGGGGTCGCGCTGCTGTCCCGCTTCGACCTGTTCGTCTTCGGGGCCGTCTGCGTCGTGGTGGTGCTGCTGGCGGTGCTGTTCACCCGGACGTCCGTGGGCCTGCGGATGCGCGCCTCGGCGTTCGCCCCGGACGTGTCCCGCCTGCTCGGGGTGAACGTCGGCGGGATGCTGACGCTCGGCTGGGCGCTGGCCGCCGCGGTCGGCTCGCTGGCCGGCATGCTGGTCCTGCCGACCGAGCTGGGTCTGCATCCGAACGCGATGGACATCGTCTTCGTGTCGTCGTTCACCGCGGCCGTGGTCGGCGGCCTGGACAGCGCGATCGGCGCGGTCGCGGGCGGGCTGATCGTCGGGCTGCTGCTCTCCTACGTCAGCGGTTACCTGGGCGCCACGGTGGCGCCGATAGCCGTACTGGTGCTGCTGGTCGCCATCCTGCTGGGCCGGCCCGGCGGGCTGTTCTCGCGATCGGCGGCGAGGGCGGTATGAGCGCCTGCACCGAGTGTCGCCTCCCGGCGGCCGGCCACGGCCGCGGCCGCGAGGGCCAGAAGCGCATGCCTAAGGAAGGCACAGCATGAGCGCCTGCACCGAGTGTCGCCTCCCGGCGGCCGGCCACGGCCGCGGCCGCGAGGGCCAGAAGCGCATGCCCAAGGAAGGCACAGCATGAGCGCCTGCACCGAGTGTCGCCTCCCGGCGGCCGGCAACGGCCGCGGCCGCGAGGGCCAGAAGCGCATGCCTAAGGAAGGCACAGCATGAGCGTCACGCTGGCCCCCCGGGCCGACGCCGGCCTCCGCGTGCCGAGGCCGGCCCGGCGGCAGCGTTATCTGCTGTGGACGGTGGCCGCGGCAGTGTTGATCGTGGCGCTGACCTATCTGCTGCCGCCGTTCCGCAACTATCAGCTCGCGACGGTCGGGGCGTACCTGTGCGTGACCGCGGGGCTCACCGTCCTCACCGGACTGAACGGGCAGCTGTCGCTCGGGCACGGCGCGTTGATGGCGGCGGGGGCCTACACGGTCGCGCTGGTTCAGGAGGCGCTGGCCGGCCGGGGCCAGTGGACGCTGCTGATCGCGGTGCTCGCCGGGATCGCCGTGGCCACGGTCGCCGGCGGGATCGTCGGGCTGGCGGCGGCCCGGCTCCGCGGGCCCTATCTGGCCGGGCTCACGCTCGCGGTCGCCGTGCTGGTGCCGGCGATCGCCAGCACGTTCGACAAGACCTTCAACAGCGACCAGGGCCTGTCGGTGTACGTCGATCCGCCGCCGCTCGCGCTGGGCGCGACGTTCCCGTACGAGCGCTGGCAGGCGTGGCTCGCCTGGGCCGGTGCGCTGGTCACCATGTTTTCGCTCGCGACACTGGTCCGCGGCCGGTTCGGCAGGTCGCTGCGGGCGGTACGCGACGACGAGGCCGCCGCCCGCATCGCCGGGGTCAACGTCGCCCGTACCCAGGTCCTGGCCTTTGTGGTCAGCGCCGCCTGCGCCGGCCTCGGCGGCGCGCTGTTCGCCGTGCTCGCCCAGAGCGTCTCGCCCGGCGCCTTCCCGCTCTCGCTGTCGCTGTTTCTGCTGATGGCGATCGTGATCGGCGGGCTCGGCCGCCTGGCGGGCGCGGTCTGGGGCGCGGTGCTGCTGGTGGCGCTGCCCGCCCTCACGCATTCCGCCACGGATTCGATCGACGTCTCGCCCGCGGTCGCCCAGCGGCTGGAGGGAAACCTGCCGCTGGCCCTGTTCGGCGTCACGTTGATCGTCGTCATGCTCGCCGCACCCGGCGGTATCGCATCACTGAGACCCAGCAGGAGAAGGAGAAAGCCATGAGACGCATATGGTCCGCGCTCGCCGTGCTGACCCTGGTCGCCGCCGCCGGTTGCAGCAGTGCCGACGAGGGCGGTGGCGGCGACGTGCCGGGAGTGACCGACACCGAGATCCTGGTCGGCACGCACATGCCGCTGACCGGCCCCGCCGCCGCCGGATATTCGAAGATCGCCCCGGCCACCAAGGCGTACTTCGACTACGTGAACGCGAACGGCGGCGTGCACGGCCGCAAGATCAGCTACAAGATCATGGACGACACCTACAACCCGGCGACGACCCAGCAGGTGGTCCGCGAACTGGTCCTGCAGGACAAGGTCTTCGCGATCCTGAACGGCCTGGGCACGGCGACGCACACCGGCGTGCTGGACTTCCTCAAGACCAACCGGGTCCCCGACCTGTTCGTGGCGTCCGGCAGCCGCAGCTGGAACCAGCCGGACAAGTATCCGGGCACCTTCGGCTTCAACGTCGACTACACCGTCGAGGGCAAGATCCTGGCCACCCACGTCAAGCAGACCCAGGCCGGCAAGAAGGTCTGCTTCCTGGGCCAGGACGACGACTTCGGCAAGGACGCGCTGGCCGGCATCGAGAAGATCCTCGGCCCGGTCGCCACGAAGCAGTCGTACGTCACCAGCAACCCGAACGTCGGGCCGCAGATGGGCGCGCTCAAGCAGGCCGGCTGCCAGGTCGTCATGCTGGCGACCGTGCCCGGCTTCACCGCGCTGAGCCTCGGCACCGCGGCGAAGATCGCCTTCAAGCCGCAGTTCGTGGTCTCCCAGGTCGGCGCCGACCTGACCACGCTCGCCAAGCGACTGGGTGCCGCGACACCGCTGACCGAGGGCCTGATCTCGGCCAACTACCTGCCGCTGAGCAACGACGACGCCAACCCGTGGATCCAGCTCTACAAGAAGGTGAACGCGGCGCACAACGGCAACGCCGAGTTCGACAACAACATCGTCTACGGCATGTCCGTCGGCTACCTCTTCGTGCAGAGCCTGCAGAAGGCGGGCAAGAACCTGACCCGCGACGGCCTGATCAAGACGATCGAGAAGGGCGGCTTCCAGGGACCCGGCCAGGCGCCGCTGCGTTACTCGGCCGACAACCATTCCGGGTACGGCGGCATGCAGCTCTCCACGATCAAGGGCGGCAAGCAGGCGTACTTCGGCCAGCCCTTCGAGACCGACGATGAGGCCGGGGCCGTCGTGGCCTACCCGACACCGGCGGCGACCCCGCCGCAGAACGGGATCCCGGCAGCCTCGTAGCCGACCGCAAAGCCGACAACGCCAGGGAAATGGTTGCGGCTCGCCGCCAACCGATGCAGGGTTGGCGGCGAGACGGTTACTGGTAGGTATTTAGTGCTTTCCATGCAAATTTGGGGGTCTTGACCGGATGTCGAAGCTCATCGGTGCCGTGGCCATCGTGACCGGGGCGAGCCGGGGAATCGGATTCGCCATCGCGCAGCGCTTCGTCGCTGAGGGCGCCAGGGTCTGCATCACGGGACGGGACGCCGCCGCCCTGGAGACGGCGGTCAAGGACCTGGGCGGGCCGGAGGTGGCGATCGGCGTCGCCGGCAAGGGCGATGACGCGGATCACCGCGCCGCCGTGATCGACACCGTGCTCGGCGCGTTCGGGCCGGTCACGGCGCTGGTCAACAACATCGGCATCAACCCGGCGTACGGGCCGCTGAGCACGCTGGACCTGAACGCGGCCCGCAAGATGATCGACGTGAACGTGCTCGGCACGCTCGGCTGGGTGCAGGAGGCGCTGCGCGGCGGGCTCGCCGAGCAGGGCGGCTCGATCGTCAACATCTCGTCGGTCTCCGGCGTCCGCCCGGCGCCCGGCATCGCGTTCTACGGCACCACCAAGGCCGCCCTGATTCACCTCACCGAGGAACTGGCCGTGGAGCTGGCGCCGAGGATCCGGGTCAACGCCGTGGCCCCGGCCGTGGTCAAGACCCGCTTCGCGACCGCGCTGTACGAGGGCCGCGAGGAGCAGGTCGCGGCCACCTATCCGCTGGGCCGGCTCGGCGTGCCGGAGGACGTGGCCGGCGCGGTCGCGTTCCTCTGCTCCCCGGACGCGGCCTGGATCACCGGCCAGACGATCGTCATCGACGGCGGCGTCACCCTGACGGGCGCCGCCCAGTGAGCGGCGGGGCTGTCGGACGGCGAGTTGTCGTAACCGGGGCCGGCGCGGGCATCGGCGCGGCGTTGGCCCGCCGGTTCGCGGCCGACGGCGCCCGGGTGATCGTCAACGACCTGGACCCGGCCGCCGCGGAGGCGGTGGCCGCCGAGATCGGCGGGATCGCCGTGCCGGGCGACGCCGCGAACGAGGCGGACACCCGGCGGCTCGTCGACACGGCCTGGGCCGAGCTCGGCGGCGTCGACCTGTTCTGCGCCAACGCCGGCATCCTCACCGCCGGGTCGGCCGACGCGACCGACGCCGACTGGGAGCGGGCCTGGCAGGTCAACGTCATGTCGCACGTGTACGTGGCCCGCGCGCTGCTACCCCGCTGGCTGGCGGGCGATGGCGGGCGGCTGCTGTTCACGGTCTCCGCGGCGGGGCTGCTGACGCTGCTCGGCAGTGCGCCGTACTCGGTCAGCAAGCACGCCGCGCTCGGCTTCGCGGAGTGGCTGCGCGCCACGTACGCCCACCGCGGCATCACCGTCCAGGCGCTCTGCCCGCAGGGCGTGCGCACCGACATGCTGACCGACGGCGACTCGGGAAGCGCCAGCCACGCCCAGCTCGCCGCCACCGCGATGGAGCCGGCCGAGGTCGCGGCCGTGGCGGCGAAGGCCGTCGAGGGCGACGCCTTCCTGGTCCTGCCGCACCCCGAGGTCGCCGAGTACTACCGGCGCCGAGCCACCGACACCGACCGCTGGCTCGGCGGGATGAACAAGATCCAGCGCGGCTTCGACGCGGCGGCCCAGCTGTGAGCGGGCCGCGCGGACTCGATCTGGACCGGCTGCGGACCCACCTGGGCTCCGGCGAGCTGACCGCCACGATGTTCGCCGGCGGCAGGTCCAACCTCACGTACGCGGTCACCGACGGCACCGACCGCTGGGTGCTGCGCCGGCCGCCGCTCGGCCACGTCCTGCCGACCGCCCACGACATGGTCCGGGAGCACCGGGTCCTGGCGGCGCTCTCGGCGGCCGGCTTCCCGGCCCCACGGCCCGTGCTGCTCTGCACCGATCTGGACGTGATCGGCGCGCCGTTCTACCTGATGGAGCACGTCGACGGGGCGATCTACCGCGACGTGGCCGTGCTGGAGGCGATGGGCCCGGAGGCGATGCGCACGCTGGTGCTCTCGCTGGTGGACACGCTCGCCGACCTGCACGCGCTGGAGCCGTCCGCGATCGGGCTCGCCGACTTCGGCCGCCCGGAGGGCTTCAACTCCCGGCAGGTCCGCCGCTGGCGGAAGCAGCTCGACGCGTCCCGCAGCCGCGAGGTGCCGGGCATCGAGGAGCTGCACGCCCGGCTGGCCGCGGAGATCCCGGACGGCGCGGGCGCGGTGGTGCACGGCGACTACCGGCTGGACAATGTGCTGATCGGCCCGCGGCTGGAGATCAACGCGGTGCTGGACTGGGAGATGTCGACGCTGGGCGACCCGCTCAGCGACGTCGCCCTGATGCTCGTCTACGCGGGCCGCCCGCTGCTGAGCAGCCACGGCGAGCCGCGCTCGTCCATCTCGGTGCCGGGGCATCCCAGCCTGTCCGAGATGGCCGGGCACTACGCGAAACGCTCCGGCCGCGACGTCTCCGACCTGCACTGGTATGTCGGCTTCGCCGCGTTCAAGCTCGCCGTCATCCTGGAGGGCGTGCACTACCGCTACGTCCAGGGCCAGACCGTCGGCGAGGGCTTCGACACGGTCGGCGCGCTCGTCGCGCCGCTGGTGGCACAGGGACACGAGTCGCTCGACGGAACGCTGGGGGATAACTGATGGACTTCGCGTTCGACGCCAAGACCGAGGACTACCGCAAGCGCCTGCTCGCCTTCCTCGACGAGTACGTCTACCCCGCCGAGGCCACCTTCGAGCAGGAGTACGCCGGCGACTGGTCCCCGCCGCCGGTCATCGCCCGGCTGCAGGTCCAGGCCCGGCTGGCCGGCCTGTGGAACCTCTTCCTGCCCGGCGAGCACGGCGCGGGCCTGACCAACCTGCAGTACGCCCCGCTTGCCGAGCTCACCGGCCGCAGCCCGACGCTCGCCCCGCCGGCGCTGAACTGCGCCGCGCCGGACACCGGGAACATGGAGGTGCTGGCCCAGTTCGGCAGCCCGGCCCAGCGGGACCGCTGGCTGCGGCCGCTGCTCGACGGCACGATCCGGTCCGCCTTCGCCATGACCGAGCCGCAGGTGGCCTCGTCGGACGCCACGAACATCGGCACCCGGATCGCCCGGGACGGCGACGACTACGTGATCAACGGCCGCAAGTTCTACATCTCCGGCGCGATGAACCCGAACTGCCAGATCTTCATCGTGATGGGCAAGACCGATCCGGAGGCCGCCCGGCACGTCCAGCAGAGCATGATCCTGGTGCCCCGGGACACCCCCGGAATGACCGTGCAGCGGGGCATGACGGTCTTCGGCTATGACGACGGCGACCACGGCGGGCACGCCGAGATGATCTTCGAAGACGTCCGGGTGCCGGCCGCGAACCTGATCGGCGAGGAGGGTTCCGGCTTCGCCATCTCGCAGGCCCGGCTGGGCCCGGGCCGGATTCACCACTGCATGCGGCTGATCGGGATGGCCGAGCGGGCCCTGGAGCTGATGTGCCGGCGGGCGCTGACCCGTACGCCGTTCGGCAAGCCGCTGGCGGAGCAGGGTGTGGTGCAGGAGTGGATCGCGGAGTCGCGGGTCCGCATCGAGCAGGCCCGGCTGCTGGTCCTCAAGGCCGCCTGGCTGATGGACACGGTCGGCAACAAGGGCGCGCACACCGAGATCCAGGCCATCAAGATCATCGTGCCGCAGGCCGCCGAGTGGATCATCGACAAGGCCATCCAGGCACACGGCGCCGCCGGCGTCGGCCAGGACACTCCGCTGGCCCGGCTCTGGGCGCAGGCCCGCACGCTGCGGCTCGCCGACGGCCCCGACGAGGTGCACAAGCGCTCGCTGGCGCGCCGCGAGCTCAACCGCTATCGGAGCGCCTGATGCCGGCAGCCTCGCCCCGCCCACCCCAGCGCATCGACGGCCGTACGGCCCGCTCGGAGCGCACCCGCAACGCCATCGTCGATGCCCACGTGGCGCTGATCCTCTCCGGCGACCTGCGCCCGACGGCGGACCGCATCGCGAAGCAGGCGGGCGTCTCGCTGCGTGCCCTGTGGAGCCACTTCGCCGACATGGAGGCGCTCTTCGCGGCCAGCGGCGAGCGGATCCTGGAGCAGCGGGACGAGGCGCACCGGACGATCCCGGCGGACCTGCCGCTGGCGGCGCGCATCGACGCGTACTGCCACCAGCGGGCGCGGCTGCTGGAGCACATCGCGCCGGCCGCCAAGGCGTCGCAGCTGAAGGAGCCGTTCTCCCCCGCGCTGCAGAGCTACCGGCGCAGCCACGTGGAGCGGGTACACACCGAGCTGAAGATCCTGTTCGGCCAGGAGATCAACGGCGACGAGACGCTGCTGGCCGCCCTGACGGCGGCGAGCATGTGGCCGACCTGGGGCACGATGCGCGACGCGATGGGCCTGGACCAGGAGGCCGCCCGGCTGGTGCTGATCCGGACTATCACGGCCCTGCTGGCCGCGCGCTGATCCGGGCTCCGGCGACACGCGAGAAAATCTGCCCCCCGGGAACTAGATTTACTTGGCAGAGTCGGCTAACGTTTCTCTGGTCGAACGAGGAAGAAAAAGACGCGGACGTACCGCCCGGCCGTGAGGTCACGACGGGCTGCAGATCTGCCGTACGTGGCGGGGCCAGGAAAGTTTGCGTGGGGCTCCACCACCGGCGGGAAAGTGCACCAAGTACGCATCTCGTCAGAGCAAGTGAAACGCAGAGGAAAGGGAGGGTTTCGCACCGTTGGATCGCCCGCCACGACCGCAGTTCCGGGTCCGGCGGACACCGCAGCTTCCATCGAACGAAAGGTGGTCTCCGGTCACGCTTACGCGATCCTCGCACCCGAAACCGTTACACACGGCTGGTGCGGATTAGACAAACCGACGCGACTGTCGGCAAATGGTGTTCTAGACCCGATAACCCTGGGCCCCGGCGCGATAAGCGCCGGGGCCCTCGACCCGGAGGTGACATGGCCCCACCCGACGACATGTTCGGTGACGAGGACTACCCGGCCTACACGATGGGCCGCGCCGCGGAGATCGTCGGCGTGTCGCAGGACTTCCTGCGGCGGCTCGGCGAGGCGAAACTGATCGACCCGTTCCGCTCCCCCGGCGGACACCGGCGCTACTCCCGCTACCAGCTGCGACTCGCGGCCCGGGCCAAGCAGATGGTGGACGACGGCACCGCCCTGGAGGCGGCCTGCCGGATCATCATCCTGCAGGACCAGCTCGAGGAGGCCCTGCGGGTGAACGAGACCCTCCGCAGCAACGAGACCAGCAACGCTGAATGAGCACTCGCCGCCCCGGCACGCGGTCCCGCCCCTTCCGGGCCGGGGCCGTTCGTCGTTTCCGGGCGGAACGTGACCTCAGAAGACCACCACCGAGCGGGCCCCCTCGCCGTGTGCCATCCGCTCGAAGGCCTCCGGGACGCCGGAGAGCCCGATGCGATCGGTGATCAGGTGGTCCAGCTTCAGGCTCCCCGAGAGCACGTCCTGCGCCAGTGCCGGCACCTCCAGGTCCGGATCCGACGAGCCGTAGACCGAGGCCCGGAGCGAACGGGCGCTGGCGAAGATGTCCAGCGCGCTCAGCTCCACCATGTCGTCCGAGCGGCCCATGCCCACGACGGTCACCTGGCCGCCGCGGCGGGTCGCCCGCCACGCCGCCCGGATGGTCGCCGCCCGGCCGACGCACTCGAAGGCGTGATCCGCGCCCAGCCGCGCGGTGCGCGACCGGATGTCCTTGGACAGATTCTCCGAGGAGACCACGAAGTCGGTCGCGCCCGCGGCCTCCGCCAGCGCCTTCTTCGCCTCCGACACGTCGACAGCGATGACCGCCGCGGCGCCGGCGGCCCGGGCCGCGGCGACAACCGACAGCCCCACCCCGCCCAGGCCGATCACCACGACCGAGTCGCCCGCGGCGACCCGCGCGGTGTTACGCACCGCGCCGGTGCCGGTCAGCACCGCGCAGCCCAGCAGGGCCGCGCTTTCCCAGGGCAGTTCATCCGGTACGGCGATGACGGCCTTCTCCGGCACCACCACCTGCTCCGCGAAGGCGCCCAGCCCCAGCGCCACGTGCACCGGCGCACCGTCCAGCGTGCTGCCGTTCTCCAGCGCCGCGATGTTCGCCGTCGAGCACAGCCAGGGCTCGCCGTGGTCGCAGAACCAGCATTCGCGGCAGGGCGGCGACCAGTTCAGCACCACGTGCGTGCCCACCCGTACCCTGCGCACCCCGGCACCGGCCTCGACGACCTCGCCCGCGGCCTCGTGGCCGAGCACCAGCGGATGCGGCGGGCGCAGCGTGCCGTTCACCATGGACAGGTCCGAGTGGCAGACGCCGGCCGCACGGATCCGGACCCGGACCTGGCCGGGGCCGATCTCGGGCAGGCGCAGCTCCGCGACCGCGGGAGCCGTGCCGGCGTCCCGGGCGACCAGGGCCTTGATGTAATTGCTCATCTCTGGATCGCCTTCGTCTGCTGGAATTCCGCCAGGCCGTACGGGCCCAGCTCCCGGCCGATGCCGGACTGCTTGTAACCACCGAACGGCGCCGCCGGGTTGAACGAGCCGCCGTTGACGTCCACCGCGCCGGTCCGCATCCGCCGGGCCACGGCCAGCGCCCGCTCCGGCGAACCCCAGACGCCGCCGGCCAGGCCGTATTTGGAGTTGTTGGCGATCTCCACCGCGTGATCGTCGTCGGCGAAGGCGATGATCGACAGCACCGGGCCGAAGATCTCCTCCTGGGCCAGCTCGCTGTCCGGGTCGACGTCCGCGAAGACCGTCGGCGCGACGAAATAGCCCTTGGTGGGCACCGCGGCGTCCCCGGCCACCTGCCGCGCGCCGGCACGGGCGATGAAGCCCCGCACCCGCTCCCGCTGCGCCGCGGACACCAGCGGCCCGAGCCGGGTGCCCTCGTCGAACGGGTCACCGGTGGTGTACGCCGACGCGGTGGCCGCGGCGAGCTCCACCGCCTCGGCGTAGTGGCTGCGGTGCACCAGCATCCGGGTCCACGCCGTACAGGTCTGGCCGGAGTTGAGGAAGGCGTTGCCCACCCCGACCTTGACCGCCCTGGTCACGTCGGCGTCGGAGAGGATCACGTTGGCGGACTTGCCGCCGAGTTCGAGCGCCACCCGGGCGATCCGGTTCGCCGCGGCGTGCGTGATGGCCCGCCCGGTCGCCGTCGAGCCGGTGAACGAGACCATGTCCACGTCGGGATGCCCGGCGATCGCCGCGCCCACCACCGGACCGGTGCCGGGCACCAGGTTGAGCACGCCCGGCGGCAGCCCGGCCTCGTCGGCGGCGTCGATCAGCAGGTACGCGACCAGCGGGGTCAGCTCGCTGGGCTTGAGCACCACGGTGCAGCCGGCGGCCAGCGCGGCGGCCACCTTCGCGACGACCTGGTGCAACGGGTAGTTCCACGGTGTGATGGCGCCGACCACGCCGACCGGCTCGTGGACGATCAGCGAGTTGCCGATCGTCTCCTCCGGCACCGGCTGGGCGGCCAGGTCCGCGTACCCCCGAAGGACCGTGAGTGGCAGCCCGGCCTGGACCGCCTTCGCGACCTTGAGCGGCGTGCCCAGCTCGAGCCCGACGGTGCGGGCGATGTCGCCCGCGCGGGCGGCGAGCGCCTCGTGCAGCTTGCCCAGCACGGCGCCGCGCTCGGCCATCGGCGTGCCCGCCCAGCCGGGGAACGCCGCCCGGGCCGCCGCGACGGCCCGGTCCACGTCCGCCGCGGTGCCGGCGGGCACGTGGCCGAGGATCTCCTCGGTCGCCGGATTCTCCACCGGGATCGTCTCGGTGGACGACGATGCTGTCCAGGCCCCGTCGAGGTAGATCTGGTCGCGGGAGAGGGTCATTTCAGGCTCCCTTTCAGCGAGTCCAGGCGCGCCTTGAGCGCGTCCAGGCCGGCGAGGACGGTTTCCAGGCCGAGCGCGAACGCCCCTTCGTCGACGCTGACCCGGTGCTCGGGCAGCAGGTGGGCGTCGCGCAGGTGCGGGTAACGCTCGGCGTACAGCTGGGGGTCCTCGTCGAAGCCTAGGGCGAACGAGCCGAGAGCCGCACCGGTGACCAGATATCGCATCACGGCGCCGATGTGGGTGGCACGGGCCGGCGGCCAGCCGGCCGCGATGAGGCCGCCGTAGACCGTGTCGGCCATGGCCAGCGCGGCGGGCCGGCGGCCGGGACCGCGGGCGAGGACGGGAACGATGTTCGGGTGCGCGGAGAGCTCCGCGTGGTAGGAGTACGCCCAGAGCCGCAGCGCCTCGCGCCAGTCGTGGCTGCCGAAGTACGAGACGTCCACCCGGGCCACCACCGCGTCGGCGACGGCGTCAAGGATCTCGGCCTTCGTCGGGAAGTGGTTGTAGAGCGAGGGCCCCGCGACGCCCAGCTCGGCGGCGAGCCGGCGCACCGAGACAGCCTCCAGCCCGTCGGCGTCGACCAGAGCGCCCGCCACCTCGACGATCCGTTCCCTGCTGAGCAGGGTCTGCCGGGGCCGGGCCATTTAACGCTCCTGAAACTCTGGACGGCACAAAACTTACACCGCTAGTTTTATCACGTGGACTTTTCACTCAGCGACGAGGAGCGGGCCGTCCGTGACACCGCCCGCACGTTCATCACCCGCGAGGTCATGCCGCTCGAGCAGGAGGCACTACGCCGCGAGCGCGACCACCTACCCGGCCTGGAGCGCAGCGAGCTGCGGGAGCTGCAGCTCAAGGCGAAGAAGTTCGGCTTCTGGGGCCTGTCGACCCCGGAGGAGTACGGCGGCATGGACCTCCCGGCGGTCCTGCAGTCGCTGATCTGGACCGAGATCGGCCGCACGTTCGTGCAGTTCCGGTTCGGCGGCGAGGCCGACAACATCCTGTTTCACGCCAACGACGAGCAAAAGGCGGAGTTCCTGGTTCCCACCATCGAGGGCGACCGGATCTCCTGCTTCGCGATCACCGAGCCGGGCGCCGGCTCGGACGCGGCGAACATCAAGCTCAGCGCCCGTCAGGACGGCGACGACTGGGTCCTCAACGGCGAGAAGACCTTCATCACCAACGGCAACGACGCCGACTTCGTCATCGTCGTCGCGGTCACCGACAAGGCCAAGGGCGTGCGCGGCGGCGGCACGACCGCGTTCCTGGTCGACCGGGAGATGGGCTGGCGCTCGGAGTACATCCAGACCATGGGCGAGGGCGGCCCGGCGGCGCTGATCTTCGACGACGTCCGGGTGCCGGCCCGCAACATCCTCGGCGAGCTCGGCCAGGGCTTCGAGCTGGGCATGAAGTGGATCGGCAAGGGCCGCTACCTGATCCCGTCGAACGCCCTCGGCATCGCCGAGCGCGCGCTGGGCATGGCGATCGAGTACGCCAACACCCGGGAGACCTTCGGCAGCACGATCGGCAGCAACCAGGCCATCCAGTGGATGATCGCCGACTCCGAGGTCGAGCTCGAGGCCGCCCGCTGGCTCATCCTCAAGGCCGCCTGGACGGTGGACCAGGGCTGGGACCCGCGGCACGCCTCCTCGATGGCCAAGCTGTACGGCGCGAACATGGTCAACAACGTGGTCGACCGGGTCATGCAGGTGCACGGCGGCATGGGCTACACCCGCGAGCTGCCGATCGAACGCTGGTACCGCCAGGTCCGGCTGATGCGCATCTACGAGGGCACCGACGAAATGCAGCGCCTGATCATCTCCCGCGACCTGCTGCGCGGCTACACCAAGATCGGTGGCCACCTCTCATGACCATGTTGTCGCTGGCCGCCGTCCTGGCCGAGGCCGCCCGGCGGTATCCGGAGAAGGTCGCGGTCGTCGATCATGCCGAGCGGATCAGCTACCGCGACCTCTGGCAGCAGTCCCTCGCGTACGCCGCGGGCCTGCGCGAGCTGGGCGTCAGCGCCGGCGACACGATCGCCGTGCTGGTGCCGAACGTGGCCGACTTTCCGCGCGTCTACTTCGGCGCCCTCGCGGTGGGCGCGCGGCTGGTCCCGATCCATCTCCTGCTCACCCCGGAGGAGATGGCGTACGTGCTGCGCGACAGCGGCACCGACCTGCTCGTGTCGCATTCGAGCCAGCTCAAGACCGCCATCGCCGCCACCAGCCTCACCGGCACCCGGCTGGCCAGCGTGGGCCCGATGCCGCCCGGCGTGCCCGGCGCCCCGCCCCGGCTGGAGGAGGTCGCGGCCACCGTCCCGGCGCTGCCGACCTACGTGAGCCGCGAGGCCGAGGACATCGCGGTGGTCTTCTACACCAGCGGCACCACCGGGGAGCCCAAGGGCGCCCTGCTCACCCACCTCAACCTGGTCATGAACGCGGCCGTGAACGTCTTCGACGCCAACGAGGTGCGGTCGGACGACGTGGTGCTGGGCTGCCTGCCGCTGTTCCACACCTTCGGCCAGACCGTCGGCATGAACGGCACCTTCCGGCTCGGCGGGACGCTGGTGCTGCTCGCCCGCTTCACCGGCGAGGCGGCGATCGACCTGATGGTCCGCGAGCGGGTGACCATCTTCCACGGCGTGCCGACGATGTACATCGGCCTGCTCGAAGCGGCACCGAAGGCCGACCGGCTGCCCGAGCTGCGGATCTCCGTCTCGGGCGGGGCGTCGCTGCCGGTGGCGGTGCTGGAGCGCTTCAGCGAGACCTTCCACTCGACCGTGTTCGAGGGCTACGGGCTGTCCGAGACCTCACCCACCGCGACCACCAATCAGCCGGCCTTCGGCACCCGGGCCGGCACGGTCGGGCACCCGATCTGGGGCGTCGAGGTGGAGATCGCCCGGGCGGAGATCGACGAACGCATCGAGCTGCTGCCGGCCGGCGAGCTCGGGGAGATCGTGATCCGCGGCCACAACGTCTTCGCGGGCTACCTGAACCGGCCCGAGGCGACCGCGGAGGCGATGGTCGACGGCTGGTTCCGCAGCGGCGACCTGGGCACCAAGGACGCCGACGGCTTCATCACGATCGTCGACCGCAAGAAGGACCTGGTGATCCGGGGCGGCTTCAACGTCTACCCGCGGGAGGTCGAGGAGGCGCTGGCCCGGCACCCGGCGGTCGTGCAGGTGGCGGTGATCGGGGTGCCCGACCCGGTGCTCGGCGAGGAGATCTGCGCGGTCGTGGTCCCCGATCCCGGCGGCATCACCGAGCAGGACCTGATCGACTGGTCGAGGGAGCGGCTCGGCAAGCACAAGTACCCGCGCCAGGTCCGCTTCGTCGAGGCGCTGCCGATGGGCCCCAGCTTCAAGGTCCTCAAGCGCGAGCTACGCCGCACCTTCGGCCAGTAGCACCGGCAACTCGGCGACGATCGGCTTGTCCGCCGGCAGCCAGGGCACACTGTCCAGCTCGCCGGCGGAGAGCCAGCGCATCGCCGAATGTTCGAGGGCGCGCGGCTCGTCGCCGTTCAGCAGCGTCACCGCGAAGACGCGCAGGACGGCACGGCCGTGCGCCAGCGGCACGTCCGGGCCCACCCGGGCACCGACTGTCACGCGCACGCCCAGCTCCTCCGCGCATTCGCGGGCCAGCGCCTGGGCGTCGGTCTCGCCTGGCTCGACCTTCCCCCCGGGGAATTCCCAGCGCCCGGCGACCTCCGGCGGCGCGGACCGCTCGCAGGCGAGCACCCGACCATCGATCACGATCACTGCCGCAACAATCACTCTGGGTGATGGCCGGCCGTTGACGTGGTGTTCATGGGACATGAGCCAAGAGCGTGCCACAAAACTTAACCGATCAGGTTGAGCGATGCGTCCCGATCGTCACGAGAACACGGATATGTGGGCGTGGACATAGTTGACGAGGAAGACAAGACTATGAGCACCGACCATGACGACTCGGCGACAGTTTGGCCACAAGCCTGCAACAACGCCAGGGAGGTGCGGACATGCGGGGCAGGAAAACACGGGGTGCCCGCTCCGATTATCTGAGTGACGCGCTCGCCGTGCTAGGCGGCTGGACCCGGGACGGCGTCCAGTTGAAGCGCGTGCTCGCTTGCGACGACAGCCAGCATGCCGATCTGACAGAGCGGATCAAGGTGGCCGCCGACACCTTGCGCCTGCGACCCAGCATCCGGCGGGTAGAAGGTCACACGCAGATCCTGTTGGGCGCGTCCGACGGCAAGGCCATCACCGACGGTGAGGTAACCCTGGCCGCTCGTATCGAGGACGCATACCGCACAGTGGTCGGCTCCCAGTAGCCTCTTGACCATGACGGCGCCGATATACGACAGCAAGGGCCAGCTCCAGCAGATCGAGAGCGGCCTGCTCGAGGGTGAACAGATTATCGCGGTGTACGACGCCGTCGGCGCCGGCACCGGCTTCATCGGGCTCACCACCCGCCGGGTGATCATCCAGGACAAATCCTTCGTCGGTAAGCGCTTCGCGATCACCAGCATCCCGTATTCGAAGGTGAGCAGCGTGAGCGTGGTCAGCAACAAGAGCTGGGCCGGCCAGTTCTTCTCGACCGGCACGATCGCGATCAGCGTGGGCACCCACACCTACGAGGTCGAGTTCCGCGGCTCGGAGAAGACCCAGCACGTGCACAACGTGATCCTGCATTACGCGTCCTGACCGACAAGTCCCGCCACCTGCCGCCGCGCCGCCCGCGCCGGGCGGCGCTTCTTTTTGTCGATATCGACGAAAGTTTATAGGCCCTGGTGGAAAGTATGGACAGCCGCACCGGAAGTTACTACCGTTTGCTCACTGTTACACGCTAGTAACATGCGGCGCGGTCATCCCGGGCCACCCCTGGCAATTCCCTACGTCAGGACATCGATACATGCAAAAGTTTCGATTCGGACTCGGGGCGGCGCTGCTCGCGACCGCCGGCCTCGTCGCCACCGCCGCCCCCGCCTCGGCCCACGACATCGACCCCGCCGACTTCCAGCAGGTGACGCTCGCCAAGGGAGCCGACGAGGTGGGCGAGCCGATGGCCATCGCCGTCCTGCCCGACTCATCCGTGCTGCACACCGCCCGCAACGGCACCCTGCGGCGCACCGACAAGAACGGCGCCACCACCGTCATCGGCACGTTAGCGGTCTACAGCCACGACGAGGAAGGCCTGCAGGGCGTCGGCGTCGACCCGGGCTTCGCCACCAACCGGCAGATCTACCTCTACTACGCGCCGCCGCTGAGCACCCCGACCGGCGACGCCCCGGCCAGCGGCTCGGACTTCTCCGCCTGGGTCGGTGTCAACCGGCTCTCCCGCTACACGCTCAACGCCGACTTCACCCTGAACCCGGCGAGCAAGGCCGACGTTCTCGACGTGCCGGCGACCCGCGGGCTGTGCTGCCACGTCGGCGGCGACATCGACTTCGACGCGGCGGGCAACCTCTATCTGTCCACCGGCGACGACAGCAACCCGTTCGACTCGTCCGGATACTCGCCGCTGGACGAGCGCGCCGACCGCAACCCCGGCTACGACGCGCAGCGTTCCGCCGGCAACACCAACGACCTGCGCGGCAAGGTGCTGCGGATCAAGGTGAACGCGGACGGGACGTACAGCGTCCCGGCGGGCAACCTGTTCGCGCCGGGCACCGCGAACACCCGGCCCGAGATCTACGCCATGGGCTTCCGCAACCCGTTCCGGATGAGCGTGGACAAGGCGACCGGCGTCGTCTACCTCGGCGACTACGGCCCCGACGCCGGGTCCACCGACGCCAACCGCGGGCCCGGTGGCCAGGTCGAGTTCAACCGGATCACCAGCCCGGGCAACTACGGCTGGCCGTACTGCACGGGCACCAACACCAGCACCGAGACCTACAACGAGTGGAACTTCGCCACCAACTCCACCGGTGCCAAATACGACTGCGCCGGCGGGCCGACGAACAACTCGTTCCGCAACACCGGCCAGGCCAAGCTGCCACCGGCCCGGCCGGCCTGGATCCGGTACGGGGGTGACGCCGGCACCCCGCCCGAGTTCGGCGGCGGCTCCGAGTCCCCGATGGGTGGCCCGGTCTACCGCTTCGACGCCGACCTGGTCTCCCCCACCAAGTTCCCGGCCACGCTCGACGGGCACTTCTTCGCCGGCGAGCTCGGCCGTGGCTGGATCAAGCCGATCCACGTCGGCGCGGACGGCTCGCCCGGCGAGATCTCGGCCTTCCCCTGGAACGGCAAGCAGGTCATGGACATGGCGTTCGGGCCGGAGGGCTCGCTCTACGTCCTGGACTACGGCACCGGCTACTTCAACGGTGACTTCAACTCGGCGCTGTACCGCTTCGACTACCTGGCCGGCTCCAACCGGGCGCCGACCGCGGTGGCGGGTGCGGACCGGACCAACGGCCAGGCGCCGCTGGCCGTGACGTTCTCCTCGGCGGGATCGTCCGATCCGGAGGGTAGCGAGCTCAGCTACTCGTGGAACTTCGGCGACGGCACCACCTCCACCGCGGCCGGCCCGGCGAAGACCTACACCGCCAACGGGACGTACCAGGTCACCCTGACCGTGAAGGACGCCGAGGGCCTGACCGGCACGGCGAACGTCACCATCACGGTCGGCAACACCGCACCGACGGTGAAGATCAACAGTCCACCGAACGGCGCGCTGTTCTCGTACGGCGACACCGTCCCGTTCTCCATCACGGTCACCGACCCGGAGGACAGCTCGATCAACTGCGCGGCCGTGAAGATGACCTACGTCCTCGGGCACGACAACCACGGCCACCAGATCACCTCGCAGAACGGCTGCACCGGCACGATCACCATCCCGGTCGACGGCGAGCACGACTCGGCGGCCAACATCTTCGCGGTCTTCGACGCGGAGTACACCGACGCCGGCGGCCTGACCACGCACACCCAGCACACGCTGCAACCGCGGCACCGGCAGGCCGAGCACTTCAAGACGTCGTCCGGCGTCGACAAGATCACCAAGTCCGCGGCCGAGGGCGGCCAGACCGTCGGCAACGTCAACAACGGCGACTGGATCGCGTTCGAGCCGTACCGGCTCAGCGGGGCCACCTCCTTCACCGCCCGGGTCTCCTCCGGCGGCATCGGCGGCACTCTGCAGCTGCGGGCCGGCTCGCCGACCGGCACGATCGTCGGCTCGGCCACGGTGCCGATCACCGGCAACTGGGACTGGTTCACCAACGTCACCGGCACGCTCAGCGGCGCACCGGCCACGACCGGCCCGCTGTACCTGACGTTCGCCGGCGGCCTCGGCTTCCTTTTCGACGTGGACGCGTTCACGCTGAATGGTGCCGACGCGCACGTCGGCCCGATCGTGGGGCTCGCGAACAAGTGCCTCGACGTGGCCGGTGCCGGCACCGGCGACGGCACCAAGATCCAGCTGTACACCTGCAACAACACCGCCGCGCAGACCTGGACCGTCACGGCGGGCAGCACGGTCAAGGCGCTCGGCAAGTGCCTCGACGTAGCCGGTGGCGCCACCGCCAACGGCACCAAGGCGCAGCTCTGGACCTGCAACGGCAGCGCGGCGCAGAACTGGGTCGCGCACCCCGACGGCAGTCTGCGCAACCCGCAGTCGGGCAGGTGCCTCGACGTCAGCGAGAACAACCCGGCCGACGGCCAGCAGGTCCACATCTGGGACTGCGCGGGCGCCGCCAACCAGAAGTGGGTGTTGCCATGATCGGCAAATTGCTAGCCGCCCTGCTGCTGCTACCCGCCCCGGCCGTCGCGGCCCCGGCGGTAGCGGCCGACGACCCCTACGACGTGCTGGTCTTCTCCCGGACCGCGGGTTTCCGCCACGACGCCATCGCGACCGGCATCCAGACCGTCCGGGAGCTGGGCGCCGCCAACGGTTTCTCGGTCACCGCGACCGAGGACCCGGCCGCGTTCACCACCGCCGGGCTGTCCGGCTACGAGGCCGTCATCTTCCTCAACACCACCGGCGACGTCCTGAACGCCACCCAGCAGACCGCGTTCGAGAGCTACATCCGCGGCGGCGGCGGATACGTCGGCGTGCACGCCGCGGCCGACACCGAGTACGACTGGCCGTTCTACGGCCAGCTGGTCGGCGCGTACTTCGCGTCCCACCCGGCGATCCAGCCGGCCGCCGTGGCGGTCGAGGACCGCGCGCACGCCGCGACCGCGCACCTGCCGCAGCGCTGGAACCGCACCGACGAGTGGTACAACTACCGCACCAACCCCCGGTCTACCGCGCACGTGCTGGCCACGCTGGACGAGAGCTCGTACTCGGGCGGCGGGATGGGCGCCGACCACCCGCACGTCTGGTGCAAGACCTACGAGGGCGGCCGTTCCTTCTACACCGGCGGCGGCCACACCATCGAGTCGTACGCGGACCCGGCCTTCCGGGCCCACCTGCTCGGCGGCATCCGGTACGCGGCGGAGGCGGCCAACGCCGACTGCCGCCCGGAGACGGGCTACACCGCGCTCTACAACGGCGCCACCACCGGCTGGTCGCAGGCCGGGCCGGGCGCCTTCACCAACACCGACGCGACGCTGACCTCGACCGGCGGTCTCGGTCTGCTCTGGTACAGCCAGAAGCAGTTCACGGACTACTCGCTGAAGCTGGACTGGAAGCTGGCCGGCGACGACAACTCGGGTGTGTTCATCGGCTTCCCGCCGTCGGCCGACCCGTGGTCCGCGGTGGACAACGGCTACGAGGTGCAGATCGATGCGACCGACGCCGCCGACCGCACGACCGGTGCGGTCTACTCGTTCCAGTCCGCGGACATCGCGGCCCGCGACGCCGCGCTCAACCCGCCGGGTGAGTGGAACACCTACGAGTTGCTCGTCGAGGGCGAGCACCTGCAGGTCTTCCTGAACGGCACGAAGATCAACGACTTCACCAACACCGACCCGGTCCGGTCGCTGGCCGGGCACATCGGACTGCAGAACCACGGCGACGGCGACGACGCCTCGTTCCGCAACATCCGGATCAAGGAGCTCGGTGGCACCCCGCCGCCGGGCCCGGTCACCGGCCCGATCGTCGGGCTCGCGAACAAGTGCCTGGACGTGGCCGGCGCGAGCAACTGGGACGGCACCAAGGTTCAGCTGTACACCTGCAACGGCAGCAACGCCCAGCAGTGGACCGCGACCGCGAACAGCACGGGCACGATCAAGGCGCTGGGCAAGTGCCTGGACGTGTCCGCGGGCGGCACCGCCAACGGCTCCAGGGTGCAGCTCTGGACCTGCAACGGCTCGGGCGCGCAGAACTGGTCCGCGGGGGCGGACAAGACCCTGCGCAACCCGCAGTCGGGCCGGTGCCTCGATGTCAGCCAGAACAACCCGGCCGACGGCCAGCAGGTCCACATCTGGGACTGCCTGGGCGCCGCCAACCAGTTGTGGACGCTGCCTAGTAGCTGAGCACGCGGGTGGGCAGCGGCGTCTCGGTCACCGAGCCGTCCGCTGCCCGCTTGAGCTCGTACGCCAGCGGGCCTTGCTTGTCGGCCACGGCCTCCGCCAGCCGGGTGCCGCGGTAGACCAGCCCGGCCCCGTCGTCGGTCGCGTAGCCGTCGCCCAGGGTGCCGTCGCCGATGAGCTTGTGCATCATCGGCCGGCGCTGCTCCTCGGCGTCGTAGTGCACCCCGTTGCTGTACGGCAGCCAGCCCAGCCCGCCGGTGAACGACCGCAGCTCCAGCCCGTAGCTGTCCGTGCTGCCGCCCTGGTGCCAGCAGATCGAACCGGCCGAGACCCCGCCGAGCACCACCCCGGCCTGCCAGGCCTCGTGCAGGATCTCCTCGAGCCCGTGCGCCCGCCAGACCGCGAGCAGGTTGACCACGCTGCCGCCGTTGACCCAGATCACGTCCTGCGCGAGCAGGTGGGCGCGGATGTCGTCGTGGTTCGGCATCGGGAAGAGCTGCAGGTGCGACGCCCGGTAGCCGGTCGGCGCGAAGGCGGCATAGGTCGCGCCGATCCAGTTCTCGGGGTCGCCGATGGCCTGGTGCAGGAAGCAGACCTTCGCGGTGTCACCCGCGTTGGCCAGCTCGGCGGCGAAGTGGTGGATCGGCCCCGGCCGCATGTCGAAGATGCCGTAGCGGGGGCCGCGCTGGAATCCCGCGCTCGTGGCGAGGATCGTCGGTTCGTCGGCGGTCATCGCGCCATCATGGCGCACGCGTCGGCCGTCTCCAGAACGAGGTCGGCGGCAGCGTCGAGGGCGGCGGTGAGGTGCACCGGATCGCCGTCGACCGCGGTGAAGACCGCCTCCACCCGTTGGCGGAACCGCGGCGGCGCGCCGGGCAGCGCGGCGGCCGCGGCGATCGCGCCCTTCTCGTTGATCAGCCAGCGGCCCGCCGCGCCGTGCAGGGCGTGCGCACACACTCCGGCCAGGCGGAACAGGCAGCCGGCCAGGTAGGCGGCATCGCCGCGCGGCACCGCCTTGCGCGCCACGCCGACCAGGAAGTCAGCCTCCCACAACCCGGCCACGAGCGCCTCGCTCAGCGCGGGCGGGTAGACCCGCATCCGCGCGCGCAGGGCCGCCAGCTCGCCGGCCGGATCGGCCAGGACCACCCCGAGGGCGACCTCCCCCGCGTACGCGAAGTCGGGCACGCCCAGCGGGTGGCCGGTCTGCGCATGGAACGCGTACCGGCCCTGCTCCGCCTCCGCCCAGGCCCGGGCGACCCGGTCGACGTCCCGGTAGATCCAGTCGACGGCCGCGCCGTCCACGGTGAGCCAGCCGCCGCCGTCCACCCACGGCCCCCACTCTCCGACCGGCGTGACCCGCGCGGCCGGGCCGCCGACCGCCCGGGCGAGCTCGCCGAGCGCGGCCACGTCCAGCGGCCGGCGGTAGTAGACGCCCAGGTCGGTGTCGGAATCGGGGGTGTGGGTGCCGCGGGCCCGGCTCCCGCCCAGCAGCACCGCGGTCACTCCCGGCACCTCGGCCAGCCGGGCCGCCAGCTCGCCCAGCCGCTCGTCACTCAACCCCACGCCGACCATCCTCGCGCACGTCAGGACGGTTTGCGGGCCTCGATCAGGACACGCTTGGCGAACGAGATGAACACCCCTTCGGTCCGGATCCGGTCGTGCACTGCGCGGAGCCGGGGCAGGTACGCCTCGACCTCGAAGCCGGGCACCGTCCAGACGACCTTGCGCAGGAAGTAGGTCACCGCGGCGACGTCGAAGAACTCCACGCGCAGGCGCTCCTCGCGGACGTCCAGCACGGTCAGGCCCGCCGACCGCGCGGCGTCGGCCAGCTGCTCCGGGTGCCGCGGATCCGGCGCCGGCAGCGGGCCCAGCATGGCCTCGGACAGCTCCCGGTTGGTGCCCGCGCCGATCTGCTGGGACAGGAAGGTGCCGCCGGGCCGGAGCACCCGGGCGATCTCGTCCCACAGGGTACGCACCGGATGGCGGCTCACCACCAGGTCGAACGCCGCATCGCGGAACGGCAGCGCCGGCGCGTCGGCGGCCTCCACCAGCGAGGCGCCGAGCGGCCGCAGGTGCCGCGCGGCGACCGGCAGGTTCGGGCGCCAGGAGTCGGTCGCGACCAGCAGCGCGGGCGGCCTCGGCACGGTGGCGAGCACCTCCCCGCCGCCGGTCTGCACGTCCAGCGCCGCGGTCGCGGCGGCCATCCGGTCGGCGACCAGCCGGGCGTAGCCCCACGACGGCCGCTGCTCGGTGGCCCGGCCGTCGAACCAGGAGAAATCCCAGCCCGCCACGGGCACGGCGACCGCCTCGGTGATCAGCTCCTCGAACGATGCGGTCATGGGCGCAGTGTCGTGGTCCCGGTGCGGGACCGCCAGCGGTTTACCCTATTTCTTGTCCTCGCAGGGCAGGGTCAGCTCGAGTTCGTCGATGTCGGAGGGATCGAGCAGGCTCAGATCGCCGTCGATGATGCTCTCCTGGCGGGCGTCGGGCTGCTCGCTGGGCGTGCACACCGCGGCGCGCCCCATCCGCACGCAGGAGCCGAGCAGCCGGCACTCCCGGCCGCCACGGCCGCCGCTGTGCTGGCCGCCGCCGTGCCGGCCACCGCGCCCCCGGTTGCCGAAGGCGACAACCCGGTCCTGCGGCTCGCGGGTGATCGTCGAGTCGAGCAGCTTGCGGCTCGTCTCCCGGCCACCGGTGAAGGTGACCTCGTACCGCAACAGCCGCTCACCGGGCACGCCGGGCGTCTCGATCTCCCGGGTGCCAGGCTGCAGCGAGGGATCCCGGACCAGCCTGGTGCGGAACGGGATGGCCTCGGTCTCGGAAATCTGCTCGGTCCGGACCTCGGGTGCGGCGGGCGCGTCCACGGCGGGTGGTTCGGCCGGGACGACGCCGGACACCGGCGCGACGGCACCGGCGTTGCCCTTGCCGTCCCCCGAGGCCGTCCGGCGTGGCGCCCGGGTGGCCGTACGGTCGGCCACGCCCGGCGCCGAACGGGTCTCGTCGGCCTCCTGCTCGGCCTGCGCGTGGCCCACGGCCCCGTTGCCGAGGCCGGTTTCGTCGGCGGGCAGCCCGAGCGGCGCCTCCGCGGCCGGCAGTTCCACCACGGGTGACTCCCGCCCGACGGCGCTGACGACACGCGTGTCATTACTGGTCAGGGCGGCGATCCCGCCTGCGGTGCCGGCCACGAGGGCGAGCACCCCGAGCCCGGCAGTGGCCATCCGTACCCCGAATGGCAGCCGCGACCAGAAGGTCTTTCGCGGCATTTCGAGTAGATGCTGCCAGGAATCACTAGATGTCTGGTTTAGCACCAAAGCATTGTGCTGCCGCGGCGCCGCCGGACCAGCATCACAGCCGCACCCGAAAGGATGACGCCGAACCACCCGACGGCTATCCGACAGCGCCGACGGGTGATCGACTACGCCAACAGGTGATCAGTTTCGGACCGACGCGCCGCAGCCGGCCTGCCCGGCACCGCCTCGCAACGGGCCGACAATGCTCGCGACCCACCCAAACACCTGGAGGTACGGTGCGCAGAACGGTCAGCATCATCGCAACGGCGGCAGTGGCACTCGTCGGCACGCTCTCGGTCAGCGGCCCGGCC
>Ga0307516_10002128_pt1 | contig 26819 bp, 27 predicted proteins | sample 19_EM_MG_FD_203310 | JGI IMG/M metagenome (GOLD analysis project Ga0307516, IMG submission 203310) | Populus trichocarpa ectomycorrhiza microbial communities from riparian zone in the Pacific Northwest, United States - 19_EM | ecosystem: Host-associated > Plants > Roots > Unclassified | place...
GCAGCGGCCTGCTGCAGGCGGCGACCACGATCATCGAGGCCGTCGCACTCAACGCCGTGAGCGCGGGCACCGTCTCACTGTCGTGACGGATCTCGCGCTCGGCGGCGTCGGCCTCCTCCTGCGGCAGGTGGTCGTACAGCACCGCGGACAGCAGCCGGTCGGCGTCGCACGCACCGTCGTGATACCTGGTCCGCGGGCACGGCGTCGCCCGGTCCCGGCCGGTCCAGACGTGCACCACCCGCAGCGGGACGGCCAGCCGGCGGGCCTGCTCGGCGGCATACCGGACGACGCGGCTGGTGCAGGCGTCGTCGTCCACGGCCGCCACCACCGGCTGCCCCGGTGCCGGCGCCGTTCCGCCCACCAGCACGACGGACGTCAAACGGCCGTCAGCGTCGGCCCAGGGCACCCCGATCAGCGGGATCTCCCCGCCGTCGGCCCGCAGCCGCGCGGGGTCACCGCCGGGCGCGCCGCGCCGGGTGACGACACTTCGCGGGAACCGCTGACGCAGCTCCCGCACGACGGCCGCGCTCATCTCGTCGACCGTCGGTGATCGTCGGGGCGCCGCGGCCCGGGTGGCCATGGTGCACCTCAGGTCGTGCCGCTGCCGGATTCCGGCTGGTCCGGCGGTTCGATCCGGGCCTGCGGGCCCGGGAAGATCAGCGTGGTGCGGCCGTCGTCGAGCCAGCGGACCAGGTACGGCGGGGATCCGTCGCGGTGCGGTAGTCCGGTGATGACACCGGTCCGGCGGCTGTCGCCGACGTGGGTGCCGTCGAGCACGAGCTGGTCACCGATGTGGGCGTTCATGGCGGTCCTCCAGCGGTATGCGGGCCGGTCGGGGTTTCCCTCCCAGCATCGCCCTAACGGCCGACGTCCGGAAGGGCCATTGGCCCCTGGACCGAACAGGTACCGCGGGACCTTCCCCCGACGGACCCGGGGCGGTAGGAAGGACGCGTGGCCGAAGCCGGCGTACGTTCGAGGAGGAGCCATGCGACCGATCGTCAAAGGTCTGGCCGGCGCCGCGCTGATCGCCGCCCTCGCCTACGCCCCGCGCGTCCGGCGGTGGTGTCTGACCTGCGGCGCCACCGACGAGGAGGTCAGCCGGCCGATGACCGGCGACGACATGCTGCCCGTACCGGAGGTGGTGTCCACCCGGGGCGTGACCATCGACGCGCCGCCCGAGGCGGTCTGGCCGTGGCTGGTGCGGATGGCCCGCGGCGCCGGCGCGGAGCCGATCCTGCCGGAGTTCCCGCAGCTCGCCGTGGGTGACGTGGTGCCGCCCGGCCCGGCCGGGCCCGGTATGCGGGTCGAGATCTGCGACATCCCGCGCACCCTGGCGTTCCGGTCCCGGGACCACGACCGGGTCCGGATCTTCGGGCTGTCCGCGGAGCGCGGCGGCACCCGGCTGGTCAGCCGGAACCGGATAGCCAAGCCGGCGGTCACGATCGTCGGCCGGGCGGTGCACCGCGTGGTGCTGGAGCCGGGCGGCCTGGTGCGGGAACGGCGGATGCTGGCCGGGATCAGGGACGGCGCCGAATCGTGCCTGCCCGCCGTCGACCTGCTGCCGGCCTGACCCGTCCGCGCACCGGCCGGGACCGCGACGCCCCGGCCTAGCGGCGGTAGATGGTGAGCTCGGACATATTGGTGTAACTGGTCTCGGCGAAGGCGAGCGACTGCCCAGGGTTGGCCGCGCCGCCGGGCGCGGTGTCCTGCTCCCAGTTGGCATGGTGATAGCTCTGCTCGCCGATGACCTCGAAGAACTGCTGGAAGTTGAGGTCGCCCTCGCCCAACGGCACCATCACGTGGCCGTTCGCCTGCGCCGGCGCCCGGTCGCCGTCCTTGGCGTGGAAGAGCGGGAACCGCTCGGTCCGCGGCGCCACGGTCAGGATCGGATCGAAGACGTCCGTGCGCACCCGGCCCCACTTGTCGGTGTATTCCTTGTGCTTGAACCGCGCCACGTACGCCCAGTAGATGTCCATTTCGAAGTAGACATACCGCGGGTCGGTCCTACCGAAGAAGTACTCCAGCTTGCGGACGCCGGACGAGCGGGTGGGCTTGCCGGCGGCGTCCAGCGGGCCGGTGTCGAGCAGGAAGCCGTACGCCGCGTCATGGTTGTGGGTGTAGAGCTTGATGCCCCGCTTGCGGGCGGCGCGGCCCAGCTCGTTCCAGGTGTCCGCGGCCGCGTCCCAGTCCGCCCGGTAGGCGCTGCCGGTCGGATCGCTGCCGGTGCCGATGTGCTTCATGCCCAGCGTCTCGGCGATGTCCAGCTGCTGCTCGAAGGTCGCCGGATTGATCTGGGTGTGGGTGCCGTTGGCGACCAGGCCGTTGTCGTCGAGAATCCGGCGAATCTCGGCCGGCGTGATCTGCCGGCCGAGGATCGAGGTGTGCTGGTTGTAGCCGGCGAACTCGATCTCCTTGTAGCCGATCTCGGCGAGCCGGGCCAGCACCCGCTCGAAGCCGTACGGGACACCCGAGTCGTCGGGCGCCGCGCCGATCCGGTCCCGCACGCTGTACAGGATGATGCCCCGGTTGCGCGCCGGGATCAGCGGCTCGACCCGAAGCCTGCCGCCGGCGAGCGCCGGGGCCGCGGTCTGCAGCACGGGAAGCCCGACGGCGCCGATGGTGGCCGCCGCCCCGGCGGAGGCGGCAAGCAGGCTGCGGCGGGTGAGCGAGGGCTTGGACTGAGGCTCGTTCATGGCTACTCCACCTGTAACTATCCGCAGTGGGTTTGTGTCACACGTGTTACGTCCTGAACAGGGACGCTAGCCTCCAGTTTCGACAAAAGATAGCCTCCAACGCAGCAAACTTTCGCCTTCCCAGACGAAAGTTCGGCGCCTTGTCGTGTCGTGGATCCTGGGACATTCGGCTCTGGTCTGCGGGGCCCGCCGGGCCGAAGATGGTGCTGGGAGGTGATGGCGACGATGATCTTCATGGTGTTGCTGACGATCACACTGGCGGCCATCGTCGTGGCGACCGCCTGGGCGGCCGTCAAGGACACTTCGGACGAGGCCCTGGAAGAATCCTCGAAGGACGCCGCCCGGATCCCCGCGCAAGCGGTGCCGGAGACGCTGGAAGGCGTGCTCGCCGGGCAGTTGCTGGCCGGCGAGATCAACGCGGTGCAGTACCGCCGCGCGGTGCAGCGGCTGGCGGAACGGGACGCCGTCCGTCATCCCCTGCTGGTGCCGCCGGAGGAGTGAGCCCGCCGGTCAGGGCAGCCGGCGCCGGCCGGCGAAGCCGAGGTCGACGCGGTGGTACCAGGCCAGCTCCGGCTCGCCCTCCAGCCAGCACAGCAGCACCGGCACGCCGTCGAGGTCGGCGGGGAAGTCGACGAGCAGCGGCGCCACGCCCTTGAGATCCACGCCGGTCTCCTGCACCTCGGTCATCAGCTCGTTGAGCCGGGCCTCCGCGGCCTTGCGCTCGGGGAGGCCGCCCAGCGCGCTCGGTGCACCGTCCGTGGACAGGGCGGCGGACAATTCCACCAGGTCGGCCCGGACGACGACGAGCTCGTCGAGCAGCGGCCGCAGCCGGGTGAGTTCGGTCCGTGCCTGCGCCACCGTGAACAGCCCCATGGGCCCAAGTCTGTCATCCGCGCCGGGCGTCGCCCTGGCCGGCTACCCGCGCTGAGCGGCCCACATGGCACCGGTCATCTCGTACTCGACCTCGCCGGACTCCGCTCCCGGCAGCGGATCGTCCCAGGACGGAAAGTAGGTGCGCACGTACCGCATCCCGACGGCCTTCATGACGCCCTGGGATCCGGCGTTCACCGTCATGGTCTGCGCGATCACCCGGCGCTGCCCGACGGTGTCGAAGGCGTGCGCCAGCAGGGCCCGGGACGCCTCGCTGGCCAGGCCCTTGCGCCAGTGCCGCCGCGCCAGCCGGTAGCCGAGGTCGGCCACGGTGGGGTCGTCGGGCTGGTCGGGCCCGTGCGCCGGGGGCAGCATCATGAGCCCGACGAAGTCGTCGTCCTCCCCGCCGCCGGCCGCGAACGCCACCCAGAAGCCCAGGCCGTCCACCGGGCCGGCGGAGGCCATCCGCAGCGCGTGGGAGGCGACCACCTCGTCCCGGCTCCGGGCCCGGCCGAAGAGGTAGCGAAGCACTTCCGGATCGGAGTCGAGCTCGACCTCCAGCCCGAGGTGGCGGTCCGCGAGCGGAACCAGCAGCAGACGGTCGGTGCGGAGGATCGGTTGGGCCACGCCGGCACCATCACACACGCGAGTCCCGGCCCGCGATCGATTTCCGCGTCGCCACCTGCAGGAGGCGGAACTCCCGGCGGCGCGACAGGCGCAGCAGCAGGGCGGCGGGGAAGCCGAACGCGCGCAGGCCCACCTGCGGATCGCAGGGCCGGACGGCGTCGATCCGGTAGGTGACGCCCCGGCGGAGCACCGTGCAACGGCCGCCCGCGGCGACGACGTTGCGATACCACGCCACCCGCGGGCCGTAGGTGAGCTCCGCGATGAAGCCGGCGCCGTGCGGAACCAGCAGCATCGGCGTCTCGTACGGCCGGCCGGTCTTGCGCCCGGTGTGCCGGATGAGCGAGAACGGGCCGTGGCCGCGGCGCGCGGCCCGGATGACGGCCCGGTTCAGCGTGGTCCGCAGCACCCAGAACCAGCCACGCCGGACGCCGGCGAGACTCACCATCCGGCCGATCACCTCCACCGCGGCAAGGCTAGCGGGCGGTGCGGTGGGTCCAGGCGGTGCGGGCCTCGGACACCCGCACCAGAGCCTGGAGCAGGGGCAGGGACTCCTCGGCCGCGGCCTGGCCGGCCTGCTCGAACTCGCTCATCCGGGACAGCTCCCAGAAGGCGTACGCGTCCACATCCGGGGTCAGCACCAGGTCGGCGTCGCGGGCCAGCATCTCCGCCACGCCGGGTTGCAGCGCGCTGACCGCCACCATGATCTGCACCATGGTCCGCGGCGGGCGGCGGGGCAGCGGACCCGACACGTCCACGGCCACCACGATGTCGGCGCCCATGCTGCGGGCCAGCGCCGCCGGGACCATGTCCACCAGGCTGCCGTCGACCAGCAGCATGCCGTCGCGCTCGACCGGCGGGAAGACGCCCGGGATGGCCGAGCTGGCCAGGACCGCGCTGGCGACCGGGCCCTCGTCGAGCACGACCCGCCGGGCCGTGGTGAGCTCGCAGGCCACGGCGGCGAACGGCAGCGGCAGATCCGCGAACTCCCGCCCGTCCAGGGTCTTGTGCAGGAACGCGCCGAGCCGGGACGTCTCGAACAGCGACCGGCCGGTGATGCTCGGGCGCACCAGCCGCTTCCACGCCAGGCCGCGGGCCAGCGCGGAGATGTCCGGCGCGCCCATCCCGGCCGCGTAGAGCGCGCCGACCAGGGCGCCCGCGCTGCAGCCGGCGATCACCGCCGGCGCCAGGCCGGCCTTGTCCAGGACGCTCAGGACACCGATGTGCGCCGCGCCGCGGACGGCACCGCCGCCGAGCGCCAGCCCGATGCGCACCGGCTCGGTGGCGGGCGGCGGCTCCTGGGCTGGGTCGATCAGCTGCATCCCACCAGGGTGCTTCCCGCGTGGCCGCCCGACAAGGTCATGGCTGAGTTCAACCATGGGGGCCCCGGAGCCGTACCACGGGTATGAGGGTGTTGCTGGTGGAAGACGACAAGTCGATCGCGGAACCGCTCATCGAGGGCCTGGCCCGGTACGGCATCACCACCGACCACGTGGCCGCCGGCGCCGCCGCCCTCGCCGCGCCGCCGTATGACGTGGCGGTGCTCGACCTCGACGTGCCCGACCTCGGCCTGCCCGGCCTCGACGGCGTCGAGTTCTGCGGGCGGCTGCGGCACACCCGGGACGTACCGTTGATCATGCTGACCGCCCACGGCGCCGAGCCGGACCGGGACCTGGCTGCCGACGACTACCTGGCCAAGCCGTTCAGCGTCCACGACCTGGTGGCCCGGATCCGGGTGGTCGGCCGCCGGGTCCGCACCGCGCCGACGGCCGACCCGGTACGCCGCTACGGCCCGCTGGCGATCGACACCCGCAACCGGCAGATCCGCCTGCACGGCGTCCCGGTCTCGCTCGCGCCCAAGGAGTACGACCTGCTCGTGCTGCTCGCCGCCGACCCGGGCGTGGTGGTGGACCGCCGGCACATCCTCGACACGGTGTGGGAGCCGGACTTCTTCGGCCCCGGCAAGACCCTGGACTTCCACGTGGCCAGCCTGCGCCGCAAGCTGGGCGGCGCCGGCTGGATCGAGAACCGCCGCGGGGTCGGCTTCCGCCTCGTCGTCCCGGCCTGAGCGGGTTCAGGGGGTGTGGCTGTGGCCCGCCGGCTCCGCGACGCGGTCGTGCGCGTGCTCGGGATCGGCGTGGATCAGCGCGCTGGTGAGCCGGGGCACGGCGTGGCTCAGCCGGTGCTCCGCGTCGACCGCGATGGCGTGCGCCGCCCGCAGCGACAGCTCGGCACCCACCGTGATCTCGGTCTCGGCGTGCAGCCGGTGGCCGATCCAGCGCAGCCGTACGCACCCCACGCCCAGCACGCCGGGGGTCTCCCGCAGGCAGGCCTCGGCCCGGTCGACCAGCGCCGGGTCGACCGCGTCCATCAGCCGGCGGTAGATCTCGCGGGCCGCGTCCTTGAGCACGAGCACGATCGCCGCGGTGATCAGCAGACCCACCACCGGGTCGGCCCAGCGCCAGCCCAGCGCCGCACCACCGGCGCCGAGCAGCACCGCCAGCGAGGTGAAGCCGTCGGTGCGGGCGTGCAGGCCGTCGGCGACCAGCGCGGCCGAGCCGATCCGCCGGCCCACCGAGATGCGGTACCGCGCGACGATCTCGTTGCCCGCGAAGCCGAGCAGGCCGGCCGCCGCGACGTACCCGATGTGGGTCATGTCCTGCGGCTGCAGCAGCCGCCGCACGGCCTCGTAGCCGGCGAAGGCCGCGGAGGCCGCGATCGTCACGACGATCGCGATGCCGGCCAGGTCCTCGGCCCGGCCGAAGCCGTAGGTGTACCGCCGGGTCGCCGCACGCCGCCCCAGCAGGAACGCGACGCCGAGCGGGACCGCGGTCAGCGCGTCCGCGATGTTGTGCAGGGTGTCGCCGAGCAGCGCCACCGACCCGGAATACGCCACCACGACCGCCTGCGCCGCGGCGGTGGCGCCCAGCACCACCAGCGAGATCCACAGCGCGCGCAGGCCGGCCCGGGAGGACTCCAGCGCGGAATCGACCTTGTCCGCCGAGTCGTGGGAGTGCGGGGTGAGCGCGTGCCGCAGGCCGGTCATATCCGCAGGGTAGGCGCTCAGCTACCCTCGCGACAACGCTGCAAATGCCCCTGACCTGCAATAACTATGCTTGGGCGCTCAGCTCAGCGGTAGCAGGTCGGCGGAGGAGCCGTCGGTCCAGCCGTCCTCCAGCACGGCCAGGGCGTCCGCCGCGGCGGCCCCGGCGAGGCTGGCGGGCCGGCTGCCCGGCACCACCACGGCGTGATCACCGGCCAGCCGGACCGGCACCAGCCGGGTCGTCGGCGCCGTGACGACCACCTCGCCCCGCACCGGCAGCCGCAGGGGCAGCGGCACGGCCCGGCCGGTCAGGGCGTACAGCAGCGGCTGCAGCACGGTCACCGCCGCGACGAGGCCGGCGAACGGGTTGCCCGGCAGCCCGGCCACCCACCGCCCGCCGGGCAGCGCGGCCAGCAGTTGCGGCCCGCCCGGCCGGCATGCCACCCGGTCGACGAGCCGGCGCGCGCCCACCTTCTCCAGGACCCGGTGCAGATGGTCGGCGGCCCCGGCCGACGACGAACCGGTCACCACGACCACGTCGGCGTCCGGCCGGGTCAGGCAGTCGGCCAGCAGGCCCGCGTCGTCGCGCAGCAGCAGCCGCTCGGCCAGCACCGCGCCCGCGGCCACGACCAGCGCCGACACCATCGGCCCGAAGACATCCCGGACCTGGCCGGGCGCCGGGACCCCGGCGCTGGTCACCTCGTCCCCGGTGACCACCAGCCGCACCCGGGGCCGCCGGCGCACCGGCACGTCGTCGGCGCCGGCCTGGGCCAGCAACCCGGCCAGGGCCGGCGTCACGAGCCGGCCCGCGCCGACGAGCTCGGCACCGGCCCGCGCGTCCTCACCGGTCCGCCGGATGTGCGGCTTGGCGCCGGCCGTCGTACCGTTCAGGTCGGCGGTCTCGTACGGCAGCACCGCGACCGTGCCGGCCGGCACGACCGCGCCGGTCATGATCTCCACGGCCTGCCCGGGCCCCAGCTCCCGCGGCCACGCCGGGCCGCCGGCCAGCACCCGGCCGGCGACCTGCCAGGGCCCGGCGCCGGACACGGCATAGCCGTCCATCGCGGCGGTGTCGAAGCCGGGCAGGTCGGCGCGGGCCAGGACCGCGGCGGCCAGGACCCGGCCCACCGCCCGGTCCAGCGGCACGTCTTCGGTCGGCAGGGCGGCGGCGGCCTCGGCGGCGATCCGGCGGGCGGCACGCCACGGGGTCGCGGAGCGGTCGATGGTTGGCATCGCTGCCCAGTGTCACATCCGCGGCTCCTCCCGGCTCGCCGACCGGCGCTTGGTCAGCCGGTGCATCCACAGCTGGCGCACAGCCTCGCGATAGCCGGTTGATAAGCGCAACTCATACGTTTCGTCCGTCTTGCGCTGCGAGTTTCGGGCGGTTCTCTGCGGAAAGGACGAAATGTACGATCACCATGAAGGACAGCGGGTCAGCCGGCGAGCGATCTTCGCCGGGATCAGCTCGGTCGGGCTCGGTTCGCTGCTGGCTGCCTGCAGCAGCGACCAGCCGGCGGCCGTGACCACGTCGACCGGCGCCTCGGTCACGCCGCAGGCGACCACGTCGGCCGATCTGACGTCACTGTTCGAGGGCACGAACACCTGCACCCTCAGCCCCGCGGTGACCCAGGGGCCGTACTACTTCGACGCTGACAAGATCCGCAGCGACATTCGCGAGGACCGGCCGGGCACCCCGCTCGTCGTCGCGATCAAGGTGATGGACAGCGAGGCCTGCAAGCCGCTGACCAACGCCGTCGTCGAGATCTGGCACTGCGATGCGGCCGGGCTCTATTCCGGTGCCGAGTCGGCGTCCCAGGGTGGTGGCGGCGTACCCGGTGGGGCCCCGCCGTCCGGCGGACCCGGCGGGCCCGGCGGGCCGGGCGGCACACCACCCTCGGGCGGGCCGGGTGGGCCTGGCGGCACACGACCCTCCGGCGGGCCGGGCGGCGCCAACCAGGCCGCGGCGGACCTCGTGCCGACCGACGACAAGCGCTACCTGCGTGGCGCCCAGGTGACGAACGCGGACGGGATCGTGCAGTTCACGACGATCTGGCCGGGCTGGTACCGGGGGCGCACCGTGCACATCCACGCGATGGTGCACGTGAACAACGACCGGGTGCTGACCACCCAGATGATGTTCGACGAGAAGCTCAACGACGCGGTCTTCGCCGCGGCGCCGTACAACACGCACACGGGCCGGGACACGACGAACGCCAACGACACGATCTTTGTGGACAGCATGCTGATGAAGGTCACCCAGGACGCGAGCGGCTACGTCAGCGCGATCGTCATGTCCGCCGACGCGGACCAGAACGGCAAGTAGCCGCGCCCGACCGCCCGGCACGCCGCCCTTGACCACCGGCGGCCCGGGGCGACACGCTGCGAGGTATGACGATCACTCGCCGCACCTTGCTGGGTGCCACCGCCCTGGCCGGCGGCACCCTCGTGCCCGCCCAGGCTGAGGCCGCGCCCCGTAGGGCCGTCCGGGCCCCGATGCTGCGTCCCGGCGACCGGGTCCGGGTGGTCGCGCCCGGCTCGGCGCCGGACGCCCGGCTGGACCGCGGCATCGAGATCCTGACCGGCTTCGGCCTGGTGGTGGAGCTCGGCGCGCACGTCAGGGACACGTTCGGCTACCTCGCCGGCACCGACGAGGCCCGCCTCGCGGATCTGAACGCGGCGTTCGGCGACCCCGGCGTCCGCGGCGTGTTCGCGGCCCGCGGCGGCTACGGCACCCAGCGCATCATCGACCGCTTCGACCTGGCCGCGGTCCGCCGCGACCCGCGGGTCTTCGTCGGCTTCAGCGACCTCACGTCGCTCAGCGGCCGGCTGTGGCGCGGCGCGCGGCTGGTCAGCTTCTACGGCCCGATGGTCAACTGGACGGACTCCCGCACCGGCCCGGCGGAGATCGCGGCGCTGCGCGCGGCGATCATGACGACCGACCCGGTGGTCCTGACCCGCGACCCGGCCGAGCCCAGCGCCGCGGTCGAGGTGCCGGGCACGGCGACCGGGACCCTGCTCGGCGGGAACCTGACGATCCTGCAGACCGGGTACGGCACCCGCGACTTCCCGGACCTGGACGGGGCGATCCTGCTGTTCGAGGACACCGACGAGGCGCCGTACAGCTACGACCGGATGCTGACGCAGTTGCGCCGGTCTGGCGCGCTGCACCGGATCAAGGGCATCGCGGTCGGCCAGTTCACCAACGCGCCCACCCCGGCCGGCCAGTGGACGGCGGCGCAGGCCGTGCAGGACCGGGTCGGCGACCTGGGCGTGCCGGTGCTGGGTGGCCTGCGCGTCGGCCACGGCACCGGGCAACTGACCGTGCCGCTCGGCGCGCAGGCCACGATCGACACCGCCGCCGGCACGTTGACCGTCGCCGCGGGCGTGGCCCCCCGGGACTGACCTCGGCGGGGCGCGGGCCGCGGCCGGGACGGAGAACCGTCCCGGCCGCGGTGGGTGCGCCGGGTCAGCAGACCGGGTCGACCTTGGGGCAGCCGGCGGTGTCGCCTGCCGGGTTGTTCAGGGTGGCGATCTGGGCGGCGGACAGTGCGTACTGGAAGGTGCGTACGCCGCTGATGCGGCCCGGGAAGAAGTCCCCGGGGTTGCCCGCCCACTTGCCGCGGCCGATGGCGAGGGAGCCCCAGGCTCCCCAGGGTGTGCCGGTGACCGGGGTGGTGGCTTGCAGCGCGCCGTTGACGTATAGCTTGATGTTCCTGGCGTTGCCGTCGTAAACGCCGGTGAGCAGGGTCCACGCGCCGGCGGCCGGGGTGACGGTGGAGACCGCGCTGGTCCACCCGGCCGGGGCGGCGGAGTCGTCCGCCGGGACCTTGAAGGACCACTTGTTGACGCTGGGGTCCTGCTGGAGATAAAAGCCGCTGAGCTGGTCGCCGTCCTGGCTGAGCGCGGTGCGGTTCAGCCCGGCGGCGGTGGTGTTGAGCTTGACCCAGGCCGAGACGGTGTAGTTGGAGCCGGTGTTCACGGCCGGCCGCTCGGTGGTGCAGGCGCCGTCGGTGCCGTTGAGCTCGGCGACCCAGCCGCGGGTGGGGTCGGTGGTCCACCACTGGCCGGCGTCGCAGGTCGCGGTGTTGCCGTTGCCGCCGGCGTCGACGCCGGTCTTGCCGGGGTTGTCGTGCAGGGGCCAGTCGCCGGTGGAGGGGAAGGACCACTGCTCGGCGGCGTCGGCCCGGTCGCAGTCGAAGATCTCCAGCGGGGCGCCGTCGTCGGTCGAGGCGCCCTGGATGTGCAGGCACTTGTCGGCGAAGGTGTTGCGGAGGGTGCTGCCGGCCTCGACCCGCCACTGCTGCCAGGGCTTGTGCGTGGCGTTCGCGCAGGGGTAGATCGCGGCCCTGGTGCCGTTGCCGGTGGCGCCGTTCAGCGGCTCCAGGCACTTGGTGTAGTTCAGGCCGCTGCGGACGGTGCCGTCGGGCTCCAGCGACCACTGCTGGGCGAGGTTGTTCTTGCACCAGAGCGTCTGCAGGCCCGCGTTGTCGTTGGCGACGCCGCCGACGAGGTCGACGCACTTGTAGCCGGAGTAGGCGCTGGAGACCGTGCCCACGGCGGCCGTCATCGGCTTGGACCGCTGGTAGTAGCGGACGTAGTCGACGGTCATCTTCTTCTCGCCGGTGAAGGGGGCCACGCCGTTCGTCGCCGGGTCCGGGTCGGTGTAGTTGCCGCCGGCGGCGACGTTCAGGACGAGGTAGAACGGCCGGTCGAAGACCCACGTCGAGGTGGGCAGCGCCGACCGGTAGGCGGTGTAGTAGATCTTCCCGTTCACGCTGTAGTCGGCGTGGTCGGGATACCAGTCGATGGCGTACACGTTGAACGCCGTCAGCTGCGCGGCCGTGATGCCCGGCTGGCCCCGGGAGCCGCTGCCGGTCAGATTCGCCGTGCCGTCGGCCTTCGGGCCGATGACACCGGAGCACACCACCGGGCAGCCGGCCGCCACCGGGCTCTCCATGATGTCCATCTCGCCGTTGCGCGGCCACGCCTGGCTGTTGGTGCCGAGCATCCAGAATGCCGGGTTGGTGCCGTTGGTTCCGGGGAGCGCGATCCGGGCCTCGACCCGGCCGTAGGTCGGCTGCGCCCAGGACACCCTGGTCGACACGCGGGCCGAGGTGTAGTCACACGGACCGTTCCCACCGTTCTTCTGCGCGATGGTCCAACCGCAGGTGTACGGGGAATTCGTCACCTTGCGAGCGGTGATGACGAGGTTGCCCGCACCGTCCTTGGCTACGTTCTCGGTGCCCGCGGTGTAGTACTGCAACTCGCGGTTGCCGTAGTTGGTCGCGTCGCCGGTCTCGTTGGACCACGTCGGCGCGTCGGGGGCCGACCCGGCGGCCCCGTCGAATTCATCGGACCACACCGGGGTCCAGGACGTCGAGTCTGCCTGACCGGGCAGCGCCAGGGCGGGGCCGGCCGGTATGACCAGCGCGGACGCGCCGATGAGCACACTGGCGGCGACGCTGACCGCGCGCCGGATACGAGATGATTTCACGCCCTCGAACCTATGGTCAGCGGGATCTTCGGGCGTCAATCCCAGGGTGGAACCGCCGTGAAACCACGGTGGTATTGACATCCGTGGGGATGCCCGAATCAGGGCTTGCGGGCCACGGCTCCCCACAGCGGCAGCTCCGCCGGTTCGCCGTTGTCGTCCGGGCGCCAGCGGGGGCCGGCGACCAGGCCCGGTTCGACCAGGTCGAGGCCGGTCAGCAGGGCGGTGACCTCGGCGCGGCCGCGGGCGCGGGTCTTCGGGGTGGCCCGCCCGTTCCAGAACGCCATCGCCGGGCCGTGCGGCTCGCCGCCGAGCTCCAGCGTCGGGTGGCTCAGCGTCAGGTAGCTGCCCGACGGTACGCCGGCCATCAGCCGCCTGACGATCCGCCGCGCGTCGGCGTCGGCGAGCACGAAGTTGAGGACGCCGAGCATCATCACCGCGACCGGCCGGGTGAGATCCAGCGTCCGGGCCGCGCCGGCGAGCACCGCCTCCGGGTCGTGCACGTCCGCGTCGACGTAGTCGGTGAGACCGTGGGAACCACCTGCCAACAGGGCGCGGGCGTGCACCAGGACCAGCGGGTCGTTGTCCACGTAGGCGACCCTCGACTCCGGCGCGATCGCCCGGGCGACCTCGTGGGTGTTGTTCACGGTCGGCAGCCCCGTACCGATGTCGAGGAACTGCCGGATGCCGGCCTCGCCGGCCAGGTAGCGCACGCTGCGGATCAGGAACTGCCGGCCGCCCGCGGCCACGTCGCTGAGCACCGGGAACCTGGCGCGGATCCGGTCACCGGCCTGCCGGTCGACCGCGAAGTTGTCCTCGCCGCCGAGCCAGTAGTCCCAGATCCGGGCGTGGTGCGCGACCGTGGTGTTGATCGCCGGCCGCGGCCGCGTGCTGCCCCCGATTCCGATGCGGTCCGGCACAGGATGCTCCTCGTCCATCGAAATACGCCGCGGCCAGCGGGCTGGCCTGATCCTAACCGGACTGGATCACCCGGCCGGCCGTGCGGCGCGTCGCCGGTCCGGTAGGCGTGCGGCAGGACGCCACCTGCGGGTGATAGCGACCTCCGGCGGGCGACGCTAGCGTCAACACCTGTTGGGTCGATGGTCAAATGCTGCTCAAGCAGTCGGGTAGCGCGCTTGTATACCAAGCTGCCTATCAGGAGTGACGATGTCAGGCGAGTTGAAGTCGCCGTACCTGATCCGCCGTGCCCCGGCTCGCCGTGAAGGCTCCGTCTCCGTCACCGCCGACGTGGACGCCGGAGTGATCGAGGTGGCGGTCCAGGGCCGCTGGAGCCCGTCGCTGCGCGTCGAGGCCTGGACGGCGGTGACCAAATGCTTCGTCGAGCATCCCCTGGCGGTCATAGTCGACCTGCACGAGCTGGAGGATCCGCTGGCCTCCAGCGCCCCGGCCTGGTGGACGATGAGCACCACCGGGGCCCGGATGGCCCCGCCGGTGTCGGTCGTGGTGTGCCTGCCGCTGACGGCGGCGTTGACGGCCCGGCTGAACAGGCTTGGCGCGAAGCGTTACCTGCCGGTGTTCACGACCCTGCCCGACGCGCGCGCCGCGGTGGCCGGCCGGCTGCCGATGACCCAGCGGGTCCGGTTGCACCTGGCGCCGCAGCCGGACGCGGTGAGCAGGGCGCGCGCGCTGATCGCGGACGCCTGCGAGGCGTGGCGACTGCCCCGGCTGCTGCACCCGGCCGGCCTGATCCTCGCCGAACTGGTCGACAACGCCGTCAAGCACGCCGGTACCGAGCTCATCGCCACCGTCGCGCGGCGCGGCTGCGGGATTCACCTGGCCGTCAGCGACGAGGATCCGCGGTTGCCGACCGTCACCGACCCGGCGTCGCGAGACCGGGAAGCGCCGGGCGAGGGCGGCAGCGGGCTGCGCGCCGTGCACGCCGCCGCGACCGTCTGGGGTGCCATGCCCACGACCAGCGGCAAGGTCATCTGGGCCGTGCTGCGGCCCGGCCGCTCGTAGGCCGGCTCCGCCCGGGCCGCCCCGGGCCCGGGGCAGGGCCGGGACACGGTCAGGCACCCGGGTCGGTCGCCAGCCGGCCGCCGGCCGGCCGGGGCCGCACCCTGCCTTCGACCGTGGCGACGGCTCCGGTGGCCCGACCGACCGGACCCGGCTGGCTCAGCAACCAGCACAGCGCCGCCAGCGCCTCGGCCGTGCTCACCAGCTCGGCGCCCGGTGCCCATTCGCCCGGCACCGCACTGCGGATCTCTCTGTCCATAGCTCGGCCCCTTCCGTGCAGGTACGCCTCCGCGGAGTCCACTCTGCGCGCCGAGCTCTCGCCGGACCACGGTAGCCATACCGATATCGGTACCGATACCGAACCGCCGCAGCCGGCCGGGTGATCTCGGGGGGTGTCGCTGATCCGGTCGGATGTCCGACTGTGAACCCGGGGGCGGACCCCAGGGTCGGCGCCCGTCATCCCCAGGGTGCCACCCGGATCTCAGCCGGGCCGTAAATCCCTAGCGTCAGTCGGGTTCCGAGCGGTTCCGTCATGAGCGGAACCCGGTCCAGGGGAGGCGCGATCATGACGATCGAACAATACGGCGGTGCCTGGGAGGTCATCCGTGACGCCCAGTCCGGTGCGGCCGGTGCCGCGGACAGATTCGTGCGGCAGTTCGAACGGCTCGTCTGGTGGACGGTGCGCTCGTTCCGGCTACCGGAGTCCGACGCCGAGGACGTGGTGCAGAATACCTGGCTGCGGGCGTTCGAGCACCTCGACGACATCCGCGACCCGGAGCGGGTCAGCTCCTGGCTGGTGACCATCGCCCGCCGGGAGTGCCTGAAGGTCATGCGCACCGGTAAGCGTGAGGTCCCGGGCCTGGAGCAGCAGGCCGAGCAGCGCGACGAGCGTTCACCGCACCCGGAGAAGGCCGCCCTCGATGCCCGGATGAACGACCTGCTGTGGCAGCACGTGAACTCGCTGCCGGACTCCTCCCGCGCCCTGATGGTGGCGCTGAGCAGCACCGACGCCCCGGCGTACGCCGATCTGGCCCGGCGCCGGGGCATCCCGATCGGCAGCATCGGGCCGACCCGGATGCGGTCGCTGCGCAAGCTGCGGTCCTCGCTGGAGCGGGCCGGCCTCGGTGCGCACGCATGGCACTGATCCCGCTAGCCCTGCGCGGCACCGGCGATGCCGGCGAGCTCGGCCCGGGACCGGATGTGGGTCTTCCGGTAGATGTTGCTCAAGTGGTATTCGATGGTCTTCTGGGACAGGAACAGGGTGGCCGCCGCCTCGTGGTTGGTGGCCCCCCTGGCCACCACCAGCGCCACCTGCAGCTCCTGCGGGGTGAGCCGGGGCAGTGCATCGGGGGTCCGGCCGACCGTGGAGCCGGTGGCGCGCAGCTCGGTGCGGGCCCGGTCGGCCCAGGACCGGGCGCCCAGCCGGGTGAAGGTCTCCAGCGCGTCGTGCAGCTGCCGGCGGGCGTCCGCCCGCCGGCGGGCCCGGCGCAGCCGCTCGCCGTAGCAGAGCTGGGTGCGGGCCCGCTCGAACGGCATCAGGGCACACCCCGGGGCCGCCAGGGCGACCTGGAAGGCCTCGGCCATCTCCTCCGGGTCGGCCAGCAGCGCCCGGCACCGGGCCGCGGCGGCCTCGGCCCACGACCCGCCCGGGTGCGCCTCCTGCTCGGCGAGCAGCTCCCGCGCGTCGTCCGTCCGGCCGTCCCGGATGTACGCCTCGACGAGGTCGAACACCCACGGCACCACGGCCGGCTCGTGGATGTGCGCGACGACGGGCAGCGCCCGGACCGCCTCCAGGTGGGTGATCGCCTCGCCGGCGTCACCGTGGCCCAGCGCCAGCAGGCCCAGCTCGTGGCCGGTGTAGAGGGCCATGCACGCGACGCCCAGCCGCTCGGCCACCTCCATCGTCCGGGTGACCTGCCGGCGGCAGTCGTCGTCGCGGCCCTGGACCGCGTCGAGGCGGCCGGAGAAGAACAGCCCGTACAGGTTGGCCTGGCGGGTCTCGCGCGCCAGGCGCAGGCTCTCCGCCGCGCTGACCCGCGCGTCGTGCCAGCGCCCGACCCGGAAATGCAGCTCCGACTCGATACCCAGCGCCTGGGGCAGCACGCCCAGGGCACCGGCCGACCGGGCCGCCGCGACCACCCGGCCGAGCAGCTCACCGGCCCGGTCGTAACCCTCGAGCCAGATCCAGGTCAGCGCGGCGTGGCAGAGATCCTGGGCCCGGACCAGGGGATCGGCCGCCATCAGCTCGGCGTGGCAGCGCAGCAGCAGCGTGGTCGCCGCCCGGCGGTCGCCGGCCAGGCTGAGCCCGCCGGCCAGCGCGACCGCGGCGACCAGTTCGGGCGTCCCGCCGACCCGGCCGGCCAGCTCGTAGCCGCGGCGGACCACCGCCTGCAGCTGCTCGATGTCACCGACCATGAAGTACGGGATGCAGGCGTCGGAATACATCAGGGCGGCCCGCGCGGGGTCGGCCTGTTCGACCGCCTCCGCGCTCTCCACCAGGAACGACAGCACGCCGTCCGGGCGCTCCCGCCACATCCGCACGTAGGCGTCCATGTGCTGGATCAGGGCGCGGCGGCTGGGGTCGGTGGTCAGCGGCAGCGCGTCGTCGAGCAGCGTCAGCACCTGGTCGTTGCGCCCGGCGAGCTGCCAGCACCGGGCCGCGCGCAGCAGCCGCCGGGACCGTTCCGCGCCGCGGCAGAGCCGTGCGGCCTGCCCGAACGCCCGCGCCGCCGCCGCGTAACCGGCGCGCCGGCTGGCCCGCAGCCCGGCCTGCTCCAGCTCCGCGGCGACCTGCTCGTCGGGGGCCAGGGTGGCCGCGGCCAGGTGCCAGGCCCGGGCGTCGGCCGCGGCGTCGCCGGGCACGTCGGCCAGGGCGTCGGCCAGGGCGGTGTGCGCGGCGACGCGGTCGTCCGTAGACGCGCCGTGGTAGGCCACCGAGCGCAGCAGCGGATGCCGGAACTCGATGCGCTGGTCGTCCACGATGATCAGATCCTGCTTCTCCGCCGGCGCGAAATCGCGCAGCGCCAGGCCGGTCGCCCGGGCGGCCACCAGCAGCGTGCCGATGTCGCCGCCGACCGCGGCCGCGGCCAGCACCAGCGCCCGCCGGGTGACGTCGTCGAGCTGGTCCAGCCGGCCGTGCAGCGCCCGCTCGATGCGCGAGCCCGGCGCCACGAAGGGCGCGGTGACGCCCTCGTCGGTCATCTCCGGCCGCTCCCGGCACAGCTCGATGACCCCGAGCGGGTTGCCCGCCGTGGCGGCGTGCAGCCGCGCCCCGGTGCCCGCCGGGGCGACCGCCAGGGTCAGCCGGCACAGCTCGTCGACCTCCTCGACGGACAGCCCGGCCAGCGGCACCTGCGACGAGCGCAGGCCGGCGGCGTCGGCCGGGTCGCGGGTGGCCAGCAGCAGCGCGATCCCGTCGGCGTGCAGCCGCCGGCCGGCGAACAGGACGGCCTCGCGCGAGGACGCGTCCAGCCACTGCAGATCGTCCACGACGATCAGCAGCGGCGCGGTCTCGCTGGCCGCGGCCAGGATGCCGACGGTGGCGGCGCACACGGTGAAGCGGTCGCCGGCGACCGGGGGGCCCAGGGCCAGGGCGCTGCGCAGCGCGGCGGCCTGCGGTGCGGGCAACTCGTCCAGGCCCGCGAGCAGCGGGCGCAACAAGTCGGCCAGCCCGGCGAACGGGATCTCCGACTCGTCCTCGTAGCCCCGGGCCGACAGCACCTGCAGGCCCGTGGCCTGCTCGATCGCGTATCCGATCAGGGTCGTCTTGCCGATGCCCGGCTCCCCGGTGAGCACGAGCGCGGCGCTGCGCCCGGCCCGTGCACCTGTCAGAAGACCGTCGATCAATGCACGTTCGGCGGTCCGTCCGAGCATCATCGGCCGAGTGTATTCCCGTCGCAACGACGCGAGGATACCCGTACCGGATCGGCGGGGGCCGATTCGGTTGATCTTTCGTGAAGGATCAATACCATGATCGAAACAACGGATCCACCGGGCGAGGACGCGCGGGACGGCTCCTATCTGTCCTCGTTGGCCGGTCGCGGCACCCCGCTGACCGTGCTCACCCCGATGCCCCGGCGCTGGGTTCCGCTGCTGCGGGCCTTCCTGTTCATCCGGCACCTGATGGGCGCTCCCGCGGACCTCAAGCGGATGTCGTTCATCCACTTCGCGCACTGGTCGGTGCTGCCTCGCCTGCCCGGCCAGCAGCGCCGTTCGCGGTACGCCTACCTGTTGTTCCGCAGTGACTTCAACGGCGCCTGGGGCAAGTACATCGACGCCTTCTCGCTGGAGATCCCGGCCCGGATGGCGCTGATCTGGGGCTGGTCGTTCGGCTTCCCGGGCGCGCTGCCGCCGGAGCCGTTCCGGCGCTACATCGCCACGAACGATCTGGACGTCGACCACTACTACTCCGCGTATCCCGAGTCCGGGGTGACCGAGATCGCGGCCGCGCTGCGCGTGCGGGAGGCGTACGAGCGGCACCTCGGCGCCGCCGACCCGGCCGAGTTCGGCGCCGCCTGGCAGGCGTTCCTCGACGAGGCCCAGGGCGACCTCTACAGCTGGGAGGCACACCCATGAGCCGAGCGAGGACCGGCACGCGGTCCGTGACCGTGTTCGCGCGGATCGCCGACGGCAGGGCCGCCGACGTCCGCGCCCGGCTGCGGGCGTACCGGGAGCAGAGCCCGTTCGCCGGCGTGGCCGGCGTCCACTTCGCCCGCCTCGTCGTGCTCGAGCACGCGGTGCGCCAGCGCCGGCCGGCGGGCATGACCCGCAAGGCCCGGCTGCTCGACCTGCTCGCGCACGGCGGGCGGCCGCCCCGCCCCGACGACCTGCCGCACCCGTACCTGATGCTGACCGCGACCGTCGACGGCGAGCCGGCCGACTTCTTCCGGCGGCTGCAGGCGCTCGGCCCGGACGCCGACGCCATCTGGGGCGACTGCACCGGCTATCCCGGACACCACCGGCAGGAGCCGTTCGTCGCGTTCTTCGCCGACCGCGGCGTGCGCGCCGACTACACCTTCTCGGGCAGCCCCGAGGGCTCGGTCGCACAGATCACCGAGGCCCTGCGCCTGCGCGGCAAGGTGGCCGCCTTCGCCGCGACCGCGCCGGACGCCGCCGACGGCACCCTGCGCAGCCGCTTCCGGATCGCCGTCGACCTGGCGGAGGAGCAGGCCCCGGAGCCCGGGCCGGCGGCGGAGCTGGAACTGCCCGACATCCAGGGGCTGGTGCTGCGCGGCTTCGGTGACCACAGTGTCGCCGCCCACCTCTTCCTGCAGGTCACCTCCGGCGCGCCGGCGCGGCGCTGGCTGCGTACCGTCGCGCCCGAGGTCACCTCGGCCGCCGAGGTGGGCGACCGGCCCGCCCGGGCCATGCACCTGGGCATCAGCCACACCGGGCTGACCCGGCTGGAGGTGCCCGCCGCGCAGCTGGCGGCCTTCCCGGAGGAGTTCCGCGAGGGCATGCACGCGCGGGAGGACGTGCTGTCTCCCGGCCGCGGCACCAAGCCCTGGCAGGAGCCCTTCGACGCGCCCGGCGGGGTGGACATCGTGCTGCTGCTCTCCGCCACCGGCGACGCCGAACTGGAGCCGTGGCTGGCCCGGCTGCGCACGGACGTGGCGGAATGCGGCGGGCTGCGGCTCGTGGGCGAACAGCGCGGCGCCCGGATGCCCGCCCCGGAGGGCGACGGGCACATGTTCATCGAGCACTTCGGCTTCGCCGACGGCATCTCCCAGCCGCGGGTGGCCGGCCACGGCCGCGGCGGCCCCGGCGAGGTGCTGCCGCCGGGCGAGTTCGTGCTCGGCATGCCCGACGTCGACGGTGACATCGCCGGCCGGCACCTGCCGCCCGGCCTCAGCCGCAACGGCAGCTACCTCGTCTACCGCAAGCTGGAGCAGGACGTGCCGGCGTTCCGGGAGATGACAGCCGCCGCGGCCGGGCGCTTCGAGGGCGGGGCGGACGACGTCGCCGCCGGGCTCGTCGGCCGCCGCCGCGACGGCGAGCCGCTGGCCCCGTGCCCGGCCGGGGCGCACGTGCGGCGGGCCAACCCGCGCGGGTCGCTGCCCGGCGGCAGCAAGCTCAGCCGGCGGCACCTGATGCTGCGCCGCGGCATCCCGTACGGGCCGTACCTGCCGCCCGGCGCGGACGACGACGGGACGGAGCGCGGGCTGCTGTTCCTGGCCGTGGTCGGGGACCCGGGCCGGCAGTTCGAGTTCGTGCAGACCGAGTGGCTGGCCGACGGCAACGCCTTCGGCCGGGGCCGCGAGGAGGACGTCTTCGCCACCTCCGGCGGCCCGGGCGCGCGGATCCTGCTGGAGGGCTCGCCACCGGCGTACGTGCCGGTGCCGCGGCCGCTGGTGACCTGCCGGGGCGGCGAGTATTTCCTGCTGCCGGGGCTGGACGCGCTCCGCGAGCTGGGAAATCCGGACTGAGGCGGTATCAGCGGGCCCGGCCCGGTGCTCTGCATGGCAGCGTCCGAGAAGGTTGGGAGCGGTCATGCAGCCGAAGCCGTACTGCGATCTGATCATGAAGGGCGGCATCACCAGCGGGGTCGCGTACCCGGGTGCCGTGCTGAAACTGCGGGAGAAGTACGACTTCGCGGCGATCGGTGGTGCCTCCGCGGGCGCCATCGCCGCCGGCATGACGGCCGCCGCCCAGTACGCCCCGGACGGCGCCGGGTTCACCCGGCTCGATGACCTGCGCACCGAGCTGCGCCAGCCCGGCCTGCTGCTGCGGCTCTTCCGGGCCACCAAGGAGACCCGCCCGCTGCTCGCCCTGCTGACGGCGGTGACCGGCCCGCCCCGGCGGCGGGCCGCCGGGGTGGCCCGGGTGATCGGCCGGCTCTGGCTGCCGCTGCTGATCTGGCTCAGCGCCGGGTTCGCGCTCACCGCCATGCTGCTCGGGCACGCCGGCGCCACCTGGGAGTCGATGACCTGGGTGTCCGCGGTCGTGCTCGGCGTGCTGCTGACCGGCGTGGCCCTGGTGGCGTTCGCCGTGGTGGTGGCGCTGCGGCTCGGCCGGGCCGTCACCGCGTACCTGCCCAGCAGCTTCTACGGGATGTGCCTGGGCGTCACGGAGAACGACGCGGACGGCTCCGGGCCGGCGCTGACCGAGTGGCTGCACGAGTGGACCCAGCGGGTGGCCGGCCGGCCCGGCCACCGCCCGCTGACCTTCGACGAGCTGGCCGCCGGCGGCGTCGAGCTCCAGCTCATCACCACCGACGTCTCGCTCGGCCGGCCGGTGCGGTTCAGCCGTACGGACCCGGTCGGCCGCAGCTACCACTTCGACGTCGACGAGTTCCGCAGCCTGTTCCCGCCGCCGATCGTCGAGCACCTCGTGCGGACCGCCGAGCCGCGGCCGGCCGGGGACGACCGGCTGCTGTACCCGCTGCCGGCCGGCGAGCTGCCGATCGTGGTCGCGGTCCGGATGAGCCTGTCGTTCCCGGTGCTGCTCGCGGCGATCCCGCTGTGGACCTTCGAGGCCGACGGCCGGCCGGTCCGGCACTGGATCTCCGACGGCGGGATCACCAGCAACTTCCCGATCCACTACTTCGACTCGTGGGTGCCCGCACGGCCCACCTTCGGCCTCAACCTGGTGCCGACCCAGGAGCGGCACAGCGACCCGGCCGACGACGTCACGATGTACCCGGACGCACCGCCGGCCCCGCGGGTCGTGCCGATCACGTCCCTGCCGGGGTTCCTGCGGCAGATCGTCGCCACCATGCAGAACTGGCGCGACACCCTGCAGGCCGAGCTGACCGGCTTCCACGACCGGATCGCGCACATCGGCCTGGACCCCGGCGAGGGCGGCCTGAACATCGCCATGGACACCGCCACGATCGACCGGATCGGCCGCAAGGGCGAGCACGCGGGCGAGACGCTGCGCGACCGTTTCGACTGGGACCGGCACCAGTCGCAGCGCTACGAGATCTTCATGGGCCTGCTCCAGGACGGCCTGTCACCGGGCGCCGAAGCGGCGGACCGCCGGCTGCGCACCTTCCGCGACTCCTGGGAGTCCGGCCTGAACAAGCGCTTCGCCGCGCTGGCCGCCGACGGCTCGTCGTGGCACGCCGCCGCGGCCGAGGCCACCGACCGGCTGCTCGCCGAGGCCGACGAATGGCTCGGCCCCCTGAACGGCGCCGCCGGGCGGCGCTCGTTCCGTCCGCAGACCCCGCTCATGCCGCCGGCCGGCATGCGCATCACCCCGGACGTCTAGCCATGACCGACTGCACCGAGCGGCACCCGGCCGGACCGCGCCGTAGCCATGAGGGCACGACCAAGGAGGCTCAGCCATGACCTTCACCCAGCACCTCATCCTGTGCCTGAGCATGGCGGTGGCCTTCGTCGCCGCGGGCTTCACCCTGGCGCACATGTACCGGGCCGAGCGGGCGATGCAGCGTACCGGCGGCCCCGGCCTGCTGCCGTTCGAGCGTGCCGAGTCCGCCCGCGAGATCGACCGCTACCTGCGGTCCTGGGGTCCGGTGGGCCGCGCCGCGGTCCGCCGGTCGCTGCGCTGGAACCACGGCTTCCTGGCGGCGTCCGTGGTGCTGTTCGTCGCGGCCGCGCTGCACGTCGCCGGGCAGGCCGACGCGGCCGGATACCCGCTGCTCGTGGTGGCGGAGGTGGTCGCGGCCGGTGCCGCGGTCCTCGCCGGCGGCGCCGGCGTCGCGGAGAACATCATGCTGCGCCGCACCCTGACCGCGCACGACGAGCTGTGCGGGCGCAAGACCACCGAGCCCATCCGGTACGCGACCACGACAGCGGCCGACAGCGCCCGGATCACCCGGATCCGTCGCGCGGCCGCCGGGAAGTTCAACCTCACCGGCGGGGTGGCGGCGGTGGTCCTGACTGGCTACGGCATCGTGGAACTGTCCGGCCGCCCCACTCCGGCCGGTCCGATGCTGTCCCTGTTCGCCGGGGTGGCTGTGGCGGCGGCTACCTTCGTGACGCTGGTGCTGCGCCGCCGCGCGTGACGCCGCCGGTCCGGCGGCGTCTCTCTTCGGCGCTCTCAGGCGGCTTTCCCTCCGGCGGCCACGTCGCGCTCGAAGCGGTGCAGCTCACGGGCCTCCTTGGCGTACCGGGCGAGCAGGTGGACCGTGCGCGGGCCGGCGACGCCGTCCGGGGTCAGGCCGACGCGGGCCTGGAAGCCGCGGACGGCCGCGGCCAGGTCGTCGTCCGCCGGCCCGACGCGCAGTCCCAGATCCGCGAACAGGTCGCGCAGCGCAGCCGGGTCAGCGGCCGGCACCGGGTCGCCGTTCCAGCCGATCAGGCCGCCGACGGCGGTTCCGACCAGTCCGAGCATTCCGCGAGCCGACATGATGACCTCCTGGGATGGGTGGCGGGCACCTCCCAGCATCCGGAGTTCAGCTGTGCGTTACATCTGACCCGGGGATTGACATGCTATGAATCGGCTGCGACTTTCGGCTGATACCGATCTGGAGTGTGATCACCGCGGGAATGGTGCGAGGATGTGTCGCCTCCCCACTGTGGATCAAGGAGATACATCGATGTCGGAGCCAGCCGTGGACGCCCGGATCAATACGCAGGTGCCGCATTCGGCCCGGCTGTGGAACTACTGGCTGGGCGGGAAGGACAACTTCGCGTCCGACCGGGCCGCGGGTGACGAGATCGCCCGGCAGCTGCCCTCGATCATCGACCTGGCGGTCGCCGACCGCGCGTTCCTCGGCCGGATGGTGCGCCACCTCGTCGGGGACCTGGGCGTCCGGCAGATCCTCGACATCGGCACCGGGCTGCCCACCGCGGACAACACCCACCAGGTCGCCCAGTCGATCGCCAAGGACGCCCGGATCGTCTACGTCGACAACGACCCGCTCGTGCTGGTGCACGCCCGCGCGCTGCTGACCAGCACGCCGGAGGGCGTCACCGAGTACGTCGAGGCCGACCTGAACGACCCGGCCGCCATCATCGCGGCGGCACGGAAGACACTCGACTTCTCCCAGCCGGTGGCAGTCACCCTGCTCGGCATCCTGCACTTCATCCGAGACGACGACGCCGCGCGCGAGGTGGTAGCGGAGCTCGTCGGCGCGCTGCCGGCCGGCAGCTACCTGGCGATCGCGCACGGCTGCCACGACATCAACACCGAGGCCGCGAACAGCATCGTCGCGTACTGGAACGAGTACGGCACCCCCAAGATCAAGTATCGGAGTTCGGCGGAGATCACCGGGTTCTTCGACGGGTTGGAGCTGCTGGAGCCCGGCGTTGTGCCCTGCTCACGCTGGCGCCCGGGGCCAGGGGATCCGGACATCGACGTCAACCAGTACTGCGGGGTGGCGCGGAAAGCCTGACGACCCGGCGTGGTCGTGTCTGACTGCCCGGTCGTTTCTCACGACCTGGCCGTTTCTCACGGCCCGGCCGGTCAGAACTCGTTGATTCGGCGGCGTTGCTCCGGGCATACCGTGCCGACGGCCAGCCTGACCAGCTGTCGGGCGCTGGCCCGGTCCGTGCCGAAGGTCCGGACACCGGCCACGACGGCGTCGGCGGACCGGCCGGCCGCCAGCGCCGCGCAGGCTTGCTGGGCGAGCGCGGCGATTTCCTCGTCGCGGTGGTCCACGGACACGCCGGGCAGTTCGCGCTGCACGACCGCGACGAGCCCGGCCGGACCCGCGGCGGTGCCCTGCTCGTTGGCGGCCCGCGCGGTGGCGGTCCGCTCGGTGGCGGCTGGGCCCGCGGTGGCCGGACCTGCGGCGGCGGCCTGCGTGGCGGTGGTCCGGCCGGTGAGCGCGGGAGAGTCGCTGCTGGTCGCCGGCACGGGAACGGTCGCGGGCTCGGCCGCCGGCTCGTCGCCGCAACCACCCAACGCGAGGAGCAGAACTGCCGCGACCAGCCACCGTCTCGCCATCATCCACCCCATTCATCCGTTTTGTGACGGGCAGACGTTAGCGGCAGCCCGGCCGGGGCGGGGCGGATCGCCCACGGACGACTGACCCGTACCCGCCGAACGGGTGACCCGACCCGAACCCCGCCGAACGGGTTGCCCGGCACCGCAGTCTCGCCGCGGCGGAGGAGCCGGAGCGGTTCGAGACCGGCGCGCCGGCTGGATTTCGTGCCGGCCGGTCCGGCTGACGGCGCGGCCTGACGCTGAGTTGGACCGATCATGGCCGGGACAACTGTCGGTAGAGACTTCTGCCTGGTTGCTTTGCACTCGATCCGCACTACCTCGCCTGAGTGCCTTTGCGGCCCCGAGCAAGACGCTCTCGATCCCGGCTTGCCCGGGCAGGGCGGGCCGCAAGCCTCCGATTGATCGGAGAAGCTTCCTCCGAGGGGAAAGTCTCATTAAGTCGCTCTTATCCGAGCCGTGATCGGCCATTTTGATAGACCTTGAGCGATTCCGGCGCGCCGGTGGGCCGCCCGCCACCAAGATCTGCACGCGGCGCCTCGCCTGAGCGCTTGTCGGTGGTCGCCGGTGGTCGAAACCTGCGAAATAGTTCCTAAATTGGGGGTTTTGGTATCGCCCTCGGGCTATGCGTCGTGTACCACGATCAGGGGATGCCGCCCTGGTTGCCAGCGATCGCATGCTGTCACTCAGGCGAGGAACTGCGGATCGACTGCGGGACAGCCATGCAGAAGAACTGTGCCGAACCGATCCGGGCACTTGACGACGGGCTCGGCCACCACGCAGAAGTCTCTGTACCGGGCAGCGTTGAGCCGCTCGTTTGTCAACTCCCCGGCACCTGCCGGCACCGGGCATCCTGCCGAACGAGAGCGAGACGGACGGCGGGATCGCTTGCGCCGGGCGGGTTTTGTCCCGCCGTACCCCGGATGCGCATTTCTGCCGGTCGATGCGGTCTACCGGCCGGGATCTATATCTGTCAAGATGATCTCCTTTCGATGAAGGACGCAACTTTTCGGGCCCTGCTCACGTCTTCCTTTGCAGGGCCATAGATGGCGCCGGTTGGCATCCCTCGAATGTGAGAGTCATGATTCAGCGACGTAAGGTGATCATCGGCGCGGTGGGCATGGCCGCGGCTGCCGCGGCTGCCGGGTGCTCCTCGTCCGACAAGGCGGACGACGCCTCGGGCTGGGTTGAACCGGCGGCGGACGTCGAGAAGGCGGCCGTCGCGCCCGTCCGGCTGAGCGTGACGCCGGCGAACGGAGACACCGACGTGTCG
>Ga0307516_10002129_pt1 | contig 26809 bp, 35 predicted proteins | sample 19_EM_MG_FD_203310 | JGI IMG/M metagenome (GOLD analysis project Ga0307516, IMG submission 203310) | Populus trichocarpa ectomycorrhiza microbial communities from riparian zone in the Pacific Northwest, United States - 19_EM | ecosystem: Host-associated > Plants > Roots > Unclassified | place...
ACCGCAGCACCGGGCAATACCTGTTCAGGAGCTGCAAACGCTGGAACCCGCAGCAGGAGATTCTGTGGGCGGAGGTGCGGAGAGAGACTGGAAGGGGGAAGGACCGCTTCAAGATCCGCGGATGGCCAGTGCACCCGGCTGATACTGGACTTTTTGCGCACTACGGAGGTAGGGCGCAGCGTGCGACCGCGAGGAGCGAAGCAGAAGCTGGATGAGGACCGTAGGAGCGAGGATGATGGCCCGGAGCGGGGGGAGGAGAAGAGGGAGGGGGACGGTGGAGGCGGGCCGGGGAACGAGGGGGGGTTAGGGGGCCGATTTACTTCTTCTTTCCTTCTTTCTTCCCTTCCTCCTCCTTCTCGTTGCCGGCTTATCTATTCTTTGATTTTTGCCTTTGTCTTTCTTCAAGTTTGCGAAGTAGGGATAGGCCAGGCGGGAATAGGGGGAGTTGCCGCGGGCCCTGTGGACTGCACGAGGTCAGAGCGAAACGGTGAACGGGAACGGGCTATAGATAATATTGCCATGATCCGATAGGGTCGCGTGCGATCAATGGATCATCGCCATCACCGCCACCCGAGCTCGCATATACTGGAGCTTCGGCGCCGCAGCTTGGCTGGAGCCCTGAACTGTAAGCTGGACACGAAGGAAGCGGGGGCAGTATTCCGCTCTATTATGGGAGGGTGGGCGTTCGGCACGCTTGGCTGAGCTGGGGTGAGCAGTCCCTTGTTTTTTTTTTCTTGTTTCCAGCCTGGGGCGAGGAAGATAGACTGAAATCGACATTCACTGCAGAACGCTTCTCGGATACTCAGGCAGGATGGAGAGCACAGTACTGCTAGCGGAGCCAGAGCCCCTCGATGCGGAACTGCTGCAGGAAACGGAGGCTGGAGCCAAGGCAGAGGCGGAGAAGCACCGGCCCGGACTGGCCGTGTTCACGGGCGGACCGGGCCGCCGGGCACTCAGTGGTTTGGAAGAACGGACAATCTTGGGTGGGGCATCAAAACCCACATGGAGTGCAACCAAAGAGCCTACGATGCAGAATGCGCCGCTCTCGCCAGGGCATTGGGAGCTGCTGCGAGAAGAGACGACCCCGGAAAGGGCCACGATTTTCACAGACGCTCAGGCCGCTATCAAGCGGATGGCCTCAGAGGTGCCTGGTCCCGGCCACACGTACACGCTCCAGGCAAGAAAGCACATCGCGGCGCTACGGAGGACCAGACCGGATATCACCGTCGAGATTCGGTGGCGCCCGGCGCACAAGGGCGTGCCAGGTAACGAGAAGGCCGACGAATGGGCCAAGCTCGCGGCAGAGAAGCCAGAAGCCCGCGGGGTGGAATGCCTAGGGTACTCGGACAGGACGGAGGCGGGGGGTAATGCCACTCCCCAGGTCTCTTGCACACCCCAAGCGGGAGATTTCAGAGGAGAAGTGAGCTGAGGCTAGGCAGTGGGCGGGAGGCAGGACCCCCAGGAAGAAGTACAAGATGCCGGACAAGCAGAAGCCAGACGGTACGGTAGCGGATAGCTCCGGGAGGCTCGCCTCTGGGTTCTACCAGCTGAAGACAGGCCACTGCCTCACCGAGCAGTACCTGAACTGGACGAAGAGCTGGCCCACCGCTCAGTGCTGGTGGTGCCCGTGTAAGACACAGACGCGGGATCACCTCTTCAAGGTGTGCCCCGAATGGAAGGCCCACACAATATCCTATGGGCGGAGGCACGGAAGGAAACTGGGAGGTGGAAGAGTCGGTGGGGGATCCGAGACCTCCTGGCCGATGGGCGGCGCAGTCAGGCGGTATTGGACTCCCTCTCTGCTACAGATGTGGGAATGCTAGTGCCGGCTGAGGAAGACGCGGGGAGCAAGGTGTCTGAGTGGGAGCTCCGGGGGCTCCGGGAGAGGGAAGAGGAGAGGAGGGCGGAGGAGCTGGGGGCCGCAGGGGGATTGGGTGTCGGGGAGGAGCTACCGCTGCTCCTATATACCCACGCCCTCGCTCATGAATCCGCAGAAGATGAGGATTAGGGGACGGATCACACTCCCTTTTGGTGTTTCCTTTTTTCTAGTCTCTCCTTTCGGTTACGATTCCATTTGTAGAATTTTCCTTGGTGCGTATCTTATCTCCTTGGGACAGGCCTGGGCGGAGGATAAAGGGGAGCTTGCAACGTGCCGCCAGCGCGCGGATAAAAGGCGCGCCGCCATAGCCTAGAGATCTAGGCTATAGATATGCGAGTATGGTGCATGCGGTCAAGAAGGGCACCTCATCGATTAACTCTGTGCACCGGAAAGTATAAATATTTCTGCGTGGCAACAGCCGACCCCAACAAAAAATAGCGTTGCTACGAGACAGATAAGCTTTCAAACATGGAAATTCGACACACGCCGATGACTAGAGTACACCCGCTCTTTGAATCCATCGCTGCCAAACGAGTGCCCATCCCGATAAGCCTAGGACTCTGTTAGCCAGCGGCCAAGATTATTGAGGAGAGGTAGCCGGGGGAAAGGGTAATCACCTTTATGATCCGCTGAGTACGATCCCAATACTTCCAAACCAATGTATCTGGCACAGACTCCAGTGCGTCTGGCAGAACGTCATGCAGTCCAGCCAGAGTATATGTACAGTGCTTTCTTGCATAGCGCTTACATGATCCCCAATAATACTCAATCCAATTCATTTCGCAATGAAACTTGGGATAAAACATCACAAGATGGCCCGCCTTCTCAATAACCTCTTCAAGGCGGCTCTTCTGAGCTGCAAAGTCGGGCTGAGAGAAGAGGATTGCTCTCGCACAGCAGTGACGGCCATCAGTTGGGCGGAGGCAACCAGGGTTGTCGATACGTTTCGTCTTTGCACCAGGTTTTGGATTGTTGATCTTGCAATGAGCACGGAGGTTGGTTCGCCACAATCCTCTCTCTTCCAAAATCTTCTTCATGCCCTTCGGAACACCTTGGGAATCTTGCATCGATTGGGGTTGCTGTGTCGATGGGTTGAATCCAAGACGTAGAGGAGGTTGCTCACCACCGGGACCAAGGTTGAGATTTTCCGTACGGAGAGCATCTTCGGCGTAGGCTGCATGGTTGGTAGCGTTATCAAAGAAGAAAACAGCTTGATGCCCTGGATACCGCCGTTCGAACAGAGGAATTGTCAAGTCTTCCATCTGGGCGATCATATTATCGCATGTCCAGTAACCATCTTTTCCGAAGTTGCGGAGTTGAGTGCACTCTTGAAACTTATCGCCGTCAGGTTCTAGAGGTAGCTGGTCCTCCGGCGTATCATGCGGTAGCTTAAGATCTCCTTCGGGTGTGAGATACTCTGAGACCATGATCCCGTGTCCTCGCCCTTTGTTGAAGAATGGGATATGATCCTCATGGACCCACCCTCGGTGTACTCCATCAGTGGAGTTGAACGAACATTCATCGTGTGTGACTGGAACTCGAGGGCGGACACCATGTGGTAAGGGTGCGCTGGGCGGTCTGGAAATGATATGCTCCGGTGTAAGCTCTGTTGCAGGTACCAGCTCGAATTGAACAAACGTCGGTTCAAGCTCCGCAAGACGTGGAAGGAATTGGGTGTCCCGGTAGTCCAAAACGTCAGGTTGCTCATGTCCGTCCTTATAGACACCTTTCCGTAAATCCTTCCACGAGTAACCACATCTGTGAAACCATTCTACAGCTGTCCGTTCAGCGAGCTGCTTGTCGTGGTACTCGGGGAGCTCAGATTCAGTCCAGTAGCTTGTAACGGCACCCGCAAGACCGGCAGCATTGACGGTTCTACCCGTGGAATTGATATATACCTGCATGGCCTCACGGGTCCCTGGATCCTCAAGCATGCAAAGAACTTTAGCGTGTCGTCCTTGCTTGCTCTCCGGGATCGCGCCGTTGGAAATCCAGTCCTTTTCATGGGCCAATAATCGCCGCGCAGCTTTCTCTTTGCGATGATAACCGTGAACAACGCTCAGTGCCAATATTTTGGTGCTTTGCAGTGGATTTAACAAACGTTTGTTGAGTAGCTCAAGAACCTGCCGGTGCCAGTTTTGATCCTGCCAGCCGCGCGGTATGTGACGTTTGGAGCGGAGTTTCCGTTCCAGACGGGAGCGGGAATCTTCCAGTACGGCAGTTTTTGCGTCCGGGTGTGGACCAGCGGACGGCTGTTGTGCAGGAGTCCGAGAAGGGGAACGCTGATGTGATGCGAGTGACGGTAAATGCTGGGATGCAACACTGGCATCATGAACTTGCTGTCGGACCCGTGCCTGAATCCGTATCGCTGTCCATTTGGATGTTCCTCCACGAGGGCCAATAATCGGTAGCTGACCGGATGAATCGGGGTGAGGTTGCGCTTTCTTTCTTCCGGGGGTTTCGACTTGAGCAAGAGCATTCAGACGCTGCTTGTGGGCTTTCGACCGGGGCGCCATGGGGTCGATATTGAAGACTGTATGTAGCCAGTATGTACAGCGGGGTAAGTTTCGGACTCGGATAACGGCTCTTCACTTAAAGTTCCGCGTTTTCGGGCTGAACTCAAACCCCGTGGAGCGGACTACCTTTGAGTTTGGTGCACTCGAGCTTAATTTCCTGACGATTCCCATACAAAATGCATCATTTCATTCTACAAGAGAACTTTCCAACAACACCGGACCGCTAATCAAAATTCGGAGCGTAGAACATTTTCCGAAGGTCTTTCATTCTCCGCTCTTCTTTTCTCTTGCCGGCTACTATTAAGTGACTTATGGGACTTTCAAAAAGTTGGCCCTTCTTGACCGCATGCACCATATGAATAAACAAAAAGAGCGCATTATCATCTATCATACACAGATTCTCAAGCAGCCATCCGGAGGATGGGCTCGGACGAGCCCGGTCCTGGACAGAGGTATGCGCTTAAGGCAAGGAGGCATATCGCAACCATTCGCAGAAGAAGGCCAAGGGTTACAATCGAATTCCGCTGGCGTCCTGCCCGCAAGGGGGTGCCAGGAAATGAGAAGGCGGATGAATGGGCAAAGATGGCAGCAAACAAGCCAGAACCACACGGCGTGGAACATCTTCGACCTGGGCAGGTATGGCGGCCCGCCAGGGCAAAGACGGCAACCCCCCCCAGATCACTGGCACACTTGAAGCGCTCAAAAATCACAGAGGTCGGGTGGCAGGAAGCCAAGGTTTGGGCGGAGCCTGAGGTCACCAGGAAGAAATACCGATACAGCCGACTTCGGCACAGGACTACCAGGCTTCCGCAAAGTTCGGCCCGAATATGGTTGGATTTGCTGCGGTAGGGGGGGGCACGTGATCGGTGCCACTCCAGCTCTGCTGTTACTGTCTCGTCGCCCCGCTTCGACCGGCCCCTCTCAGCCATGCCTCATTCTGTTTTGCTTTTTATCTATTTATTAACTAACCGCGTGCAAGCTATATAGATCATGGCGAAAATAAGCAGTATGGTTCCCGGCTACTGGCCGAAGCCCCAATCTCGATCAGTCTGCAGGCGGCCCGTGGCAGCTCCCCTATGCGCTCCGCCTAGGCCCCTCCCAAACGTCGTATAAAGTATCAAGGAACTTACGAAAAGGAAATGACAAAGGAAAGGCAAAGGAAAGACAAAGGAAAGAGCCGGGACAGTGCCTCATGCGTTTGATTCACGACAGGTGCAACGGGACATCCTCCTCGGCGGCTAAGACAACGGCACCGAGTTCGACTAGCAGCCGAACCACTACCTCGTGTTCTCCAATTGTCGTCTGATGCAACGGTGTCTGGCCTTCGTTGTCGGCGGCCGAGACGTCGTCACCGAGGTCGACGAGCAGCCGAGCCACTGCCTCGTGCAGTATAAACAAGGCTAGGGGCAACAGTGTCGACCCGTTGTTGTCTACGGCTGGTCGTAAGTGAGCAAGTACTCATTGCGACGAATCATGCGGCGACTTACGGATTCCCCGCAACTGACAACAGCATGGAACCGCTCGATGATCTCCAGTCGTGGTGTTCCTTCTTCTCCAAGATCCACTCACGAGTACCTTCCAGGCGCCCACACTGATACGGCTGTGGTGGCGGCCTGCATACGGGATTGTGGATATCCATTCCGGGACCTCGGATCTCCGGCCCCTAGTTGCGATGTCAGTAGCGTTTCGGAGATCCTTGAGTGAGCTAGTATGATCTAACAAAGTCACTGACTCTTGGATTTGCCAGCGAACTGGTGGCAGGCGGCGGGCGCCACTGGTCATCGCTAGGGAGTAAGCAAGTGGCTATGTAGGGATGTTGGTTAGCCTGAAAGTCGCTCAGAATCCGTCTCCCGTGGTCTGCGATTTTGCCGCTGCTCGATAGTTAGTTGTAAGAATCGATCGGCGTATGACAGATATACAATTGTCTGCCAAACAGGTTGAAGTATCCGCATTACCCCGCTTTCTCCAATTTACTCCGCTTGCTTTGAGCTTTATGTATAGCCGCAAGGGAGTCCGTCTGTGTGTGCGCGTGCGTTTGGGTTGGTGAAACTGCATTGACCGGTCCTGTTGGTTCATTCGCTGATATGTTTTGTGGAGTGAAAGGGAGTTCCTTCCCACGCCCCCTTTCATGGCGTCGGCAGAATAGGAGAATGTATGTATACATATGTACATAGGAGTGGGGGACGGCTTTTCTTTTCCTTTGTTACGTACATACGTTCGTTTATCTTTCCTCTGTGATCTCCTTGGTGCCCTCACAGCTTCTTGGGATAGCCTGGACGCAGGGCAAAGGGGAGCTTGCAACGTGCCGCCACTGCGCGGTGTGCGGACAGGAAACGGACTTTGTATGTACCTCGACATGATCTATGAGTTGCGTATCAGTCTACATGCCAGTCAGCATGTAACTGAGGTCTGGCGTGCTTTGTGGAGTACATACTTGATATGCACACACAGTGACTGATGTCGGCTCCCGTAATAGCGCGTCAAAGTGTGGCTGGTAGACACTAGCCACTTGTCGCTGCGTGTCAGCTCGTGGCAGCTGGCAAAATAGTCCCACCGCCGTGTCGGGCGGCGACGGGTAACCGATAGATCGTGACGACGAGGTTGTGGGAGCGGAATGGAATGCATCAGACTCGATACATGCGAGTTAACTATGCATTGCTTTTTCCGTGTTCTGTCGTCCTGTCATCGAGCCGCGCTCTTCCTATCCGAGTCCGCGTTCTCGAAGCTGCCGCCGAATTCCTGCAAGAGGCAGCCATACCTTTCCCTTCCCATACTTTCCGTTGCAATACGATGATGCTCAGCTTGCTCTTCTATCTGCCTGGCTTGGGTGGTGTGTGGCGACTACTATATAGTCAAAGGGCGGTGCAGGTGGACGGTTCTCGATTGCCGCACTCGCCCAGCAACGGGTCTGCCGCAGGTGGTGGCGTCCGCGGCACTGCCTAACCGCCACTCGACGCCACACGCGCGCCAGTGGGAGGGGGAGATGGCGCGGAGAGTGCACAGACACCCCTGCGCCACACCCCTGCGCGATCGTGTGGCTAGTCGCATAGCCCATTGCATGGTTACACGGCTTACGTACTTGCATGCCTCGTCCTTCCCCACGGCGACTACCAACACAACCACCGACCGACCACCCGAGTCCACGAGATGACCGAGATGTGCAAGGGGACGCATTTACGGGAAACGGTTGATTGCACGATACCGGAAGCCACCGGCCACCGCCCCGTGGAAGGGGACGATAGTGCCGTCCTACCGTCCTCCTCCCCGTCCCTCGTGGGGGCGGACGAGTGCCAGATGGGACGGATATCCCGTCCGGGTTGTTCTGTTAACACGGACGGCAGCGGAGAGGGGCATCGACGACTGTGAGCGCGGACTGACTGGGAGACGAAGAAGAGTGGCCAGCTGGCGGAACAGAGGTCGGTGGATATCTAGGAATACCAAACGAAGGATTGCTGTCATCTAAGGATTCCGCGCTGCTGCGAGCGAGGTCCTCAGCGCTCAGCTCGCGGCTTTATCTCCTATATCGGTATAGCCTTACCATCGCTGCTTTCAAGACTACCTACGCAGCAAGAGTCAAGCCGCCGGTTGATATCACTGACTTGCAATCCCCCAACGTGAGTTTCCCGTACCGTATCCAGCATTGCTCCAGATGTGGGCAGGAGGGCCACAATGTGACCCGCCGCCGGACGTTGCCTGAAGGCATGTAATGTCCGACGGGTGCACTTTCAGCTTCATCAATTATCAATAGCCCCCTTTCATATCAATCCGGTGAATATTGGTGGAGCTACACATTGTTGAGTAGCAGACTCTGGTGAACTTGATCGCGGCGTCGGCGGGGACGTATCTTCCGCCTAACCATGGCTGTCGGTACTCAGCCCTACTCCAACTACTTTACCTGCTGGAAGATCCGGCCTGCTTGAAAACGTCAACTGAAAAACTGGCATGGAGAAACATTTATGGTAGTATTGAGGAATTTTTTAGCCCATGTTCTGGCATTGCAGACGTTTTCTCTCACAAGAACTGGTAGTCGGGGAAGCAAAGCAAATTGCAAAGCCATAAGGAGTATCACAAGTAGGTTTACCGAGATAGCGACTCTCCTCCGATTACCACAGCTTCATTTCCCGTGGCCCACAACTCGGGAAATGGAAACTTTACTAGGGATCTTCCATTCCAAATAGAGGATCCCCCCAGCAGAGTACTGAGGGGATAAAGCAACTTGGACCTTTCCCGGGTTTGCATCAACGTACGAGACAACGAAACAGCTGATTTTTCGAATCTATTTTGATTGGCCGCACACACGCCCTCAGGTGACATACAGTAACCGGCACTTCCGTGGTCTGAAAATTGTGACTATCTAGGCGGAGTGTTCAACCATCAGGCACCCCGTTATCCCAAAATTCGGCCCGAATGGCTGGGTTTGTCGCCGTGGCGGCCGGGGTCAGCGCCTCTTAGTCACGACAGTACCACACAGGCTTGATTCGCGCCAGGTTCAACGGGGCCCATCCTTCGTTGTTGGCGGCCGAGACATCGGCTCACCGGTCGATAAGCAGCCGAGCCATTGCCTCGTGCCCTCTGTTCGAGGCCGTATGCAACGGCGTTGACCGGGCGTTGTTCGCGGCCGAGACGTTGGCACCGAGGTCGACAAGCGGCCGAACCACTGCCTCGCTCCCTCCTGTCGAGGCCAGGTGCAAAGGGGCGTTGTCCGCGGCTGAGACGTCGGCTCCTCTGTCGATGAGCAGCCGAGTAACTGCCTCGTGCCATTTAATCAAGGCCAGGTGCAACGGCGTCCACCCATTCTTGCCGATGGCGGAGAGGTCGGCTCCACAGTCGACGAGTAAGCGAGCCACTGATTCGTGCCCTCTGTTCAAGGCCATATGCAACGGCCTCGACTCTTCGTTGTTGGCGGCCGAGTCATCGGCTCCCTGGTGGATGAGCAGCCAAGCCACACCCTCGTGCCCTCCCTCTGCGGCCAGGTGCAACGGGGCCATCTCGTCGTTGTCCGCGGCTGAGACGTCGGCCCCCCGGTCGATGAGAAACCGAGCCAATGCCTCGTGCCCTGCCGCTGAGGCAAGGTGCAACGGGGTCGACCCGCTCTCGCTGGTGGCCGAGACGTCGGCTCCCCGGTCGACGAGAAGGCGAGCCGCGGCCTCGTGCCCTAGCTCCGAGGCGATATGAAGTGGCGTCTCTCTGTATCCATTGGCGGCTGAGACGTATGCACCCCTGTTAAGCAGCAGTTCTGCAATGTCCGAGTCTCCAAACCTGCATGCCTGGAGAAGCGACCTGTCCCTGTGGGCTACCACTGTAGACGGGGTGTCAGAATAATGGGCGTCCGGAGATGACGGACCGGAGGTGGCGTCACGACATGACTGAGTCTCCGAGCACCGGCTCGGGGGGGCAGTCTTCCGTCCTTTGTCCTGACGGCCCTCCTGTATATAGAGAGAACTTGCACCCGCATAGTGCTGTAATACAATCTTTACCTTTATCGATCTATATATTCCAGCACGGGGACTCGAATACGGTTGCAAACTTTGATACTAACCGAAACCTGCAGACCAAAGAAAGGATGTCGATTCCCTTTTGTTGCATGGCTTTGGATCTATGCCAGAATGCGTCTTTGGTGAAACTGGAGGCGTTCAAATGGTAGTCGAGCCATCGGTGGTAGTTAATCTCTGATATGAATGTATTCCAGAGGGCAGTCAGGGCTTGACAGTCATTTCCGTCATCACGATTGGCAAGGTGCCACGGCCAAAACACAACTGAGTACAACAACAGTTGGCGATTACTGTTCCCCGGCCTGGTCCTAAGCGTTGTATCGTATCCATTCCATGACGGGGTACACAGCAGTGAAAGGCAGACTTTCGCGATTTCGGCGTGAGAATCGACCTTGCGCAACCTCGTCTGCACGTATTCATCCACTGACAGGTGAGCGAACCGGAAAACGTTCAGTCGTTTGTCCAAAACGACGAAGCTCTGGCAAGCTTTCAACAAGTCATTCGCCTGCATGGGGGCATTCGGCTCGTTCATTCGTCTGAAGTTGTTTAGCTGTCTCTGATGAGCAATGCTGCAGTGTATATATGAATAGATGCGCACCAAAGAAATCACAAAGGAACAGACCTAGGAAATCGTGACCGCAGACCAAAGGAAGAACAAATGAAAGGCACACCCGTCCCCTACTCCTTGCCGTCGGATGCCATAAAGGAGGGTGTGGGGAGGAACAGCGGCTGCGCTTCCCCGACGCCCAGCTCCACCGCGGCACCCAGCGGTAAGCTGGAGGTGTTTATCTGTAGATACATGCGAATCTTGCGTTGCTTTCTCCGTGTTCTGTCGTCCTCTCATCGAGCCGCGCTCTTCCTATCCGAGTCTGTGTTCTCGGAGCTGCTGCTTCCCGCAAGATGCAGCCGTGCCCTTCCTTTCCCTTCCTTTCCGTTGCAGTGGGGTGGTACTCAGTTTGCTCTTGTATCTGCCCGTGAGGAAACGGGGAAGCTGCAGATCGCAAACCCGAATACGAGTTGCGCCTAACTAGCGCTGTGGCCTGGGCACCAAACATTTGCCTATATAAGCGCCGTTGTCAAATGCCGCCCAATGAGAATTGATCACCTCCAACCCTCAAAGCAGAGCCCTTTCGGAAACATCCGAGATTCTGCTCGGGGAACATATGGCAGCCGTCAGGTTTGTCAAAGGGGCAGCCAATCGTTATTTTGCAACGGCTGGGACTGGCTCTTGACAAGCTCCCATCCCGAAACACGATAGATACAAGGTTATCTACAGGTGTACTCAAGGGGTAGCGATAAGCACTCGGACAGTGGACTAGCCACTGTGCTAGTGAGGTTGCATAGTCTAGACTTGCAGTGCAGACGGCTAGAGAACCTAAGCATCTACACATCACCACACCACGCGCTTCTGCTCACAAGAACTGATATCTAGCCGGATAAGGCCCGATGGGCCGGGCAAACAAAGCAAATGGCAAGCCATTGACTGTGGAGATATGCAGAGGCCAAGGCCGCAGGCAGAATCGTCCGCTGGGTAGTTCGCTCAGTGACGTCACCTGCTTCGATCTTCATACTCTACATACCTGAGTTGGGAGTGTACGTACCGGAAGTGGCGGCGAGTACATCTGCAGATGAGATCGATCACCAGACCCGTATCATGAGTCTCAAGTTTGCCTAGAGGCGGAGGGCTCTCGATTGCCGCTTCCACCCTGGAGTGGAGTAGCGTCGGGTCTGCCGCGGGTGCTGACGTCGGCTTCCCGCGGCATTGCGTAATCGTACACTTGGTAGGGGGAAAGTGAGGGGAAAAAGATGCTGCGGGGAGTGGACAGACATCTGGGCACGCTGAGAGAAGACGACAATGCGACAGTTCGCAGTCGTAGATGATGGTGATGATTCATTAATCGTGGACTTTGCAGTTCGCAGTCGTAGATACGTGCAGATCCGAAGAGTCTCTTCCCTGGGCCGCGTGAGACATCGCAGCACCCACGGCTCCGCTATTCGCCCGTGCCGATCATATGTAGCACGCTTTGCCTGTGCGCCCGCGATCGCGCTTCTCCCCAGGCTCTACGATAGCCGGTGCTGCGGGCTCCGACCACCGACATTGAGACAGTGGAGCCGCCACCTGCGCCACAGACCTGTGCCACAGCCCTGGGCGACTCATGGCTAGGGGCGCCTAGTCGCGGTGGGGGCCGGTCCCCTTCGGAATGCATAGATATACATAGCTGGTTGCATGGTTACACGGCAGCGTGTTTGCATGCCCGTTTTTTGGTCCGCATCATCTCCCCCGGGCGATATCAACGTCTCGATCGATCACCTGTGCCCACGAGACGACCGAGATGTGCAAGGCGGGCGCAATTCCGGAAACTGGCAACTTCCGAGAGCTGATTGGCTGACTGGCTGGCTGGCTGGCTGGGTCGAGAGGCATCACTCTCCTCGTGAGTCGCAGGCGGAGCTGTGTGTGGGCAACTACCGGGAAACGAGGGGCCCGATCGGGTGTGGCAGCACGTGACCATGATCTGCGTCGGCCGATGCTGTCCGCTCATCGTCGCCGCCTTGTCCCTGTCCATCACCGCCGCCGACCCAGCTGTATAAAGCTCCCGCGTTCCCCGTTGTCGCCTCCGAACAGTCACCTACCAAAACCATCACCCTACGAGCCGACAATCAATACATCCCTAGCTCACTGCCCCACAATGTGAGCTCCACTGGTCCCCGGTCCAGCCCCAGGAGGCAGAGAGTGTGTGGTGCTAACTCCCACGGGCGCAGGTATACCGCTTCGTTTGCCTTCTTCGAAGCCCTGTGGGAGGCCGGCGTAACCCATTGCTTCGTCAACCTGGGCTCGGACCATCCCAGTGCGCACCGTCCATCGTCCACCGCCCCAGCAGGCTGCAGCTACTGACGGCGTGCGGTGCGAAAAGGTATACTGGAGGCTATGGTGAAGGGCCAGCGGGAGACGCCCGACTCGTTCCCGAAGATCATCACGTGTCCCAACGAGGTGCGGGCCTGTGCGATCCCTTCCTTCCCCTCCGCCGGTACGACGAGAACGCTTACTGTGGAACACCTGGGGCAGATGGTGGCCCTGTCTGCGGCCCACGGCATGGCGCTGACCACCGGCACGCCGCAAGCGGTGGTCGTCCACGTCGACGTCGGCACGCAGGGCCTCGCCGCAGCGGTGCACAATGCGTCCGTGGGCCGCGTGCCGGTCCTAGTCTTCGCCGGCTTGTCGCCGTTCACGCAGGAGGGAGAGATGCGCGGCTCCAGAACCGAGTTCATCCACTGGTCCCAGGACGTCCACAACCAGCGCGAGATCGTGGCACAGTACTGTCGCTACACCGCCGAGATAAGGACCGGGAGGAACATCAAACAGATGGTCAATCGCGCGCTCGGCTTCGCTACGAGCGATCCTAAGGGGCCCGTCTACCTGGTCGGTGCGCGTGAGGTCATGGAGGAAGACATCGAGCCGTACACGCTCGACCAGAGCTTCTGGGCGCCGATCGAGCCCGCGGCGCTGTCCGAGGTGGGCGTCAAGACTGTCTGCGATGCGCTACTGGCAGCGCGGGATCCACTGGTCATCGTGGGGTACTCGGGGAGGAAGGAGGAGTCCGTCGGCGAACTGGTGAAGTTTGTGGATTCGGTCGGCGCGAGAGTGCTGGACTCCCTCGGAAGCGATATATGTTTCCCGGCAAACCACAGGTCGTACTTGGGGGTTCGATACGGCGTGCACGACAAGGTCACGGAGGCGGATGTCATCTTGCTGCTGGACGTCGATGTCCCGTACATCCCAACGAGGTAACCAGATATGTTCCGATTTCTCTCTTCCACACAACTGACCAACGGGCGCCAGATGCAAGCCCAACGTGAAAGCCCTCGTCTACCACATCGACGTCGACCCGCTGAAACAGCAGATGCCCGTCTTCTACGTCAACGCCAAAGCGCGGTACAGGGCGGACGTCACCACCGCTCTGAAGCAATTGAATGGCTACATTTCGTCCAAGGGTGGTGCCTGCGTCGATTCCGCCCGAATCGCGGAACTGGACCGGGAATTCAAGGCGCGAGAGGAGCAGATTACGAAGGACGAGCAGCCGCCGAAAGGCGGAACGCTTAGCACAAACCACCTGGTGGGCAGCGTTCGAGACGCGGTGCCGAAGGACTCCGTATTCATCGTCGAAGCCGTCACCATGACGGCCATTGTCTTTGACCACCTCAAGCTCAGCACACCCGGAAGCATGTTCAACTCCGGAGCCGGTGGACGTAAGGTCCCCGTTCCTCTCTTTTCTTTCCCCCACTAAGTTCTGTCCTCAACCAACAGTCGGCTGGTTCGGCGGCGCTGCGGTCGGCGCGAAACTGGGGTTGATGCACGCCGGCAAACCGAAGTTCGTAACGGCGGTGGTCGGCGACGGAACGTTCCTCTTTAGCGTGCCCTCGTCGGTGTACTGGATGTCGCGCCGCTACAACGTCCCGTTCCTGACCATCGTGCTCAACAACAGCGGCTGGCACGCGCCGCGCAAGTCCGCACAGCTCGTGCATCCGGCCGGGTACACCGCCAGCGCGACGAACAGCGAGCTGAACATCAGCTTCGATCCCAGTCCCGACTATGTGGGATTTCTCTTCCATCCGTTTTTTTTTGCAGGGAAGGTGGGAGTGTGTACGTACCGAGTGCTGACGGGTGAGTTGAATCCGATAGGCCGGAATAGCGGTGGCATCGGCTGGAGGCCAGATCTGGGGCGGCACGGTCAAGACCGTGGACGAGCTCGGCCCGAAACTGAAGGAGGCCATCGCTGCAGTCGAAGCTGGACGCAGCGCCGTGCTGGATTGTTACATCGTCGGCAGCGCGTTCTAGACTATTTTTCCATTCCGTCCAGAGATTTTACAAAGCGCTTGCTCGCCCATCGTGCTTCTATGCATATACCTGCTTGCGAACACGAGCGAAAAATAAAGCGCACCGGAAGAGGAATGCTTGGACGTAGCAATGATGACGGTAAAAATGCCCCGAGGGTGAAAACGTAGCCATTGCAGAACGACATTGGCAATTACGGTAACAAGCTTGAGATACCCTTAGCCAAGAGAAATTAAGCCGGCCAGTGCAACACGTGATGTTACATCGTAGACCTGGCAGCGCGCATGATACCGCCACAACATCCAGCCCATTGACAACCAGGTACATACCTCAAAATACAGCGACATACCCGCTGCCATCCACCCATTCCGAAGCGAGCCCGGAGAATGCCCAAGGAAAAGGGGATGTGAAAAAAGGGGATACGCGACACTGACGAGGACAATTCGATAGGAGGAATGCGGTGGTTGGTAAACTTGGTGAGGCACCAGACAATGCTCCATACCGCTCGTGCAACACAGTGTGTCATGATCGCAGTAGTTACCTGTAATGAGATCGTGCAGATGCCAGCGTTGGAGCAGCGATTTACTCGGAAGAATTCAGTTTCACTGTTCACTACCCCCTGAGGTTTTAAGACATCGCGCGCATATATAAAGTACATAATGTAGGATGTAGCAGCAACAAATTTGCGGCTCGGCTTGAAGTTGCGGTGCGCCACACCAAAAGTTACTGTGGCAGAAGTAGGGTACATTAGAATACTACAAATAAAGAGTGAAGTCGAACCCAAACCATATTCTTTTTTTTTTCGGCGCGCCAAAGATGTCGCTAGCGCACTAGCGTGCCCTAGGTATCGACTGTAATGCACGGCGGCTTAGACATCGTCGTCGCGCGACAAAATCCATCGTTGCTCTGCCAGTTTTCATCTAATCGGCTCGAGTAAGGGCACAATATGGTCCTCAAGCTCTGGGGAATCCGGCTGCAATGTTTCCGGGCACGGCAGGGGCAGTGATGGAGATGGACGAGAGGGTTATTGTACCTACTTGTGTAATGATCTATGTGGGCGGTTGGGTGGCTCTGCGAACACACTTCTCACCTACTGAGGACCGTTGATGGATTCTACTGAGCTTGAGGATCATTTTTTGGCCCTGCTTGGGGTCAATCAGATGAAAACTGGCAGAGCAACGATGGATTTGTCGCGCGATGACGATGTTTGAGCCGCCATGCATATCCTATGTAGGTGTGCTAGCGACATCTTTGGCGCCCCGAAAAAAAAGAATTGATACGGTTCGACTTCTACCGAAGAGGAGGAAAAAAATGACGGAAATAAATATATCCCACAATGCGACATATTCTCGTCCCGTCATCGCCACTCCATCCTACTGATTCAAGATCCGTGACCTCCTCACCGATACGAGGTGTAGCCAGCTGGTACTAGACTTCCTCTCACCCTCAGCCCCCAGCTCCTCGGCCTCCACCCTTCTCTCCTCTTCCCTTTCTCTCCGCTCCCGGAGCTCCCACTCTGACACCTCACTCTGCGCAACTTCTTCAGCTGGGCCCGGGGCCAGTCTTCCCACATCCGTGGTGGAGGAACAGCCTCTGTTCCTCCCCACGCCCTCCTTCATGGTGTCTGCAGAAGAGGAGCAGGATGTGGGTGCGGGTTTCCTTTGTAACTTTGTTCTTTCTTTTGTCTTTTCTTTGTAATTTCCTTCGTGCGCCTTTTACCCCCTTGGAATAAGCCTGGGCGGAGGGCAAAGGGGACTCTAAAACAAAAAAAAATCGTCACTCCTTCCCTCCTCTCGCCCGCTCACTCTTGACGAAGAAGTCTATCCGATACACCACGAAACACTACACCGAGCCAGAAAAAAGCAGAGCAAGCAGAACGAAACAGTACACCGAGCCGAAACGAAGCGGAACAAGAAGAATGAAACAAGAAAAAAGGCGGGTAAGATGTAAGTAAGATGAAAGTAAATGCGCCCAAAAGTAGAGTCGTATTGTGGAAAAAGCGAAGGAGGGAAGGGGGTGGAGGGGAGAGTGAAAGAAAAGAAAGTAAAAATCAGAAACCCGGGAACTCTTTGGGTGTGGCCCACATGATCGAATCGGACAACCCAACGCCAACGATGTTCTCCCTCAAGACATATCCTGATCCTCTTGGTCGTTCTGGTCCCAGAACGGAGCTCTACCACCGCTATTCCAATCCTCGTCATCACCATCGTCATCGTCTAGCCGTCTCTTCCCTTTTCCACTTCCGCCGACGGCCGCCATACCACTGCCACCTCCGCCCCCGCCGCCTACCGCTCCTCCATCGAAACCCGTCTGCTGCTGCTGCTGCTGCTGCTGTAGGTGCCCCTGTTGCATCCGTCGCGCGATATAGATGGGCTCGTAGTTCGAGAGCATCCACTTCATGTTGTCGTCGAAGCAGACGCAGAAGCGCCGGGCCTGGACGAGCTGGACGGCCTGTATAGTGGAGCCGCGGAGGTGCTGCATGATGTAAGCGGCAGCGACAACAGCGCTGCGCTCATTACCGCTCTCGCAGAAGATCAGCGTTCGACCGCCTGGGGGCTGCGTGGTGCCCTTCGCGGTCATGTACCTCTCCTGGAACGAGCGGAGCTGGCGGCCGTCGAGTGGGACGGTGAGGCCGGAGGCCGCGACCTCGGCTTTAGGAATGGCCGAGACGTAGTGTTCGTCGATGATCTGGTTCGCGCGTTGGAACTGTGAGATGAGCTCGTGGTGCGAGCCGACATCGATGCTCTCGTAGCGGACGCCCGGCAGCAGCATCGTCGGCGACAGCAAGTGGGCGCGCGCCGTCATGCTCGACCGCACGGCCAGCAGCAGCGAGATGTTGCAGCAGCGCAGGAAGTCGTGGTTCTTGGCCGCCGACAGCGGGCCCAGGAACAGGTGCGGCAGCAGCTGCTGCGCTTCCCGTCGAAACTCGTAGCGCCAGTCCTGCGAACCCCTCATCGCGGGAGGGTCACTCGGCAACACGAAGCTCTGCAACGACGGCTGCTCCCACTCTGACAAGTCGTCGCTGCCACTCGCGTTTAGCGACGGCGGCGGCACCAGGATCCGCGGCGGCGTGGGCAGCCCGGTTGTGTAGGCATTTGTGGGAAGGTGCGACGGCGGAGACGGCGGTGACGGCGGATGGGAGTGATTGTTCGGTTGCGATGAGGCGAGCATCGTGAAGGAATCTGCGGGGGGGAGCAGGTGCGGAGGAAGAACGGTGGTGGTTGTGAAGGTGGGGGGATGCTGTTCTGCAGTTCGTCCGTGCTGTTGGTGGAGACAACAGCCGATCGTGCCCTAGTTGAGCAGCTATTGGTTATGTATTGTTGGGCCAAGTGCAGAACACAAAAGGTTCGACAGAACACGAGGAAGAAAGACGCAAGGAAGCAAGAACACAAACACGGGATGAAGCAAACACGGGATGAAGCGAGGCTGTGATTTTCTTTTTTTCCTTTTTTTTTTTTGCAGAACGACGACTTGGGTGCTGTTTGGTCAGCACGCATCCTGACTGAAATGTACATATCTATGATATGTATGGATAACATACAATGCTTTTCAGTTCGCCAGCAGATTACACAGCAAGACAATACAGCCGAGCTAAGAATCTGCACGACGTGGTGACACAAGATCGGTGCAACTCTACTCTGCTGCAGATCAGATTATCACATGTTCACGATTTTGCGACAGCGCGACGCGTTGCGACCCCGTTCTGGACAGCTACTACACCTATGTACATAGCTAGCAGTATCACCTTAAAGTTTGCACACACGGCAGGCAATAGGACCAGAACGCAAACACAATATCGTATCCATCCTTCATTTCGTATTCCTAGATATTCACCATCTATTCCACCAGCTTATTATTCTTCTTTGTCTTCCAGTCTGCACTCCCAGTTGTCAATATCCCTCCCCGCCGTCTATGTCAGTCGAGTAATCCGGACGGGACATTCGTCCAATCTCGCGCTCGCCCGCCCACTCGCTGATTACGACCAGCGACCACAGCCTGGACGGAGGGAGAGGCTCGCTTGCCCCTCGCCCAATATACCGTTGGTTGGATCTACAACTTGGTTCCGGCATCGGAATCTACACAAGAGCGTTTCCGTTGCATAGGCACGAACAATCCTCCGTGGTCACTCCCACGTCGGTTACGTGCAAGACCGTGTGGCAATGCCCGGAGTGAGGCTGGAGCGCAAAGATGCGCACACATGAGCAGGTGGGAATGGTTCTTGCCCGTTGGCGGACTCGTGGGTATGTGACTATGCCCAGTTTCCTGAATGTGCTACTTATTGAATGTGCTACTTATGTGTACAGCATAGCCTGGAACTCCGTTGCTCGCTGTCCGATCGTTCACTCGCTAAGGCGTGGTTCACCCAACCGTTCGGCGTGTTCCCACAACACTGGTCGAGAGCGGGTGTGGAACCCATGCTCGAATAGCGAAAGAAAGCGGATTTCGTCACGAACTTGTCGGTTGGGATCGCTGCACGACTGAGCACTCGGTAGCAGCAGAAGCAAACTCCGCACAAGTCGATACTTAAGATGAGTCCTCTCGACACTTCGAGCCCGTCCCCGCGCTACGTACGTAGGTAGATACTTACGGGAGGGCACGGGAATGTGTCTCCGTCTGCGGAGATGCTCACGGAGGCTTTTTCTTTCTTTCGTTAATCGCGAATGCTCATTTTTTATCACCACCCACCAATCGTGCGACCTGTCTAGATCATGACGATGAAAAACGTCCGGTTCCTACATAATCACCGTCTGACCCGGCCTCGACTTCGATCAGCCTACAGGCGGCTTGTTGTGGCTCCCCTTTACCCTCTGCCCAGGCCTGACCCAAGAAGATTTGTCTCGCACCAGACTTATTCTATGTCGCACGTGACTTAAGCCTCTTTCATCGCCTCCAGTCACATTCCGCAAATAAGTCTGGGTGAAGTCATCCCCGAAATGTTGAGCAGCGAGCCTTTTTTTTTCTTGACAAACAACCAACCCTAAACCTGTCACCAGCGTCCCAAGTAAGTGCTTTAAGTAGCCATTTGTCAACTTATGAATTATGTCCACTTGCTCATACAGATATCAAGAAACACAACGACTGGAGGCGCGATGTGGTTACAACCCGAGACACACATCGCAGAGGCTGGGCTGGCATCGTGATGTAGTCTCCCCGAACATCGTACTTTTCGGAAGATGCGGGACTCGGTGTTGAAGTCACTACACCCAATAGGCGGAAAGAAGCATGTTCGGCCAGCGAAGGACGTGGGTAATACAACTCTTGTTGAAGGAGGATGTTCTGTCACCTCACAAGGGGAGGTATGCAATTGGGCCGTCGGGAGCCAAGGTCCGCCATGAGGGAAGCTGTCGTTAAGTTTGACTAAGTAGTGTTCAGGGGTCTCAATGGTCCAGCCGGTCCACGAGCTTTTGAGACCGTCCAGTCCGGGCCGGGCTTTCTAATGACCTGGACCGGCAGGATGGGCTCAGTGGTCGGACAGTCCGGACTCCGGCGGCGGCGCTGGTGCCCCGCTCATATGGGGTTTCTGGCAAATGAGAAAGCAGACGAGTGGGCAAACGTGGCAGCGCCAGAGCCGGGCACCAGGGGGTGAAGTGGCTACGATATGCGAACCGGTATGGGAGGCGCCCAGCACCTCCTCCAGATCTCTCGCCCACCTCAAGCGGGAAATAGCAGAGAAGAAATGGACAGAGGCGCGCAGGCGGACACAGGTCCGAGTCACTAGCAGGAAGTACAAGCTCCCGAACAAGCGGCGCTCGGATACCATGGCGGCGAGGAGCCGAAAGGGGCTGGCCTCACGGTATTATCACCTGAAATCGGGGTGTGTAAGGAGACAGGCAGGCAAGGTTCGATTTAGGTTCCGGACCTATTCGTGGACGAGCGGTGTAATAAGTCGATCTTGTACTTCCCGTCCGCGGCTGGTGTGGGCAGGAAGATTCCGCAGCCGGCTACGGAAGAAGGGCAGAGTGAGTCCTTGGGCGGAGCGAGGAGACGGATGAGGGTTGGGGCCGTCCGCGGTGGTGAGGGAATTGAAGGCTTGTGTTTTCTCATCTCCTTTGTTTTAGGGACGCGCCAGACGGGGTAGGAGGAGCCACCACGCGCCGCCAGAGGCAAATGGCGGCAGTCATTAAATACTAAATTCCAAATAGAAGGGGGGGCATCCCGCAATCTGCGGGTGGTGGTTTGGTATCCTGTCGCAATTCCACGGCCAGCGATGTAAAACCAATCAGGTTTTTTAATGGCACTCAGAGATGATAGATAACATCTTGGAGAATCGCCTTCTTTTGTCTACTTCTCTATTGGAGCATTGATTGTTGAGTTATTCAGAAAGCACCGATGGCGGTGGTGGTCCGATATGTCGGCTGACGCGACTGGAAGGCAAGTGTTATTTAGCGACTCACGAAATATAGGCGCTGGGGTTGGCCCCAAATACCCTTAACTACACCCTAGTACAGTTTGAAGATTCCATTACCCTCTTCCTCCAATTTACCCTGCATACTTGCTTTCAGCTTTAGTGCCCCAGGCGTCTTCCTGCATACATATGTGTGTGCGTCAGTGGTTGACTGCATGGGCCCCTTCACCCTTTCGTCATGTACTACTACTTATCTACATACTTAGAGTAGCCGCCGAGCGCCGACTGTGGGCTGGGTATGGACTGTTGAGTACCTACATGATTGAATTGCTGCCACACACAATCGATTCCTACAACCATCAAATACATATCAGCATAACCCCAGACTACGGAGACGGATACTGCAGGCACCAACGTGCCGCCGCCGCCTGCCACGAGATGGCCAGCAGTGCAAACGCAAATCAGGCCCGGATCTACCAAGACGCGACGCATTTCGAGTTTAACGGAGCGGAGTTTCATGGCGGTCAGACGTTCGTTTCTAGAGAGTACGCCTCACCCGAGCGATACGTATCGATGGGATACTAGAATCCGCTAACTAGAGTTCGCTGGTAGATCCAAAAGTCAGTGACATCGCGGGATCGTGCTAGCTCACCCAAGAATCTTCGACACGCTACTGACATTGTAACTAGGGGCCAGGAGATCCGAGATCCTGGAATGGATATCCACAATCCCGTATACGGGCCACCACAGCCGTATCAGTGATGGGCGCCTGGAAGGTACTTGTGAGTGGATCTTGGAGAAGAAGGAATATGACGATTGGATATCGTCGAGCAGTTCTATGTTGTTGCTGCTGCGAGGAATCCGTAAGTCGTCCTATGATTCGCCGCCATGAGTACTCGCTTACTGTTGTTATAGCTGGAGCTGGCAAAACGTACATTGCGTCGAGAGTCATCGATTCATTCCTTTCAGATCGGACGTCCGAGAAGTTGGCGTACTTCTACTGCAATAGAGCCGAGGAAAATCGCCGAGATCCCGAGAGCATTCTCAGCACGCTTGTTCAACAGCTCGCTCAGATAGAGTCTAAGGAGGAGCTGTTACAACCTGTCGTCGATGTCTATCAAGACCGGGAGTTGAAAGGACAAAAAGCTTCGCGGCTGAGTCTTGTAGAATGCCAAGCGTTACTTGTTCAATTGGCCGACATACATCCTCGGACGACGATTTGCATCGATGCCTTGGACGAAGTCGAAAACAGAAACCGGCTCAAGTTGCTGAAGTCACTAAAGAATTTGGTGGACAGAGCGAAGAATCTGGTCAAGATTTTTGCAACCACTCGGATGGACACCGACATACTCCTGCAATTCAAGATGTTTCCCAGGATTGAGCTGCAGCCTGACGACAATGTTGGCGACATCAACCAATTCATAAAAACCAGTGTTCAGAGCGCGATCGAAGAGGAGCAACTGCTTCATGGCGTTGTCTCGCCCGAGCTCGAAGTTGAGATATGCGAAACTCTTTGCGAGCGATCCAAGGGAATGTAAGAACACCAAGGACGCTTCAACTACTTAGAAGAATAGAAACTGATGGCTGCACAACCGCCAGGTTCCAACTAGCTGCGCTTCAGATTATCTTCCTTTGCGATATGGCCACTCGAAACGATGTACGAAGCAGTCTCAAGACCCTGCCGGACACCCTGACAGATGCCTACGACGAAATATACCAACGCATTTTTAGCCAGAAAGGCAGCGCCCCTCGACTTGCACTCAATGCCTTCCGGTGGATCCAATCCTCGTACGAACCATTATGTGCCGAAACATTGCTCGATGCGATCACAGCAGAAGTTGCTCGTTCGGGAGAATTTTCTCACGACCCAGTGCAGGCGAACGACTTATTGAAAGCTTGTCAAAACCTCATCATTTTCGACAAACGACTGAACGTTTTCCGGTTTGCTCACCTTTCAGTGGATGAATACGTGCGGACAAGGTTGCACGAGGTCGATTCTCACGCCGAAATCGCAAAAGTCTGCCTTTCACTGCTGTGTACCCCGTCATGGGGTGGATACGATACAACGTTTCGGACCAAGCCTGGGGACAGCGATCGTAATCTATTGTTGTACTCGGTTGTGTTTTGGCCGTGGCACTTTGCGAATTGCGATGACGGGAGTGGCCACCAAGTCTTGACTGCCCTATGGAATACATTCATATCAGATAATCATCACCGATGGCTCGACTACCATCGCAAGTGTTTCTGGCCCTACATAGACCCGAAAGACGCATTCTGGCTTAGGTCCAAAGCTGTGCAACGAGAAGGAAACTACCTTCTTTCTTCGGTCTGTGTATTTCGGTTAATATCGAAGTTCACAACCGTGTTCGACTCCCAGTCTATCGAGATGGCCCACATAGACAGGTTGCTTCTCCAGGCATGCAGGTTTGGAGACTTGGACATTGCGGAATTACTGCTTAACAAGGGTGCATCCGTCTCAGCCATCAGTGAATACAGAGAGACGCCGCTTCATATTGCCTCGGAGCTAGGGCACGAGGCCGTGGCTCGGCTGCTCGTTGACCGGGGAGCCAACGTGTCGGCCGTCGGCGAGAACGGGTCGACCCCAATGCATATTGCCCTGAAGGGAGGGCACAAGGCAGTAGTTTGGCTGCTCGTAGGCCGGGGAGCCGATATCTCAGCCGCAGACAACGACGGGTTGACCCCGCTGCATATGGCCTCGGAGGAAGGGTATGAGGCCATAGCTCGGCTGCTCCTCGACCGGAGAGCCGATATCTCGGTCGTCTGCAAGAAAGGGTGGACCGCGTTGCATAAGGCCGTGAACAGAGGGCACGAGGCAGTGATTCGGCTCCTCGTCGGCCTCGGTGCCAACATCTCGGCCTTCAACAACGACGGATGGGCCCCATTGCATATGGCCTCAGAGGGAGGGAACAAGGAAGTGGTTCGGCTGCTCATCGACCGGGGAGCCGCCGTCTCGACCATCAGCAAGGGTGGGTTGACCCCGTTGCATATGGCCTCGGAGGGGGGGCATGAGGAAATTGTTCAGCTGCTTGTTGACCTCGGTGCCAACATCTCAGCCGTGGACAATGACGGATGGGCCCCGTTGCATATCGCCTCGGAGAGAGGGCACGAAACCGTGGTTCAGCTGCTCATCGACCTCGGCGCCAACCCCTCCGCCATCAACAGGAACGGCTCGAACTCGCTGCATGTGGCGTTGAATGAAGGGCACCGGGTAGCGGGTCGGCTGCTCATAGGCCTGGGAGCCGACATCTCGGCCGCGGACAACGACGGGTTGATGCCGTTGCATATGGCTTCGCAGGAAGGGCAAGAGGAAGTGGTTCGGCTTCTCATCGACCTCGGCGCCAACATCTCGGCCATCAGCAAGAGCGGGGCGACCCCGTTGCATAAAGCCTTGGACGGAGGGCAGGAGCATGTGGTTCGGCTGCTCGTCGACCTCGGCGCCAACGTCTTAGCCGCGGACAACGACGGGCGGACTCCGTTGCATATCGCCTCGGAGGGAGGGCGCGAGGATGTGGTCCGGCTTCTCATCGGCCTCGGCGCCGACGTCTCGGCCGTCAGCACGAACGGGTCGACCCCGCTGCATCTGGCCTCGGCGAGAGGGAACGAGGCAGTAGTTCGGCTGCTCGTTGACCTCGGCGCCAACGTCTCAGCCGCCAGCAACGACGGGTCCACTCCGTTGCATAAAGCCTTGAATGGAGGGCACGAGGCAGTGGTTCGGCTGCTCGTCGACCTCGGTGCCAACGTCTCAGCCGTCGGCAAGAACGGGAGGACACCGTTGCATCTGGCCTTGACGAGAGGGCGCGAGGCAGTGATTCGGCTGCTCATTAGCCTCGGTGCCGACGCCTCGGCCGCCAGCAAGGACGGGTGGACACCGTTGCATCTGGCCTCGACGAGAGGGAACGAGGCAGTAGTCCGGCTGCTCGTCGACTTCGGCGCCAACGTCTCCGCCGTCAGCAAGAACGGGTCGACCCCATTACATATGGCCTCAGAGGCAGGACACGAGGCAGTGATTCGGTTGCTTGTTGACCTCGGTGCAGACCTCTCGGCAGCCGATAATAATGGGTGCACACCGTTGGACCTGGCGTCGAGACGAGGGAACGAGGCAGTGGTACAACTACTCGTCGACCTCGGTGCAGATGTCCCCGCTGCCAAAAATGAAGGTTGGACACCGTTGCGCCTGGCGCGAATCAAGCGTGTAAAGCACTGTCCCGGCTGAGTGCTCCGGCTGCGGCGGCGACAAACCCGGCCATTTGGGTCGAACTGGGGATAATGGAAAGCTTGATAGTTGACTACGGTTGATGGATAGTTCTGGATAGCGTTGCAGACCTGTGGCTTGTAATCTCTGGCGCCGTCAGGAATGATAGGACTCTGCCCGAGAGGCGTCCACTCCGCCTAGATAGTCTCAATTTACAGAGAATTCTCACACCGCTGAATAGGAGTGCAGTTACTGTATGTCACCTCAAGGCGTGTGAGTGGGCAATAAAAATATATTCGAAAAATTATAGCTGTTCCATTGTCTCACACGTTGATGCAAACTTGGAAAAGATCCCAGGAGCGTCAACCCCTCGGTACTCCGCCGGCATATCTAATCCGAATAGCAGATCTCCTGCAAAGATCCATTTCCAGAGTTGAAGCCGTTGTAATTGGAGGAGAGTCGCTTTCTTGGTAATCACACTTGTGGTACTCCATTGGCTTTGTAATTTGCTTTGTTTCCCGGCCCTCGTGCTGGCGCCGACTTTCACCGTGGCCGTGGTGGGGGGGCTCTTCTTCCTCCGGAAGATTGCTGCCTCCGTTTCCCTGTGGTCGAAGGCCACCCCATTGTCCGCTGCCTAGTCGATGAATGCCGCCGTCGCGTCGGAGAGCTTGGCCGCCGCCGCCTCGTCGTCGGCCCCGTCCGCCCACCACCCGATGTCGTCCACGAAGGATAGCCCTCGTACCGGCACTGCACTTTCTACCTCGTCAGAGATCCCTGACAGGTATGTGGCGAAGAGGATCGGTGCTGCTGGCGACCCCTGCGGGACACCTGTATCCACCGGCCGAGCACGAGTTTCACCTGGCGGTCCGCCCTGAAACTGCCAGTCAACCTGATGAGATCCGGCTTGATTTCGGGTGCCTCTGCAACTTTGCATACGTAGTGTAGAGCTAGTGGAAAGCAGCAGCTTCGAGTACATACACGGACTCGGATGGGAAGAGCGCGGCTCGATAGAGGACGACAGAATACAGAAGAGGCAACGCATAATCCGCGTATAGTATGATGCCTCCGATTCGTCTCGTTCGGCTATGTAATGTGCCTGCAGAGTGTTAGTTGTTGGTAGGGGTATTGTGGCTGCAGTCACTAGAACTCACTCGCAGCCACAAAGTGGCTAGTGCACAGGGCCCACTAGCCACACTCTTGCTGGCGGCTTCGTGGGAGGCAGGTCCTAGTATTTTTTTCTACCGGCTACATACTCGCATGCGACCTAAATAGATCAAGGCAAGATACCCAAAGTCCTTTTCCGTCCACAGTCCGCGCAGTGGCGGCACGTTGCAAGCCCCCCCTTTGCCCTCCGCCCAGGCCTGCCCCGATAAGATGAGATAGTCTAAGCACCAAGGAAATTACGAAGGGAACGGATCCGAGCGAGCGTGATAAACAAAGGAAGGGGGGACCAAAAGACAGCGCATCCTGCCCCCTTACTCCTCTCCTGCGGCCGCCGTGAAGTCAGGCGCGGGGAGGAGCAGTGGTAGCAC
>Ga0307516_10002130_pt1 | contig 26799 bp, 20 predicted proteins | sample 19_EM_MG_FD_203310 | JGI IMG/M metagenome (GOLD analysis project Ga0307516, IMG submission 203310) | Populus trichocarpa ectomycorrhiza microbial communities from riparian zone in the Pacific Northwest, United States - 19_EM | ecosystem: Host-associated > Plants > Roots > Unclassified | place...
GCTGGCGAGATATTCTTCCATACTTTGTCCGCCAGGAAGGCAACAGCCGCCTGGCCGGACCGGCCCATGGCACAGATGGCCCGTTCAAAATCCAGGATCATCGGTACGTCTGCGGGACAGCGCATAGATTCGTCGAAGCCATGGCCGCGCTCGGAGTCCCGAAGCGTAACGACTTCAACGCCGGCGAAACGAAGGGTGCGGGCCTTACCCAGATCAGCGCTGCCTATGGTCGGCGGTGTAGCGCAGCCAACGCTTTTTTGGATCCGCTGAAGGACGACCGTCGATTGACGGTAAGAACGCGCGCCAGGGTCGAACGGATCATCTTCGCCGGTAACCGTGCGGTCGGTGTCCGCTTTGTTGAGCGCGGCGTTGTTCGAGAGGAAAGCTGCGAGCACGAAATCGTCCTCGCCGCCGGCGCTTACAACAGCCCTAAACTCCTCATGCTTTCGGGCGTCGGCCCGGCGGAGCATCTCACGGATTTAGGCATAGCTGTAGTGGCCGACCTCCCGGGTGTCGGACAAAACATGCAGGACCACAACATGGTGCCCGTAATGGCCACGGCCCGCCACGGACATGGTTATTTTGGGGAGGATAAAGGGTTGCGCCTTGTTTGGAACGCGCTCCGCTACGCTTTCGGCCGACGAGGGCCGCTCGCGGCTACAGGCTCCGAAGCGGTCGCCTTCGTCAACCTCGACGATTCTGCGGAGGAGCCCAGTCTACAAATCTATTGCATGGGCTTCCTACCCCCAGGCGTGAGCGATAAACCCGGCGTGATGTTGTGTCCAACGCTCATACGTCCTGCATCGGTTGGTCGGTTACGCCTGAACTCTGCTGATCCGGCGGAGAAGCCACTGATCTCACCCAACTACTTCTCGCATCCTGACGACCTTGCCCAGATGGTTCACGGCGTGCGCTACTGTAGGAATATCCTTCGTACTGAGCCACTGGCACAGATCGTGGAGCAGGAAATTGCTCCGGGCACGGCTGTGAGCAGCGAGGAGGATATCGCCGCGTTTTGCCGGCACTCGACATTCACTAATTATCACCCGGTAGGAAGCTGCAGGATGGGGCGCGAAGACGATCCGACTGCCGTGGTTCATCCGGATCTGCGGGTTCGAGGCATCGGCGGATTGCGGGTTTGTGATGCCTCGGTTATGCCGCGGATACCGGGCGCAAACACAAATGCGCCCGCGATGGCGATTGCCGATAGATGCGTCGATCTGATGATGGGCGCAGTTTCATGAGCACCCATGGCCTTCTGGCCGTCTGGCGCGAGCCGAGCGTGATCAGAAGGTAGCGCGAATCGTGATTCCGTACGTGGCCGGAAAACCCGTGGTACGCGTGATCGTATCGGTCGAGCGGAAAGCGTGGACCAAGTAGTACCGGTCCGTGATATTGCGCCCCCAGAGTTCGACGTACCAATTCCGGCTGTTTGCTCCAATCCTGAGATCGACGAGCGTATGACTCGGCAGCTGAAGACTGGGGATGTCGCCAAACGTGCCTTGCGATGTGCTTTGATATGTAGAGCCAACGCCGAGAAAGCCGGTCCAATCACTCGAAATCGGACGGTCATATTCGGCGTCGGCGTCGAGCTGCCATTTGGGAGTAGCCGGAAATGGCTCGCCGCCGATATCGATAGTATTGGTAGCGCCACCGCCAATCGGGCTCGAGATGACGTAGGACCCGAGAACTTTGGAATCGATGTAGGTCCCGCCCGCTCGCAACATGAAACTCCGCCAAGGTCGCACGGTCGCGTCCAGCTCGGCGCCTTCAATTCTCGATCGAGGGATGTTCGCCAGCGCAGGGAGAGTGCCGAATGGGGAACCCACGTTCTTGCTGGCGAGCAACTGTTTGTTGTCATAGTCGTAGTGGAAAGCCGCGCCGCTTAGTTCCACCCTGTGAGCGAGCGCGGCCGTCTTGAACCCAACTTCATAGGCGAGCACCGATTCCTGTACGACGGGCTGGTCCTGAGCCGGGCGAATTACGGGAAGCGTGCCGAACGCTCCGGCTTTGTAGCCCTTCGCGACATTGAAATAGAGCAAAACGTCGTCTGAAGGCTTCCAGGAAGGTCCGACCCTCCACGATACGTTATCCTGGTTCAGGTTACTGGACAGACCGTTGGTAAGGGGCTTGTTGGTAGTAGGGTCGAGCGTGATATATCCGCCCGGCGGGATCACTGTCGGTGATCCTGAAAGCAGCGAGGATAGAAAGCCGAAGGCGGCTGCCAGATCTCCATTCCCATCATCGGTAAGACCGCCGTGGAAGTCGCGAGTTTGATTTGTGTACCGAACAGATCCTTGCAAAGTGACAGTGTCCAGCACGGTATAGTCGACGCTGCCGAAGACGGCCTCGGTATTGACCTGTTGCTGATTTATATTGTAGAGGCCGGTAAATCTGAATGGTCCAATTCCACTATTGGAGCTGTGCAATCCGATGAACTGGTTGTCATTTGAAGAATCGTGCTCGTAGTTGGCACCGGCCATCCATTTGAGCCGATCATTGGCTCCCACTTGTCCGGCTGCGCGAAGTTCCTGGGTGAAGGAGTTTACTGAGCCAAAAACCAGGTCGTAGACATCCGGCAAAGTGGTCCCGTCGCTGTCAGCCGGCGTATGCACGCTCAAGCGCGAATAGCCGGTCAAAGACGTGACGGTTACACGGTCGGAAACCTGCCAATCGCCACGGACTCCAATCTGGTAAAAGTTGTCGTTTCTCTTCAGAATTTCACCGGGATCCCAGCCGGCGGCGCGGTCGTTCGCCGGCGCGTTGGGATAGGCATGGAGTTGGGCCTGCATGTCCGGAAAGCCGGGTGCGCCGGAATATTGGGGATTTCCGACGGTCCCAGAGAGTGGTGCGTAGCCGATCTTTTGCATCGCCTGCACATCGGACCTGTCGAACCACCCATTGAGATTCAATGACCATTTCAGTGTATCGCTCGGGGCAAAGTCGACGAGTAACCGCCCTGTCGTGAAATGGCGCTGCCCGAGCGTATCGTTGTTTGTATAGTTGTATTGCCAATCGCCTCGCTGTTCCGTGCGAACCGCGAGCCGCGCATTGACGGTGCTGAAGACGGGGCCGCTGGCGTACCCCTCGGCATCAGTTTCGTCGAACCGGCCATAAGTCAGCGAGCTCCCGGCGGTAAAGTGGTCTGTGGGCCTGTTCGGAATATAGTTGACGGCCCCACCTGTGGAGTTCTCACCAAACAAGGTGCCCTGCGGCCCTTTCAGCACCTCGACGCGCTGCAGGTCGAGGGACACCCCTTCACTCATCCGTGCGAACGGGAGTGGAATCTGGTCGGAATAAACGCCAACAGCGGGCGAGATTGCAATTGCCTCGTCGTAAGTGCCGATTCCGCGCAAGGTATAGACAGGCGCACCGTAGGTGCTTTCGGTAAACGTGAATCCTGGCACAACCTTCGCGAGATCCGCGGGGTTCGTAACGCCTTGGTCCTGGAGTTGGGAACCGGTAACCGCTGTGACGGACATCGGGACGTCGCGCAGCCTCTCGGAGCGCTTTTCCGCTGTGACGATGATTTCCTCCACGGAGGATAAGTCCGCGGCGGCGGGCGGCTGACCCGCCGCATCGGTCGGCGCCACGGCCTGCGCGAAGACGATGTTTGAGCATAGGATGCTCGTCGTGAGAATGGCGAAACTGAGCAACCGTTTGTTGAGCACCTGACTTCCCCCTGCTTTTTTGTCCACGCCCCCGGATAGGCTGTGTGTGGGACGGTAATCTCCCTCATTACTCGAGGTATTGATTCAAAACCGCGCAATTGGGAGCGATGTCAGCCAGGGTCTGCCTGGCGGAACCCCTCGTTTTGGTCGGATGAGTCGCATCAATGAACATTTCCGAGTTTTGACCCGCCTTCCGAGATACGAACTGCTCTGAGTTGTATAATTCCGGTGCGGTGACGGAGCGCTCTTGCAATCGAATGATCAGGGTTGGACGGGCGCCACGCTAGATGCGCAGAATGGAGAGATGTTAGTGGAAGAACGCGCAACGCACGCGTCACTTCGGCGCAGTCACCAGTGGGCCGGCCTATCCTGCCTCGTGTACGACGTACGTTGGGATGCGGGTGCCGGTTGGCTGAGCTTGTCGTTCGAGCGACCGACGCTGTGTTTTTTGATCGAAGAGGTCGGGGGCCGCGCCGAGCTGCGGGCTCGACCGGACACTCCTGCTGAAGGGGAGTACTTCGGAACAGACCACCTCACCCTCCTCGCCGCCGCTGATCCGATCACCTTGTATTCGACATCACTACGATCCGCGCAGTTCGCCTGTTTCGTGCTTCATCCGCAAGAAGCAGGTTGTCTGACCGTCGAACAGGCTGAGGTGGTCAGCCGCGCGCCGAGCCGCCTCATGTTCAAAGACAACCGGCTGCACACCTGCGCGCAAATGCTGAGCGCCTATGAAGGTGACGACGAACGCGATGCATACGGGCTCGGATTGAGGAACGCGTTGTTTGCCGCCCTAGTGGGGTTGGTGAGCGATCCCGTGCAGCCCGCGGCGGACCGGCTTACGGGCCGTCAGCTTGCCCGGGTCCTCACCCATATCGTCGAGCACCTTCATCAGCGGGTCAGCAACGAGAATCTCGCGCACCTCGCCAAGAGCTCTCCCACGCAGTTCGGGCGCGCCTTTCGTGAATCCACTGGACTTTCACCGCAAAGATGGCAAATGGATGCCCGGGTACGCTTTGCGCAGCGTTTGATGGTGGACGATCCCGCGCTCTCTCTCTCGTTGATCGCGTTGCGATCGGGTTTCGCCGATCAAAGTCACTTTTCTCGTGCGTTCCTCGACGTCTTGGGCACTACACCGACAGCGTGGCTTCATCAGCGCCGCTGATTGCCGACATTCCAACTGGCAAGCCTTCTACCGACCATTGAATATCATGGCCGGCGGCTCAATGCCTTGATCGAATGCTTTGGCCGTATTCAAGAAGCCTCGGTTGCAATCCTCCGAGAGATACAGATCCATGGTGACGTCCAGCATCATTGCATCGGCTAACGGCACGCCTCCCGCTGACCAGGCCTTCAGCAGTGTCCGGGTCGCCGCATACGAGCGAGTAGGACCGGTTGCCAACTTCTGTGCAAGCTCTTTCGCGGCGGCAGCAACTTCTGCCTCGGCGACCACGTGGCTGACAATCCCGAGTTGGCCGGCCAGCGTACCCGTGATGGGCTCGCCCAACATGGCCCAGCGCGATGCCCAAGTACGCCCGGCGCGCTCGGCAAGTCGCTGCAACGCGCCGGCAATCGGCAGCATACCGGTAGTGACCTCCACGCAGCGAAAAACAGCGTTTTCCGCCGCGACGATGAAGTCGCAATTCAAGGCCAGTTCAAAACCGCCGCCAAAGGCAATCCCTTGCACGGCAGCGATCGTCGGTATCCGCAGCGCTTCAAGCGCACGATAGGACTGATTCACTTCGGCGACAAAGGTGCGAAACCAGTTGATATCCTTTCCGCGCCATTCTCGAACCTCGCCGCCGAAGCTGAAATGAGGCCCCTCAGCTCGCACGAGAACCACGCGGACCTCGCTTTCGCTCGCCTCGTGGACGGCATTAGCGAGATTTTCGCAAAATCCTTTGTCGAGATAGTTGTGCGGAGGATTGGCAAGCACGATGTGGCCGACACCTTCTTCGCGATCGAATCGAATCGTTTTCATAACTGGCCCTTCCTTGCGGATTGTACCCGCGAATTAGCGAATAACGGGTAGTAGCAGGTGTGAAGGCCGCTCCGCGTCGTGGTATACGCGATGCGTGACGGTGCGGCTGCTACAGACATGGTACGGAATGTATTCCACGTTGGTCATGGCACCCGTACCAGTCGGCACGTCCATGGACGTGATCTCAAGGCATATGCGGTGTCCGGCCTTGAATTGGTTCGCGGTCGCGAGAATCTGGATGCGATACTCCATTACCTCCCCGGGCGGTACGGACTGGATCGCTGCGCGCGTAAGCTTGTGGAACGGCTCCCAAGGGGTGGAGCGCTCTTCGTCCAATGCACGATACGAGGCCTTTAACCACCCGCGCGTGAGTTCTCGCTCCGGAAGATGGGACGGGATGGCACGTTCGCCCTCGCGGGCCGTGACCACGGATACATCAGGACCTACATCCTTGAGAATGACTATCCAATTGGTGTCGAGTTGATCGATGGCCGCATAGAGCGTCAGGCTGATCGGGCCGACGACCGTGAGATCCGAGGCGAAGGGCTCGGTCAGGTAACGCAATCGTTCGATCTTGGTTGTCTTCTTGAGAGGCATTTGGGTGAAGACATCTGGCTCGCGTATCGCCGCCCCCACGTGATGGGTGGGTGACGGGGGCGCCGTCGTCAAGCCCTCCCAATCCCGCAAGTAGTATTTCACCCACTGCGTTTCGGGTAGTGGCCAGTTTTCTCCGGTACGCCACTCATCGGCACCCATCAGCCAGTAGCGCACCCGTGGCTCCTCCATGATGCCGGTATCGACGTCCTTCAACCAATGGTCGTACCAGCGCAGTATTTCATCGTGATATTGGTGAAACGGCCTCTCAAGATGAGCAGGTCCGGTGAATATCAACTTAGATGGCGCCTTGACGTTCTGAAAATAATGCTGCGCACCGAGCCAGTGAAGCTTATAGGTATAGGCGTAGGCGCCGGAGCCCGTATAGAACGGAATCTTGATCTTTTGGTAGCGCCCTTCCGCGGCCTCGACCGTACCGTCCGCTTCCCAGGGCGCCACCATCGAGCGGTACATGATGAACGTGCGCTGGCCCTTCTGCGTCAGGATGTTGTACAGATTCATGTACATCTTGAAGTCAGGATTCGCCATTGCTGCGTCGAACAGCGCCTCATCTTCGGGAGGCAATTCGCCAGGGATTGCGCGCGATTCGTGCACCGTGCTGAACACATCGAGAAGATAGGGGAAGGTGTGCAGCACGCCGCCGGGATAGAAATCACGAAACCCGAACATCCCTCCGTATGCGCTGCACGCATCGTACGGAAAGATGGCCTTTAGCGCCGGGTGTCCTTGGGCCGCCGCCCGCCATTGCTCGCCGGCGTAGCCCGAGATGCCCACCATTCCAACCTTGCCATTGGACCAGGGCTGCTGCGTAATCCACTCGATCGTGTCGTAGTGGTCCGTATCTTCGTGGCCGTAGTGACCTTCGGACTTGGCCGATCCGCGCGGCTGGGCGATGACGTGGACATATCCGGCGGCGATGAAGCGTCGTGTGTCGCCCGCCTCGATGGGCCCGAACCATAGGGGGACATTGGCAGGCTGAGGAGGCAACACGTCGGCGATATCAGGTCCCTGCATGTCTTTGTTGTGCAGTGCCGCCGCATACAAGACGGGGAAACGCCCTTCTGCCTCCGGGCGGTAGACATCCAATGCGAGACGTATTCCGTCTCGCATTGCGATCCGGACATCCCGCTCCTCGATCATGGTTCATTCCCCCTCGCGTCAGGTCCAAATACCAACCGGTGAGTGAGAGCGTGACGCGCGACCGTGTGCGGAGGATTGACGAATTCCGCTGCGAATGGAACTCGTTCGGGATTCGTGGCGAGAACCCTTAGGTCCGCTTCAGTTCAGATGCAAGCGTCTCCACGCGTTGGGAGTCGCGCCGGTGGCGGTGCGAAACGCGCGATTGAAGTGACTTTGCTCGGAGAAGCCGGTCTCAAGGGCAATGTCTACCAGATGGCGGCGTGGATCGGCGAGCATGGCTTTGGCACACTCGATTCGCGCGTCCAGGAACCACTTGTGCGGTGTCGTTCCCGTGGAGACTCTGAATGCGCGGCCGAACTGCGAGGACGACAAGCCCGCGAGCTTCGCCAGATCCGACAGTCGAATGGGTTGCTCCACATTGTCGCGCATGAAGTCAGTGACTCGTGACAATTGACGCCTGCTCAAGCCAAGCCGTCGATCGGACGCGCGCTTCACTGCATTCAGCTGCGACAGGCGCCCTATCATCGCTGTCACCAGGCTATCACCGAAAAGCACGAAAGCTGCCATGTCTTCTTCGCTGCCCGCCAGCAGTCGCGCCAACGCCTGCAGAGGCTCATCGAAGAACACCAGCTGCGGGTCGGCCAGTTGCGCCACCGGGAACTCGCCCCCCGTGACCTCCAAGACGCGATCTATGTCGAGGATCAGACGAACCTCATCGAAGCGGGCCATTCCGTCCGAGTAGCCCCATACCGGGAGGCCGGCCGGAATGAGACTCGTGTGGCCGGTACGGGGACGCCGCCCCACTTCTGCGGCGACGCGCGTGCCCACATCGATTGTCGAGCGGGCCTCGCAATGGCCACCGGCCTCATTCACGACGATGGACAATATGGGTCGGTCGCAAATCAGCTGATGCCATGCGCAGCCCGGCAGCACATGCTGCTGGATGGAGTGCACGGCAATGCCGCTCCAGCAGTGACTGCGGATGCGGGCGGTGCCCAAGTTATGCGGGTCGCGGCTGCCGAAATCCACCGGTTCTCCCCCTTCGTCTCGCGGGGCCGTCGTAAGGCCCAGATTTCTGTGAAGCCCCACTTGTAATGTTTCGCCCTCAGTTGCACTTGTAGCGCAGAGACTGGACCCCGTCAACTGGGCGGCGAAACACGTCTGCAGTTCCGGCCGTGCCGACAAGGCCCAATTAATCAAGGACTTCCGAGGTCGATCCCAAACGCGCTGATCCCCATCAAGACTCGGTTACGGAGCGGATTTAGCGTCTCGCCTCATTAGTAAATGCGGACGCCCCGGTGAGACCTCTAACCTTTCAATATGACGCACTGCCGGCGCGCGTGGTGTTCGGTGCCGGCGCCATCGCCCGACTCCCCGAGGAGGCCACACGATTGCACCTGCACCGTGCTCTGATCATCAGCACCGCGGGACAGCGCAAAAATGCGGAGCGCGCCAAAGAATTGCTCGGGCCGCTCGCCGCCGGCGTATTTGCAAACGCAGTCATGCATACGCCCGGCCACGTCACCGAGGCTGCCATAGCGCAAGTCGTCGATTTGCGGGTGGACGGATTCGTTGCCATCGGGGGCGGCTCCGCCATCGGTTTGAGCAAGGCTCTGGCTCTACGGACCGATCTACCGCAAATTGTGCTCCCGACGACCTATGCGGGTTCCGAGGCCACGTCCATATTGGGCGAAACCGTCGCAAACGTTAAGCACACGCAACGCTCGGAGAAAATTTTGCCAGAGACGATTCTCTACGACGCCGATCTCACTGTCGGGTTACCGGTGTCAGTATCGATGGCCTCGGGTCTGAATGCGATGGCGCACGCCGCGGAGGCTCTCTACGCACCCGATCGCAATCCACTCACAAACCTGATGGCCGAGGCTGCCTTGAACGCGCTCATCGACGCCCTCCCTCAAATACATGATCGTGCAGATGACATCGATGCCCGCACAACGGCACTTTGGGGAGCTTGGTTGTCGGGCTCTTGTCTCGGCGTCACCACGATGGGTCTCCATCATAAACTCTGTCACACGCTGGGCGGCACATTCGGCCTACCCCACGCCGAGACTCACGCGGTCTTGTTGGCACATGCGCTGGCCTACAATTTGCCCTTCGCTCCCGATGCGCACCGCACGCTCGTTCGTGTGTTCCGTGAGCCCGATCCGGCAAGGGCGCTCTGGGAGTTCGCTCACCGTCTTCACCTACCTCAGGCATTGCGCGAACTCGACATGCCGGAATCCGCGCTCGACAGTTCCGCGGATACCGCCGTCCACAATCCTTATCCAAATCCTCGACCTCTCGAGCGAGGAGCGATCCGCGGACTACTGGCGCGTGCCTGGTCGGGGAACTCTCCCCTAACACAATCGATAAAGGTCGCCGATGCGTGACTTTGACGAAACGACGATAACCGAGGCGGTCCTGGCAAGTGTACATGGCGCACCGGACGCGCGCGTTCGACAGGTCAGTGAAGCACTCGTGCGTCATCTGCACGCCTTCATCCGTGAGGTCGAGCCCACGGAGGCCGAATGGGAATGGGGCATTCGCTTCCTCACGGAAACCGGTCGCCTGTGCAGCGATACCCGCCAGGAGTTCATTTTGCTATCTGACACCTTGGGAGTGTCGATGTTGGTTGATTCGATCAACCATCGGCTGCCCGGAGGTGCTACTGAGACGACGGTCTTTGGCCCCTTCTATGTCACGCCGCCGCATTATCCGATCGGTGCCAATATCAAAGGCCATTTGAATGGCTGGCCTCTGTTTGTGAGCGGCACGGTGCGCAGCACCGAGGGTCGACCCCTGGAAGGCGCCACAATTGATGTGTGGCATGCGGACCGGGAAGGTTTTTACGATCTGCAAAACCTTGACAAACACCCGGAGTTGGCCGGCAGAGGGCGATTTTACGCGGACGCAAAGGGGTGTTTTCATCTCTGGAGCATTCGGCCATCCCCCTACCCGATTCCACATGATGGCTCGGTGGGCAAGATGCTCAAGGCCCAAGCGCGTCACCCCTTTCGACCCGAGCATATTCATTTTCTCATCGAGGCGCCGGGACACCGCAGGCTGGTCACGCACCTGTTTGCGGCTGGTGACGAGTATCTGGACTCCGATGTGGTCTTCGGCGTCAAGGAATCTCTCGTGCGCGAATATGTGCGGCACTCGGGCGGCACCGCGCCCGACGGTCAAGCCATGCAGGGAGAATGGTACAGCCTGCATCATGACTTCTCTATCGCCGCCGATCTGTCCCCGAGTAGCTAACCCATGGACACCCAAGTCATTATCGTAGGCGCCGGACCTGTCGGGTTGACCTTGGCGCTTGATCTGGGGCACCGGGGGATACGTTGTGCATTGATCGAACAGAAACAGGAGCCGCAGTTTCTGCCGAAGATGGAGCGCTGCAACGCTCGCACGATGGAAATGTATCGTCGTATCGGCTTGGCGGACGCCATACGGGCCGCGGGTCTGCCGACAGACAGCACGATGGATGTATACGTCGTGCTGTCATTGACCCGGCCGCCGCTGCTGCACCTGAAGTATCCCTCTGTCGAGCAGGCTCGACACGAAATTGAAGCGTCGCGTGACGGTACCCGGCCGCTTGAGCCCTACCAACTCATCTCGCAATACACTCTGGAACCTCTCCTCAAGGCGCGGGCAGAGCGGATCCCAAACATTGCTGTCCGATATGGTACGGAGCTTCTGGACTTTCGACAGGACGTTTCCGGAGTAACCGCCCTCGTACGGAAAGCCGACGGCGCGACGCAACACATTCGGGCGTCTTACCTCGTGGGGTGTGACGGAGGTGCGAGCCAAATCAGAAAGCAACTTGGTATCCAACTCCGCGGTGAAGGCAATCTCGCGAAACTGCGCCAGGCGCTCTATCGATGCGATGAGCTCTACGACCGGCTGCCGCTCGGCGCGGGCCCCGGTCGGGGCCGTCATTACCTGAGCGTCGATTCCCACGGCAGCTTTCTGATCATGCAGGACTCGCGGCGTCACTGGACGGTCCACGCGACCGCCGACACCGATGAGGAGATGCGGCATCGATTCGAGAAGATTGTCGGCGTGCCTGTGAAATATGAAATGCTGTACTCCGGTGAATGGCGCCAGAACCTGCTGCTGGCCGATCGCTACGCGTCAGGCCGTGTGTTTCTGACCGGCGACGCCGTGCATCTGATGATCCCCACCGGCGGCCTCGGCATGAACACGGGGGTGGGAGATGCTTTTGATCTGTCCTGGAAACTCGCCGGGACGCTCGCAGGTTGGGGCGGCCCACTATTGCTGCAGTCGTACGAGTTCGAGCGCCGCCAGATCGGTGAACGTAACATTGGTGCATCGCGCTACGCAGCGCTCGGTTATCGTCAGTGGCGCTCGCGATGTGGTCCGGCGCTGTACGAGGAAACGCGCGCCGGGCAGGCAGCGCGCGAAGATCTCGTGGCTGTCGCGGACGTCGAACAGCGCAAAGTGAACGAAATGATCGGGGCGGAACTCGGGTACCGCTATGTCGACTCACCGATTATCGACAATATACCGGGTGGCCCCGAACACCTGTACCGGGAATACCGTCCCACGACCTGGCCCGGCGCCCGATTGCCGCATGCCTGGATGGACGGCGTGCCCGTACAAGATTTGATTCCAAGAGACGGCTACACGCTGTTGCGCTTGAATCCGGAGCACGACCCTGACCCATTGAGGGCCGCATTCGCGGCGCGAGGCGCGCCCTTGACGGTGCTCGATCTTACCGGGCAGCCGGTGCGCGGTATATACGAGCGCGACCTCTTGCTGTTGCGCCCTGACATGCATGTGGTTTGGCGGGACAATCGCATGCCACAGAATCCGGAGGAACTCGCCGCCGTCGCCACCGGCCACGGTAGGGGCGGCTGACGGTCCCGATGAACTGGGTGGCTCCCCGCGCAATATGCGCAGTACGAGCCGGTCCCAAACATGCGCATCGGCATCAATACCCTCTCGTTGACACAGGTCTAAAATCTATTCAACGACTACCTGGAGACTTAAGTCAGTGAAGAACAAGATTGCATTGGAGGAGCATTTCGCCATCGACCTCACGATCGACCAGTCGAAGATTTATGCGCCACCCATCGTCTGGGACCGCCTGAAGTCGGGTCTCTTGGACATCGAGCAACAGCGGCTCGAGCACATGGAGGAAGGGGGCACCGCCTTCTCGATTCTCTCTCTCAATTCACCCGGCATCCAGGGCATTCACAACCCGCAAGAAGCGATCGCGGTGGCGCGACGGGCGAACGATGTATTGGCTGAGCACGTGCAGCGCCATCCCGCCAAACTCGGCGGTTTCGCGGCCCTGCCGATGCAAGATCCCGGTGCCGCGGCACGCGAGCTGGAACGCTGCGTCAAGCAACTGGGCTTCCATGGCTTCATGGTCAACGGCTTCTCGCAGGTAAGGTCGACGGACAATGCCACCTACTACGATGCACCTCAGTTTGCAGAGTTCTGGAATGCGGCCGCCTCTCTCGGCAAGCCCTTCTATCTGCACCCCCGTGATCCCTTGCCGAGCCGCGAGCCCATTTACGACGGCTTTCCGTGGCTGACGGCGGCAACCTGGGCATTCGCCGTCGAGACCAGCATCCACGCGCTGAGGTTGATGTCCTGCGGGTTGTTCGATCGCCATCCTACGCTGCAAATGATTTTGGGACATCTCGGCGAGGGACTTCCCTTCAACATTTGGCGCGTCGATCATATCGTGCGCAAAGCCCCTCGCGGCATTCCGTGCAAACGCGAGATCGGCGACTACTTGCGTGAGAACGTCTACGTCACGACCAGCGGCAACTTCCGCACACCCACTCTACTGTGCACCATGCTGGAGATGGGCAGCGACCGGATCATGTACTCCGTGGACTACCCGTTCGAGAATCATGCGGAGGCCTCTCGATGGTTTGATCATTGTGAAATCAGTGAAGCGGATCGCAAGAAGATCGGGCGTGAGAACGCATGCCGTCTGTTCGGTCTTTAAGTGGCGCTCATTCGCGAGATATGGTGAAGCGGAAATGACAGGAGAAGCTCATGGCCAACGCAGGTCTCGCTCCCTCGAGCGTCTGGAATGGCAAGCTCTACAGCAATGGCTGGCGAGACGCGGAGGGCGGCGCTCTCACGGTGACGGATAAATCCACCGGCGAGCGTCTCGGAGAGATCGGGCGCGCGTCGTTCAAAGATGTCGCCGGTGCCGCCATGAGCGCACGCGAGTCGCAGCGCGCCTGGGCCGCCGCACCCGGCCCGCATCGCGGGGACATCGTGCGCAAGGCCTCGCAGCTCGTGGTGGAATACGCCGATGAGATTGCCGGCCAGATCGTGCGCGAGACAGGCTCGATCCGCCCGAAGGGTCGTGCCGAAGCCGCACTGACCGCGCGCGAGATCTTGGAAGCCGCCGCGCTCGCCAGCCAACCCACAGGCTTCATCACTGCCAGCGAGGCGCCAGGCCGGCGTAGTATCGCGCGCCGCATACCGGTGGGCGTCGTCGGCGTCATCACCCCCTGGAATTCCCCCTTTCTGCTGGCGTCTCGCGCCGTCGCACCGGCGCTAGCTGCCGGCAATGCGGTTCTGCTGAAGCCTGACCCACAGTCTCCGGTCTGCGGAGGGGCATTCTTCGGGCAGCTTTTCGAGGCCGCGGGCTTGCCGCCAGGTCTTTTGCACATTCTTCCCGGTGGCGCGGATATTGGCGATGCGCTGGTGAAGGACAAGAACGTCAACATGATCAGCTTCACCGGCTCCACCAAGGTCGGACGCTCAATCGGCGCCACCGCGGGGACGCTCTTAAAGCGTGTCTCGCTCGAACTCGGCGGCAACAATGCCTTCATTGTGCTGGACGATGCTGATATCGAGGCCGCCGCCAGTGCCGGAGCGTGGGGTTCATTCTTCCACCAGGGTCAGATCTGCTTTACCGCCGGCCGCCACTTGGTGCATGAACGAATCGCTGAGGACTATGTGAAGGCGCTCGCTCGGCATGCCCAAGCGCTCAAGGTGGGGAATCCGTGGACTTCCGAAGTGCATCTGGGACCGCTCATCAACGAACGACAGGCCGTGAACGTCGATAGAGTGGTTTCTGAAACCGTCGCTCGAGGTGCGCGGCTCGTCACCGGAGGCACCCGGCAGGGTCTGTTCTTTACACCCACGGTATTGGCGGGCGTGGCACCCGGCATGGCGGCGTTTGATGAGGAGATTTTTGGGCCAGTCGCGCCTATCACCACCTTCCGTGACGATGCTGAAGCGGTAACTCTGGCCAATCACACCGAGTACGGCCTGGCCGCGTCGATCCTGTCGGCTAACCTGACGCGCGCGCAGCATATCGCCGACCAACTTCACTGCGGCATCATCCACATCAACGACCAGACGATCCTCCACGAGGTGTACGGGCCGATCGGCGGGCACGGAGTGTCGGGCAATGGCTACAGCTACAGCACGCTCACCAACGCCGAGCAGTTTACCGAGTGGCAGTGGATCACTTCGAGAGAGACGATCGCGCCCTATCCCTTCTAGCACGCGGCATGGACCCCCGAGACATTGGAGCACTGATAGACGGCCGACCGCTCTCCGCCTTCCAGGTGCGTGTGCTCGTGCTGATCGGCTGCCTCGTGTTGATAGATGGCTTTGACGTCCAAGTCATCGGATTTGTGGCGCCGGCGCTGGTGCGTACCTGGAGCCTCACGCCAGATGCCTTGGGCCCAATATTTGCGGCCGGTCTCTTGGGCATGCTCGTCGGCTCGACGGGCTTAGGCATGCTGGCCGACCGCATCGGAAGGCGGCCCGTACTGATCGGCGCCACATTCTTCGTGGCCCTTTGTGTCCTCTCGACCGCGGCAACGCGTTCTGTGCCTCAGCTGCTGGCTCTGCGATTCTTGACGGGACTCGGTCTCGGTGGCGTGTTGGGCAATGCGGTGACCCTCGCGAGCGAATATTGTCCAAGCGCTCGCCGCGCCTCGTTGCTCATGGGCATCTCGTGTGGATTTACCGCGGGCGCCATCTTGGGTGGACTGATCGCCGCCGTATTGATTCCACGCGCCGGCTGGCGGGCGGTCTTCGTCGTGGGGGGATTGCTGCCGCTAGGGGTGGCAATTCTCTTGATCCGCGAGCTACCCGAGTCGCTGCAGCTGTTGCTCGTTCGGAGCGCCGATCGCGCTCGGGTCCAGTATTGGCTGCAGCGGCTTGCACCCGAAATCATCTTCAAGACGACGACAACTCACCAGAGCATCGATGTTGCCGTAAAGGCCTCGGTCATCGACTTATTTCGCGGCGGCTTGGGGATGCGCTCGCTGCTGCTCTGGGCAGTCAGCTTCGCGAATTTATTGAATCTCTTTTTTCTAGCCAATTGGTTGCCAACGTTGGCGACGCGCATGGGCTACAGTGATTCGCTGGGCGTCCTCCTGGGAACCACGCTGCAGGCCGGCGGGATACTAGGGGCCCTCATTCTCGGGCGCCTCATTGACCGATTCGGATTCTATCGAGTACTGGTGCCCTCATTTCTTTTGGGCGCCGTCATGATTGCAGGTGTTGGTACCCCGGATCTCCCGGTTGCCGCCGCGTGCGCCGTGGTTCTTCTCGCCGGCGCTACGATCGTGGGAGGTCAGCCCGGGATCAACGCCCTGGCCACTTTCGTCTATCCCACACAGCTGCGTGCAACCGGCGTGGGGTGGTGCTTAGGGATTGGACGCGCGGGTTCCATCGTCGGGCCCATGGCCGCCGCGCAACTCATCGCGCACCACTTTAGCAACGAGAGCCTTTTCATGTTTGCTGCCATTCCGGCCGCTTTTTCGTCGTTGATGATTGCGGGGTTGGCAAAGACGCCACCGCGCTGCGACCGTCCCCTGCTCCCGCTGTAATACGATATCGGGCCGCGATACCTTCTGACGTTTCCGCGGAAGCTGAAGACTCGTATCGATTTTGCCGTAGGATGGGGGCCAATGAAGAAATACAAGATCGCTGTTCTGGACGACTACCAGAGCGTGGCGCTTGACAGCGCCGATTGGTCGGCAATCCGCGAGCGAGCGGATATTGCCGTATTTCAGAACCACCTTGTCGATCCAGATGCCGTGGTTAGGCGGTTGCTGCCTTTTGACATCGTCTGTGTCATGCGAGAGCGAACCCCACTGCCCCGCATCGTCATCGAGCGCCTTCCCAATCTCAAGCTCATCGCCTCGACCGGACCTGTAAACGCGGCGATCGACGTCGCCGCCGCCGGGGATCACGGGATCGCAGTAGTCCATACGGGGTATAGGCCGGACCCAACGATCGAATTTACCTGGGCGCTGATCTTGGCCTCTGCGCGAAATATCGTGACCGAGAGCAACTCCGTCCGAGTCGGCGGCTGGCAGCAAACGGTTGGCACGGATCTCCGTGGAAAGACGCTGGGCATCCTGGGCCTTGGGCGGATTGGATCACAGGTCGCGCGGATCGGGAGTGCTTTCGGAATGAACACGGTTGCTTGGAGCCAGAACCTGACGCCCCAAGCCGCCAAGGCCGGGGGCGCAACCCTGGTTTCCAAGGACCAGCTGTTCGAGCAGGCCGACATCCTGACGATTCATTTGGTGCTGAGCGGCCGTACGCGCGGCCTGGTGGGCTCATCGGAAATAGGAAGAATGAAGCCGACGGCCCGGTTGATCAATGCGTCGCGCGGGCCGATTGTCGACGAGCACGCTTTGATCGACGCATTGAAGAATCGGCAAATCGCTGGCGCGGCGGTCGACGTATTCGACATTGAGCCGCTGCCTCCATCGCACCCATTCCGGACGCTGGACAACGTATTGGCAACGCCGCACATCGGCTACGTATCGCACGGCCTCTACAAGACGTTTTACGAGGATACCGTCTCGAATGTTCGGAAGTGGCTCGACACCCAATAAGCACGAGGAGGTGAATACCGATGCGTGCAATTGAACTGTGGCGACCCTATTGAGCCCGCAACTTCTCGACGTCAATCCCGCGCAATACGTGGGGAATTCGAAACCACAACGGGCTGTAGTGGAACGGGACCATTTCGCGGATTGCGTCGTCGGAATTCCACCGATCGATGACGATCCGGTAGGCGGCAACATAGAATCCGACTCTATCGTTGCCTTTCCAACAATGAATAAAGACGGGCCAGTTTTCAGGATCCTGAATCACCCTGAAGAATGGTACGAGATCATCTTGCGTAGGGTTCAATGGCCGCATTGGAATCCAGATGTATTTCAGGTGCGTTCCTGTCAGGAGTTTAGCGTCATCGTGATCATGTCGAACGTTGATCACTGTCTTGACTCCAGCTTTCTCCAAACTCCGGAATCCTTCGGCTGTCGGCTGCGAGCCTCGCCACAGCGCGGGCGATACCTTCGCAAAGTTAGTGACGCCGCGCAGGCAGTCGTCGCATGGTGTCGCAAGCGGAACGGTTGCAGGACCGGCGGGCAGCGAAGCGCAGCCTCCTCCAAACAGCGCAACTTGCACAAGTAACGCGCCCATCGCCCTGAAAACGGTTTCCATCGTATGGCTAACGTTAGAGTTCCGCCCAAGGTCACGCAATCATTAGTAGACATTTCCGCGGAAACGTATATTCATTTAAATTCTTGATATACTCTATAACTAATGGATTTACCTATATAAATTGTAGGCCGCCACATACCAAGAGTTGCGGAGAAAGTCCGGCGCCGTATCCATGCCTTCGCTTCCCGTTAGAACGATATCTTACCGGCAACCCCCCACTCCCTGGGCCGGTTGTATTCCGCTTCGTGAAAACCGATGCCGTAATTGCTGTCGCCGCTCACGACGTAGCGGACGTCCGTCACGTTGTTGACGAAACACCGCAGCGACCACTTGGCAAGCGATGGCGTCCAGGTGATCGATGCATTGCCGATCCGGTAGGCCGGCTGATGCAGATAGATCGAGTTCTGCGCATCGTTGAAGGTATGGGCGGTGAAGCGCCAGTCCGCGTGGAGGGTCACGGCGCCGCCGGGGATCAGATTCGGGATATGGTAGTCGGCGCCCAACAGGCTCTCGTTGGCCGGCGTCTTTTGCAGTTTCGATCCCAGCGTAATTTGCACTTGGGGTGGAAGATTGAGCGCCGGATTGGGGGCGAGCGACAGATAGTGGGCCGAGAGGACTCCCAAGTCATATGACAGCTCCAAGCCTTCCACCGGAGCGGCCACCAGCTCCAATTCCCCGCCCTTGATTCTCGAGTTGCCGGCGTTGACCGTGAGCGGAGCGCCCAACTCCTGATACTCGGTCAATTGCATGTCGTTGTAGTCGGTGGCGAACAGCGCCAGATTGGCCCGAATTCGCCGCTCTAAGAACTCCGATTTCAGACCCGCTTCCCAAGTGATCACTTTCTCCGGCGCGAACGGGACCACCCCGGGAACCGGCGCCACGTACCGTAGATTGAAGCCGCCGCCCTTATAGCCTTCGTTGTAGGACACATAGATCATCGTGTCCGTCGCCACCTTGTAGTCAACGCTCACGCGCGGCGACTTGTTGGTGAAGTTGCTGCTCACGTGAGAGTTTCTCGGCACCAACGGAATCAGGGTGCCGGGCGGAGCGCCGCCAAACACGGCATCGCCCACGACCGTACTCGTGCCGGTGACCAAGTATTGGTCGGAGTCGAAGGTCTTGGAATCTCGCGTGTACCGCCCTCCCGCCGTCACCGATAGTTGCGGCGTCACCGCGAAGGTGCCTTGCGCGTAGACCGCGACGCTATCGTTGTCGACGTGGTCCTTGTCTTGATACAACGTCGCAAACGTCGACGGGAAAGTGACCAGCAAAGGATCCGATCCGGTCTCCACGAAATAATAGACTCCCGTCGAGAACTTGAGCCGGTCGTCGAGCGCGCTGCCATTGAGCTGAAGCTCCTGGCTGAATTGCCGATGCCGATAGCCGTAATTCGACGTGTGCGTGATGTCGATCGGCGATCCGTCGGCGTCTCGATTGAAGAACCCGCTCTCCTCGTGATAGGCCGAGATCGATTTCGCCTCGAGATGCGTGAGGGGATGCCAGCTCAAGGTCACGGCCTCGCCCCAGGCGTTGATGCTCGTCCCATTGGGACCCGTCGCATAGGTGCTATTCGCACTGCCGGTGCAAAAATTGGCGCAACTGTACTGCGCGTTCGGAAAGCCGGCGAGGCTGGAGCCCGGCGCTTGAACGAGGTTGTAGAAGAAGACGATGGGACCCATCGCGGGGTTATTCCCTCCGGTGACTCCGACCAGAACGGCTGGAGCATTGTTCTCGCGCACTCGCTCGGTATCCACCGCGATCTCGGCGGTCCAATTGGAGCGGGGATCGTACACCGCCGTGAGCCGGGCTGCCTGCCGGTTTTCGTTGCCATAGTCGATTTGACTGCCGCTTCCCGGAAGGGCTGCGCCGACCGGAACCGGCGAGGTCGCGGGCGATTGCGGAACCAGCAGTGAATGCACGTATCCGTCCTCCTCTTTCGACGATGCGGTCAACCTGATTTTCCACGAGTCCGAGAGGGGAATATTCACGGTCCCGCGCAAGTACCGCCGGTTGAAGGAGCCGAGCTCCAGTGCCCCGGTGCCGCCGAACTCTTCGGTGGGTTTGGTGCTGACGATGTTGATCGCGCCGCCGATGGTGTTGCGGCCAAACAGCGTCCCCTGCGGCCCTCGCAAGATCTCCATGCGGTCGATGTCGAGTACATCGAGAACACCGCCGATCGAGCGCGACATATACACGCCATCGACGTAGGTTCCGACGCCGGCCTCGGTGGTCAGCGCAAAATCGGCCTGGCCCACGCCGCGGATGAAGATTTCCGAGGCATCGGACGCGCCGCTGACGGGCGCGGTGAAATCGAATCTGACATTGGGCGCGAAGTTCGCAAGTTGTTCTACGTTGGAGGCGCCGAGCTTGGCAATCGCCGCGGCGCCAAATGCAGTGATGGAAATCGGAATGTCCTGCAGGCGCTCTTCCCGTCGCTGGGCAGTCACCGTGATTTCTTCCAACCCAACCGTCTCCGTTTGTTGGGCGAAGACGCGCTCCCCAGTCCCCGCAAGCCCGACGCCCAGCAGGCTGCAACAGAAGGCAATGGCGTAAGGCGACGAATAGTCGCGAGTGCTTGCGTGCAACATACAATCCCCTGACGATTATTAGAGGGAGATCGTAGCCAGGCCGGGCGACCTGGGCTTGTGTGCACGGGTACTACCGCTTGTCTAGCGTAGAACCTCGATGCGCCGACGGCGATCGGCCATACCGCGCTTTGAATGCACGGCTGAAATGCGCGGGATCCTTGAAGCCCCAGTCGTAGGCGATCTGGGTTATCGACTGACCGGTGGTGGGCGAGCAGTCGAGCGCGACTTTCGCCTTTTCTAGTCGGCGTGCCCAAATCCACTCGGACGGCGAGAGCTCGTCCTCTTCGAACAGCTTGTTCAGATACCGGATGGAAATTCCGTGCGCGCGCGAGACGAGCGTGCAGTTCAGGGTCGGATCGGCAAGATGCGTCTCCATGTAGGTCTTGATCCGTTGGCGCAGAACTAAGCGGTTCGATGCCAGCAAGCCCCTCGTAGAGACTCCGGCCAGCGCCGCGATCAGAAGATCGACGAGGGCCTGGTGTACGGCCGAGGTGCTCTCGAACTCCAAATCGTCAAGCTGACGGCACACGTGCAAAATGAAGTTCGAAACGATCGAGGCGGGTCCCTGCGTGCCGCGAAAGGGTATCGCGGTCAACCGTTCCGGGCAGGTGATGCGATGCGAGAGATGGTGGCGCGGCAGGCGCAGGACGAGTTGCTCGAACGGGTTATCGAACCGAAGCTCGTAGGGCTGCGAGGCGTCATAGAGAGCGAAGTCGCCCGCCGCAAGTTCAGCGACCCGCCCGTCTTGAGCGACGGCGCCGGCGCCGCGGCGTTGAATACTCATCAGGAAGCAATCGTCCGGCGCCTGACGAATCCGGCGCCGCGAGCGGACCACATGTTGCGCCTCGGAAACGACCGTCGAAAACCGCACATCTTTGAGAGCGTTCGTTTCCAGCGACCCGGAAAACGTCTTTGCCTGCGGTGCGTCGCAGTCGAGGGCCACGAACGTCGAGGAGATCATATCGCGCCAATAGTCCAGCCGCCGAGGCGGCTCGACGCAGGAGGTCTGGATCAGCGTTGCATGGTGGGGAACCGCATTCATCGAGCTACACCCAGCCTCCGGAAGTCCAGGTTCTCTCAGGCGCAATGGGACTTGAGCCACTATAGGCATGCCGGGAAGCTTGTTTCAAGTGTCCCGATGCCGATTCAAATGCCCCGAGGCGGGCTGGCCCATGCGCGCGCCGCTCACGAAACGATGGCCGGGCGCGGCTCGCCCTAAGTCGCGATGCCCCTCATCATCCCGGTTGCCGGGTGACAATTGATGTACTCGTATTCCTGCTCGCCTGCGTTGAGAATCGACACCTCGTGATAGAGGCGAAGCTTCAGCTGAAACTCGAGTTCCTGGACCATGCGCATGAAACCGCCAAAGATGGCGAGGTGCGTGGGATGCGACTCGGCCCACCCTTCGAGGTCGGTCAGCGAATGCCAGTGGCTCAAGCCGAAGGTCTTCTCGAGCGGCAGTCCGGCCGCGTCGATATGCCGCATATAGCGGTTGCTGTAGCAGCCGACCTGGTCGCCCTGATCGCGCAGGAACTCCATGCCCTCGCGCAGCACCGGTTCCATTTGCCGGAGATACAGTTCCCGCTCCTTGCCGTCGGTCTCGGTCCAGTCCTGTCCTGAACGAATGATGGTGACGTGCTCGTGCCCGGCGATGCGCACGCGTTTGCCCTCGTTCTCGAGCAGTCTTCGTGGATGCGAAGGCTCGAGCGCATCGGTTTGGGCCAGCGGAAGGCGATCACGAGCGGCACCCCAATAGGCGTGCTCCTGAATTTCCTGGCTCACGCCTCCCATCACCGCCCCCACCCCCTCGAGACGGTCTACCGAGTTGTACAGCGTCTCGAAATGTTCGACCCGGGGCGAGATGATCTCGCGAAAGAATCCGATGTCCTCGTGCAACCGCTCTTCCGCTCGCCACCAGACGTCCGTATGCATCCGCCAACGAGCGAATGCAGCGGGATCGCGCCAATAGGCAATCGCAATCCGGTTGTCGTACCCGGCGCCGTCGACGAACTGCGCCAGGTCGTGGTGTCCGGGACCGTCGGTATCGGCAAAGTTGCGCACGATGGCGGTAAGCGCAGCTTGGGATTTTGATTGCGCCCCAGGTCCACTCGCTTGGACCCCAAAGTACCCCATCACCACGCGCTGGAGCGCGGGATGAGCCCGCGCCGTGTACGCGGGATAGGGCGGCACGTAACTGTCGGCCACCCGGCGCGCCCGCGTACGCGGGCACTCAAGGTTTTTGGGAATGGCGGATTCCACGGGATCGACTACCGCATTCCGCTCAAACCGGCGGCCGCTGCGTGTGGTTCGGGCGACAACCGGTCGGCAACCGCCGTGCCGGGCGGTAGGAACGAGACCACTCGGTTGCCGGGGGTAGTGTTGAGCAGCAGTCGGGTGACGTCGGGACGCGCATAGTGTCCGGCCGGATCAGCCGCCGACTTCGACAGGGAGATAACGCCCAGATCAATGTCCGCAAAGATGATGCCCTCCTCGCTTTCCGGCAAAGACGTGCCAAGAGGCGCGCCATCCGGGCCATAGATCCGGGCGAACCCCCCACCCTGCAGCAGCAGCTGGCGCTGAATATCGTCGGTGCAGAGCAATTCTTGCATTTTTTTGGACACCGTGGCGCAGGGAGCAAGCACGAAACATTGTCCTTCCGCAGCATAGAGTTGGCTCGCGGCATTATTGAGCTCCGGCCCGAGTGCATAGGCAGCTCCTCGATACAGAGAAAAGCTCGGCCATGACGCAATGTGGATTTGCTCGTTCTGCGCATACATCGCGTACTTGCTCAAGGGCTGCAGGTGCTCCCAACAGCACAGCATGCCGACGCTGCCGATGGCGGTATCCATGACCGCGAGGTCCGCGCCGTCACCTTCGCCGAAGACGGTGCGTTCGACATGCGTAGGCTTGAGCTTACGGCGCGTCTTCACGATGCGGCCGCGATCGTCGAACAATGCCTGCGCAATATACAAGCTGCCGCCCGCCCGCTCGCTGAAACCCACGGCCGCCCAAATGCTGAGATCCCCGGCCGCTTGCGCCAATCGACCGAACTCCGGGGAATCCACGGCCAGCGAATTGTCGTGGTAGTTCTGCACGTATTGCATACCCGCTGCAGGCGAATTCAACCAGATCCACCACGGGTAACCTGGAATCCACGTTTCAGGAAAGGCAATCAAAGTGGCGCCCTCTTGAGCGGCCTTTTTCATGAAATCGATGGTTTTATCGATCGTGCCATCGAGGTCAAGGTACTCCGGAGCGGCTTGAACCACCGCCACACGCAACTTCGGATGAATTTTACTCGGCAAGAGGTTCCCCATCGTCTGATCCCAAGAACGGATTCCGTCCTCGTGAAGAAAGATCCCTACGGCCAATCTAGCGACTTCAGGAGGATTCGCTGGTGCCAACCGGCACGATCACTTGACCCTCTCGGAACGCGCTATGGATTTGCAGTGAAAACCGCCAATTGAGCGTCGAAAGCACGCTTGTAGGCGGGCCGCGCTTCGCCGCGGGCGACATAGGCGGAGAGGTTCGGATATTCGTCCAGCATACCCGATGCTTTCAACCTGAGCAGGACCGCCACCATCATCAGGTCGCCCGCACTGAATGCACCATCGAGCCAGTCGGCATCGCCAAGGCGACCGGAAAGTTCGCCCAGCCGGTCACGGATGCGGTCCTCGACCATGGGCAGGCGCTGCGCGAACCAGGTCTTGTCGCCCTCCAGGAACCTGGCGGTTTGGAGATCAAGGATCGGCGCCTCAACCGTGTTGAGCGCGGCAAACATCCATGTAATCGCGCGCGCCCGGGCATTCGCATCGTCTGGCAGCAGGCCTGCATGGCGCTCTGCGATATGGAACACGATAGCCCCCGACTCGAACAGGACAAGTTCGCCTTCTTCATAGGTCGGAATCTGCCCGAAAGGATGAAGTGCTCGATGCGCGGGTTCCTTCATCGCAGCGAACGAAACGAGACGAACCTCGTAATGTTGGCCCACTTCTTCAAGCGCCCAGCGAACGCGCATGTCACGCGCCAGTCCCTTGCCGCCATCGGGCGACCGTTCAAAGGCGGTAATGGTGGGGGTCAGTGGAAGGGACATCGTGATTCTCCTTTGCTGGATGTCTCGCTGTTAGCGCCTCCATCGCGGGCCCGAGCCCGCGGGCCTTCGACGTTATCTCATAATCGACTCGCGGAGGCACTTCCGCGAACACCGCGCGCGAAATCAGCTTGGCGCTGGCAGCGAGTCGATGCGTTGGGGACTTAACAAGTAATGATGGCGGGTTTCGGTATAAACCCGTCATAGGCACTCCGCTTCAGGATCTGCCGCCCGTCACCTGATCGGGTGACGGGCGGCCTTGCCGACCACTATGGGGCCGCGATCGTCCACAGACCGCGACCGTGTGTCGCCGCAATCAGGTACGAATTTGACTTATTTCCAGGTCTCCAGGTTTCCGCAGCTGTAAAAAGTGCAATTTTATTTTGTGTTCAAATGCGTCAGCCGACTTCGCAGCGCTCGCTTATCAACTTTTGTCGCGGACATGGGCCATTGATTGGCTTCAATAAAATAGATGGCTCTGGGAATCTTATAATTCGCGATCCGCCCCTTACAAAATTCGATCAATTCCTGTGCTCGCAAGTCGGTGCCTGATCGCAATTCCACAAACGCCACCGGAACTTCATCGAGCCGGGGATCGGGCATCCCCACGACCTCGGCCAACTTGACCGCTGGGTGTTCACAGAGGAACGCCTCCACCTCAATCGCCGCCACGTTCTCGCCACCCACTTTCAGCATATCCTTGAGGCGGCCATTGAACGTCAGACTTCCGTCGGAGCCGCGACTGTAGAGATCTCCGGTGCGCAACCAGTCATCGGCGAGCGTCGCGGCCGTCTTTTCAGGATCATGAAAATAGCCCTCGAACACGCAATACCCCCGCACGAGCAATTCTCCGACCACCCCTGGAGCAGCTTCGTCGCCGGATTCGACGTCGACAATGCGCACTTCGATCCCGGGTTCAGGCAACCCTTGGCGCGTTGCCCGCTCTTTTGCCGTTTCGAATCGATCGCTGACGGCGAAAATCCCCGCCGTCTCCGTCATTCCACATGCCTGCAAGATCTCCGCCTGAGGAAACACTGATTGCAGCCTATGCATCAGTGCCGGGGGACAGATCACAAGCATGACCCTCAATGACTGCAACAGCCCGGGATCGAACGACGGATGATCGAGCAACGCCGATACGATGGCGGGAAACCAAGGCCACGCGGCCGTAGCCCGTTCTCGAATCATGAGTTGCAGCGCTCTGCCTGGTTCGAAGAACGTATCCGTCAAATACGTACCGCCGACACCGATAGTTCCGATGAACGGTCCCAGGGATCCGATATGAAAAAGCGGCCCCGCGCCCCAGGTCACGTTGCGGTCACCGGTGGAAAGGCGCTTCGCGGCGCGCTCCACGGGACCGCGAGTCAACGCCTCGTGTGTGAGCAGGCACCCTTTGGGTTTTGCGGTCGTACCGGACGTGTAAAGCACCATGGCGATGTCCCTGACACGCACACAGCGTCGCGCCGCTTCGATGTGCCTTGGGTCGATGGTGAGCGCGAGCTGGTCAAATTCGGGTCGGCCGAGAAAACCCGGCCGGCTCGGGCCGCGCAGCAGCCCGGTAAATTGCAGCTTCGGCGCGTCGTTCAAGCGCAATCGTTTGGGATCGGGCGATTTGAAAAGCTCCGGCAACGCATTGCAGAGCACTTCAGCGTAGTCGACATACTCGCTGCCATCGCAGGTGGTAAACAAAGCCACCAGGTCGGCGTTGTTTACTATGTAGGCGAGTTCGGTGGATTTGTGGCGCGCGTTCAACGGGACGACCACACATCCGAGCAACGACGCGCCGATCATGCCTTCGATCAATTCCGGACTATTGATCGCCAGAAACCCCACGTGGTCGCCTCTGCGCACCCCAAGTGCCAGGAGACCCCGCGCAACCGTCACGGCACCTTGGAGCAGGCTTTGGTAGTCACGGCGGGTTTCAGGAAATACCATGGCGTCGCGCCTTGGATACAGGCTCGCACCGCGAACAAGCAGATCGCCGATCGGTGCGACTTCGCACCAGGAGCTAAAGCCTTCCATATCCCCGCCACCAGTCATGGTTGAATTGGCCTGTTCAACGTAAATGTCCCATGTCGCTCCCGCTCAGTCAACGTTTTAGTTGACCGATGGTTAAACGTTTTATTTGACACCAATGGGCACCCGGTTTACAGTCAACTCATGCGTTGACTGGCGTCTTGACGCTTGTATGTGTTACAGAAGAAGGGCCAAACAATGTCCGCTGATCTCACCGAT
>Ga0307516_10002131_pt1 | contig 26795 bp, 33 predicted proteins | sample 19_EM_MG_FD_203310 | JGI IMG/M metagenome (GOLD analysis project Ga0307516, IMG submission 203310) | Populus trichocarpa ectomycorrhiza microbial communities from riparian zone in the Pacific Northwest, United States - 19_EM | ecosystem: Host-associated > Plants > Roots > Unclassified | place...
CCTGGGTTGCCTAGCGGGAGGTTTTGCGTGCCTGTATGCTGTCCGGCATCGGTTGCTGATGGGGTCACCGTTAGTCAATCGCGAAACAGAAAATATTATTCGAGGTGGGACGTACCTGGGAGTGGGCCGTGGGGGGTAGGGTACGCTGGGGTTACCGCACCAGCGAGCGTGGAATACCTACTGATCGGCATGTCGTAGGGCTAGTGTCTGGGTGTAAACACGGGAAAATCAAACATTAGACGCAACCTTGGCACTTACGTCCGGATGAATCGGCGATCCGAACGAGGGGAACGCGGTATCGAAACCCCAAAAATATGTGGGCGCGTGGATGGTCCCGCCTGTGGAGAGATGGGATGTTCAAGTCTGGGAGAAATATGATCCACGTCGAAAACGAACCTGGGCATCACAGTCCCACCCGAACGAAGATGAGTAGATGTGCGAAGAGGTGGGGTAGTATGCCATATCGAGGGGAATCGCTCGGACGGGGATCACAGCACAACGCGGCGGGTTCGAATGGCTGGACCTCACCATCTTGAGACACCGTTAGTCAACCGCGTGGATGTGGCTTGGGACGAGGCGTACCCTATAACTTGTTGCGTGGATCGAACGCGTGGGACACGGTTCAAGGATACGATGAGTCCGGATTGAGTGACCGTCCTGAGGTCGTGGATCTCCGGAATATGTCATGTAAGAGGAGAGCAGGAGGGCGAGTCTGAGTTGAGCATTGGAGATTTTAGGTGACTTATAAATGGGCAGCAAGGAGGTTGTCCGGGCCCGTAGCCCTCAGTTGACCTCGCCACGCTTTGAACAGCGTAAAGACGAACGGTTTGAAAGCTCAGATAGGGGTAATGCATCTATGAGTCGTAATCCAAAGAATGAATGACCGAAAACAAAGGGCTCGAAAGATGCGCCATTCAGGGTCCAGGAATAGACAACCGTCAATGAATTGATTTTGTTCTTTCCAGTTGCACATGAAGCGGCTGATAGAAAAGGACAACGAGCGGGGTATTCCGGTTCAATGTGGCAAACGAGTCCTTTATTCCTTTGGGAGTTGGCGATCGGTCCGCTTCCCTTCACCCACCGACGGGTCCACACTAATATACCGACACGCTGGCGACTCACTCGTTGGTGAGCTCAATGAGAACCGGAACGCTGAATTCCGAACCCACCCAAGAACGGTTAGGATTGCCGGCCCGGGTCGTCCCGCACACGGAAGCCCGGACATTCCAATTACGGTAATTTCCCACCGGGACTCACTCCCAGGAGAGGACCTATGACGCACGTCGCACACTGCGTTTGCGGGATGGAGAATGCAGAGGTTATATAAAGCAAAGGTACCACGATTTCGAGCAGTTCGCTGATAAATCCACCGGAAGGCCGGGAGGACGGGGGAGCGAATACTACTAACGTGCGGCTGGTGGAAACACAAAGTGCACAGGGGGTAGTTTGGTAGACAATGTGGCCTATTGTAACTTATCCCGTGCTCGAGGGGTGTACATACCGTCTACCAGACTGTCATTTATTAATTCCCACCCAACCCGTTCTCCCCACGAGTCCTGCGTCCCCTTGGTTGCGGCTCTCTCCTCCCAGAGCAGTCGGTTGCAGGTTCTCAGGTGCCCCCCGCACGCGACTGATCTGGAGAAGAGCTCCTTACAATTTGGACACGCTACCCCCACCAATCCAGGAAAGTGCGTCTCTCGGTGACGGACAAGTTTCTTCCCCGAGTCCGTGGTCCAGCGCTTGCACCCATTGACGCGGCAAAATTTGGGTATCCCCGCTAGCTGTCGGGAACGCCTAGGGGGAGCTTCTACGAGCACATAGGCTGTCCGGCGTACGGTACTAACGGCACCGCTGTTGGTCAATCACGAAACCGAAAAGTTGTTTTGGATGGAACGTACTTGCGGGTTGGTCGTGGGGCTTGGGTTCGTACACCCAGGTGAGGTGGTACGACCAGTTGGGGGTTGATCGGTTGCGCCGATTGGGTGCGGACTGGCTGGACCAGCTGGGGTAGGGTCTGCGTGCTCGGTTGAAACATATTTAACCGTGCTAGCTGATGTTGGTTCCGTCGGGGGACAAGCTCGTGTGGTTGAACACCATCCCCTTGTGGGGTGGGGTCCATTGGGGCCAATGCGCCGGCAAGCGTCGAATAGCCACTGATAGGGATACTGCGCGGCTGGCGCAGAGGTGTAAGTACGGGAAAATCAAACATTAGACGCAACCCTAGCACTTACGTCAGGATGAATCGGTGATCCGAACGAGGGGAACACGGTATCGGGACCCCCCAAAATATGTAGATGCGTCGATGGTCCAGCCTGTGGAGAGAGACGGGATGTTCAAGTCTGGGAGAAATATGATCAACGTCGAAAACGAACCTGGATATCATAGTCCCACCCGGACGAAGATGAGTAGATATACGGAGAGGCGGGATACCATGCCATATTTGGGATAGGGTGGTACAGACAACGAGAAAGGCGCACGAGGAACAGTGGAAGCGACGAGGGAGCCCAGTGGTGGACGAAACGGTATTTATTCAGTGGGGGGACCCAGCCTGTGTAATAGGAAGGGCAGATAAGAAACATTGTGTGGGTAAAAAGCGTAGAACCCGTAAGGGCTCGTCTCCATCAGAAAGACGGAGTACCATATCACGGTGGACCTACCAAAGGGGCGAAGCTTCGCGACGGCAAACCATCGGATTTTACCGAATTTTGCGGTACATTGTCATACGGATGGGTGCGAGGACGAACAAATATGGGAATGCAGAGATGTCAATTTCCAACCGTATCAAAGGGACTCGCGCCACAGAATATACAATGGGGCGAACCCCCCCGTCTTAGCCTGCAAAGACAAGTTGCTCCGTGAATGGATTCTCGTCGACTCTAGAACGTACCCAAAAATTAGTGAAAATGGGGAGTAGGTCACCCAAGAATAGGACTTGGTTCCCCAGCCACCCGCAGTGATAATATCTCGGCAGGATCCCAAGCGAAATTTTAGCTCGTAACTTTCCATGGAGATATCGGAAAGTGTGCCTTTTCGGCTCCTCACAACAGTGGGCAGAAGACATGAAGGCACCTCGATAACCGATAGCGCAAGACACGAGGCTGAGGTGAAACAAAGGAGTAGCTCATGGCGATTATTTGTCATCCCTAGACTCGCGGTCTATAGAACTATTTGCCCGGTCAAGCTTGTCGGAGTTCTCAATCCCCATGGCCTAGAGTACGCCGAACCGATAGGATCCACTGTTGTACCACTTGCGGCAATCGGGACGATCACAGGACCCCAGAGAAGCACAGCATGCCAGGGGGATCCACAAGAAATGGAATCAACGAGTCGGCGAAGTAAGGGTCGTTCGTATCGTTCTCGAAAAGAAAAAGAGACGGAGGGAACTGGAATCGCATTGGTCAGATGTTGGGGAAGGGGTATTAGATAAGGAGGCCAGGTTTCCGAAGGCACTGACGGTGAACGCCCAATTTGATTTTCGCCACGGTGGTGAAACGCCGTGATCCCTAAATTGGAGAGCCTAAGTTCAAACCCCGAGCTCAGACAAAAACCCGGCAAAGGGGTTTCTCGCGACGGACGGAGATTTGTGTACTGCGGTCACGGTCGCCGCCAAGATCAATTGGATGGGAATAGATCGCCAAGTGTCTTCCCATCGATCCGAGCTCGAGATAAGCGGCCTACGGAGTATCGTGTTGTTTACGTCCCCTGGGCTTGTTCCCACTGTTAAGGGAGCGGGACCAATGGGGATGACCACCATGAGGTAGGTTGAGGGAGGTGTGGCTGAGTTAGGGGACCGAAACTGTCCCTGAGGTGTCACTCCCACGCCGTGATTCCGCTATTAAATCACTGAGCAGAGGGTGTCCAGTTATCCATCTGCTGAACCAGCCTACGAAGTCGCCCCGCCCACCGGTCTAGGCCGAAGGGACGCCGCCCTTCAGATGGAGAGAGGCCTGTGTTTCCAAGCCTCCGCGCGGAGCTCAGACTCGGAGTCAGACATACCAAAACTATGGACTACGGACAGAAACTGAGATATGATATGTAGTCGGTTTGAGTGCTGAGAATACATACCAATAACAGCGTCGTATACTTTTTGGTGTCGAAGGAGGAGAACCTAAGGAGAACGCGTTCCAGAAGAATATACAGCAGGAGCGGCAATCGCCGGCCTCGGGCGATATCAGACGCCCAGGCTGCTCAACCACTTTCGCCATGATCTTACGATCCACTCAGCCGAAAACTCAGACACGGCGCGATGGTACGGTATTTTGGAGATGGAACGCAAGGATAACCACGAAATGCTAGGTAGGTACAAATCGTGGACACCTCTACTTTATCGGTCACCGATCGCTCATACGGCACGACCTCAGGTGACGCTCAAGGTTGTCGTCTCGGAAAGTTACCCCACACCCACGGGGGCACAACAGCTTGAAACGTACCTCATGGGTGACGATGTGTTTGAAGAGGTACCCCTTCTCCACCTTCGCGCTACACCCGCCCCAAAGGCACTTCACCATCTTCTGACACCCTCCTGTGGGACCCTCTGTAGATCCATCGGACTTGGCAAGATGCGAGGCGATGTGATTTCTCCAGTCCTTGATGGTGTCCAGTGTGTAATCGAAGGTCATCTGAACGGTGCAATCGCCGCCCCAAAGACACCGCACCCTCCCCACGGGGGGTAAAGACGTCTTCGGCTTCGGGATCGATGGGCCGGCGGTGCGCTTGGTAGAGGGTTTTGGTTTTATGCCCGCAGATTCTCGAATTTTCTTCCTCTGTCGCTTCTTGAGAGGGCTAAGAACGTCATGTGTGGGAGCGCCGTCGTCGTCCTCTTCTTCCTGCGGGGGAGGATGGACATGTTGCAGGTAACCCGGAAGGTGGCCAAAAAGCTCGACCGTCGAAGCACACTTTGGCTGGGCGATCCGTGACGAGATAAACTCGCACGGACCAATCAAGTCCCACCTGGTGAGTCTAAATCGCAAATTAGATGCGAAGAGGCTGACTGAATGAAGGTACCCACGATAGATATGGTTCCGCCCCACGGTCGTGGATACGTTTGGAGCCTCCGCGAGCGTGAGTACTACCCCCACGATGGTCCGATCTCGGTATGGGGGTGGGGGTTGGCCCCTGCACATACGGGACGGTAAGTCCTTCGTATGTTGTTGGCGAATCCCAAGGCTGAACGACAGGACTTTGTAGACCGACGCCGGGGTTTGGTTGCGACGCAGACGTGGACGATCCGTGAGAAGACATAGTTGAAAGTAAGAAGGGAGGATATGCGAGCAGCGGACACGAAGGGTGGTTGGGGGTCATCAGGCTACCAAGGCGCTTCTTAAATGCCTAGGAAGGTGGCCACCTCCTATTTCCCACCTTCACGTATAGATCCCCTTGCAAGGTCGGCAACCACGGATACCGTTTCTTTGGGCGAAAGGGGGAGCCCTCGTGACGGTAAAGCCAACCCACGGCTTGTGAACGTGAGGTGGGCCATGATATGGCGGGCAACGGGCCATCGATACGTCACCCATCCAAATTGATTCCGTGGAAGAAAACAAAGTCGCCGCTTCCCTTACGGGAGCCGGGGTTGCCCCTCCAGCCGGACCACGACGGTACACCTGAACACCCACCAGTATGCGGTCCGCGATTACAAGAGGGATCTGACAGGGCGAGTAATCGATTGGAAGGCAGCGGTACCCAAACTCTCTTTCCGGCCGAATGGAAACGCGATATTGAACAAGTCAAAGGCAAACACACTCAATAGTGCTTGAAGGTTCAAGGACACCTCCCGCCACGACGTGTCCGAATTTGATCCTGCAGAAGCTTGGGAGGAGACGCGCTTCAGAGTTTTCTAATTCCCCTCCCCCGGAATCTCCGCCAACGGTCCGCACTTGGTCCGCACTCCGGGTCTTATCGGATGGCGCCTAAACCAACTCTGGGGATGACCATCATGCCAGCGGCTTTAAGCTTTGCTCGAGCCGCTTCACGGAGGCCGCCGATACGCTTCTCCTCTTTCGTCCCATTCTCTCCAGCTCTACTCCAATCCGTACGGCAGATGGCAACTTCGGAATCCACTACCCACCGCTTCATGGTCTACGCACCGGACCACACCGATCCGGAAGCCTTGAACCGACGATTGAGCATTCGTGAGAAACACATTGAGAGGGTTGAAGCCTTCATTGCGAAGGGGGTTTTAAGTGTGTATTGTCATAACGTGGTCGAGGTTCATGAGGGATGCTGACGTGCTTCGGCAACGCGGTAGAGGTTGTCGGGCCAACGCTCACACCCGAATCCGTTCTCCCTGGCGCCGAGAAGAAGATGAACGGCTCCTTGCTTGTCGTGGAAGCGTCTTCCATCGAGGAAGTGAAAAGTATCGTCGAGAATGACGTCTTTTATAGCAACAACGTTGTAAGTTCGCTTGCCCAGTTTTCGCCCCATGCATTCCGCTGACTTGATGCGATAGTGGGACAAGGAGAAGATTGTCATCACGCCTATAATTTTGATGCTCCCCAAGTAGCGCTCACGCTCAATACCCGAGAGCGAAGCGCAAGTTCGACGCAGGCGCGTGTATCAGTGTAGACCCCGACTCGTTCGAGAAACAGATGTATAGTATGGGCGCACGGTCCAATAGAAAATGGTATACAGGGCAGAAGCTATTGCTAGAAATAACAGCGTTCGAAAAGTGTGTCAAAGCGCTTAGTGTGGGGACATCTTGGATGGGGATAACGTAGGAGCCGCGAATCCATCACCAGTATTCTCAATATCGGGAGAATGAGCCTTCATCCTGAACCTCGGAGAACCCGGAGGAGCTCGGAGAGAGAGCATGCTGAGCCGTTGCAGAAACGAGGGCCGCGAGGGCCGGTCTAACTGACCGAACTCTCCGGCTTCGACCCCTCTTCTTCCACCACCACCACCTGCACCAATACCAGCCTTTCCGGATCCGAGGGCGCTCCCCTCTGCGAAGAATACGCCGGTCGGATACCTGATGTTGCTCAACCTCGCGGACTCCCTGATCTCCCGAGCCCACCTTCCGTTGTGGTTCCTGATTCCTGCGTCGTACTCCTCGTAGTGTTTGTCAGGCAAGAAATCCTCGTCGCCGAGAGGATCTTGGTCACGACGTGAACGGCGACAGAGGCAAACGTCCCTGACAAATCCAGTCCACTGGTCGTAGAAAATGACTAGGAGTATCGTGAGGCCAATCAGGGTGATGACAGAGACAGCTATTCCGACAGTCTTCCAGATAGAGTTGGCGGAGGTGGCAGAAGCAGGGCCCGCAGAGGAGGACGGTGAGGGGGACGATGTTGGTTTCCAAGAGGTGATGTCTGATATTGTAGGACCCGTTGACGATGAGACCGCGATGGTGCCAGGTGAAGAGGATAACGCCACAGGAGACTTGGTGGACGAGGATGAAGTAGAAGTTCTGGTATGTGTTGGCGAGACCACGGAAGACGCAGAGGAGACAGTTGTGGTTGGAGGGAAAAGAATATCTCCGAGGTTAGGAAGGAGGGCCCTGGTGGTCGTAGGAATCGCATGAGGGATCAAAGGGGCGAGGATAGCAGTACTTGTGGTTGTCGGTAGGTAAACGGAAGTTCTGGTCCCTCCACCGCCGGCAAACCCAACGCCATCGAGAAGGTTTCCTTGTCGTTTCCAGCTAGGAGCACCAGTGGTGGAGACCGCAGCGCCAGATACGTAGGCAGCGAGACAAGCCGTAGTTACCAGAGCAGTGATGTGCATGGTGTGAGTGTCGTTGCGGTTCAAGTTCAGGAGAGGTGACGTCGTAAAGAGGGCCGGACCGAACCGAAACCGAAACCGAGCCTGCACGTGTAAGCGCCCAAAACATCAATGGCTCTTCGATCACCACGACTAGTCCCGCGAGTGGCTGGTCATGGCTTCCGCTCCTTCTCCTCCTCCCCACCCTCCTTGACGAAAGCAAACATAAAACTCATCGCAGAACTACGCAAGCGCACAGAAGTCTCACTCTCAAAAGCAAAGGAAGCCCTGACAGTGGCCAACAACGACGTGGACGCTGCCCTGGAATGGCTCGAGAAGGATCTCATTACAAGTGGAGCGAAGAAGAAGGAAAAGGTTCAGGGTAGGACGGTTGGAGAGGGATTGGTTGGCGTCAGCGTTCTTTCGAACGGGTTCTCGAACCAGAACGCTGGCAGGGGAGTTCGAGCGGCCATGGTCGAACTCAACTGTGAAACGGATTTCGTCGCAAGGAACCAACTATTTGGGGAACTTCTGGACGACGTTGCACATACTGCCGCGTTTATCTCCGACTTCGATACTTACCACACCATCGCGGATTCGAAAACGTTCCTGGACAAGTTCCTTCTCCCGGCCCCGCTACTTTCCGCTCGTGACCCATCGCGAAAGCCTACCACGGATGTTGGAGGTGCCATTGACGCGTTGATCGCTAAGGTTGGCGAGAATGTCTCGTTGACCAGGGCAGTTTCCATTTCCCACCCCCTCCCCTCCCCACAATCAGACGTCGCACTCCGCGTGGCTTCGTATCTCCACGGCTCCATTGCTGGGGGTCTCACATCCCAGGGCAGAATCGGAGCTTTGGCTCTTCTGGCCCTCAAATCTCCCCGTCTATCCACCATCACGGAAAACTCGACCTTCCCGGAGGAAATCGAGAAGCTACAGAGGTCACTCGCTCGACAAATTGTCGGTTTGGAGACTCTGTTAATTCAAGGTGCTGATGAAACCGCGTTATACAACCAGCCATTCATGATGCTTGCCGGATCTGACCAACCTGTCGGCACGGTTCTCACACAATGGGCAACGGAGAAGGGTCTCACTAAACCGGGAGAGGAAGGGTCTGGCTTGGAGGTCCTGGAATTCGCCAAATGGTCTGTTGGAGGTGGTGGGGTCATCACCAGCGAAAAAAGCGACTAGCGATGTGTAGGGTTGGTCGACGCATAAGCAAACCGTAGATGGATATATACTCGGCGTAGTTATATTTTAGTCGTAATTTAGCTCTAGTAATGCACTTTCACCACTCCATGACATGTAGTACGGGGGTAACACGGGAACGGGAATCGCAGGTGTGACGACCGTAAGGACAACGTCGAGTTCGCAGTGCGATACGAATGAATATAACCGGCGGGGTGAAGCAGCAGTTTACTCTGCTTTGGTGGCCCCGACGCGTTGGATCCTTGGAAGTCCGTGCTTCCACCCAATGGTGTAGTTTTTGTGGGAATCCTTGATAGTCAAGGAGCTAAAAATCGATTCATATCAGAAAAAGGTGCGAAGTACACCGAGATTGCCTCACAGGTCTACAACCAAATCAGCCATTTCACGTCGGGCCTAAGAACCTCGAAGGACTTACAATTTGTTCCCAATATCATCAGGTATGCACCAGCGGCCTGTACAATCCAGATGAGGTAGACGCGGAACTATGGCTCGAAGAAATCCCGTACCGTCAAACCATGCCACCACGAGTGTCCTATTCAAAGGTCTCATCGGAAGAGTTCGGCATGGAGACAAAAAGTAGTTCGCACCTTCAAGTAGGAAAGCGGTCGGCCATCCCACGGCCTTTTTCCACTCGGTCAAGGTGCTGCAGTAGATATTGTCCGCGTTCCAGATGGCGAAGCCGGCCAAGAAGGTTATAAATCCAGTCTGATACATTTTACCGATCCTCTTCTTCACAACAGGAGGCACGTCCTTCGAGATGTCCGAGTGGATGATGTACATAGTACGAAGGGCCACAGAAATCATAAGTGTCGCAAAGACGGCCTGGTGGTAAACAGGGTTCCGGTAGATGGCACTGTTCCACCCAGGGATAATCGTCGCGTCAGTGCCCTGAAGCTCATGAGCGGGTCGCCAACTTACTATGTGATAGCGAATAGAATGTTGAAGGCGATTAGGGGGATAACTCCACGACCAACACCGAAGGTGAACCCCTTTCGCGAGTCTGACAAGATGAAGAGCGAGTACGATGCGACTAAGACCATCGGCAGCTCGTCAGCGAGCTGGGCTTCATACAGCAAAGACGCGTGGAAGGCAAAACTTCCTATTCCGACGACAGTCACGCCCTGTGTGCAGATCCGGGGTTAGACGTGTCAATCGACGATCTACCCCCGAACGGGCAAGAACGATACAAACAAAGAACCCAAGGGGATAACGCGCAGGGAGCTTCTGCTGTATGGCAGCATATCCACCGTAAAGTCCCAGTGAGATGGTAACCAGGTTCGAGAAAGAGTTGGCCATCTCGGCTACAAAGGGTGAGAATTGGTAATTGGCCTTGGAGGTGGTTAGCATTCTTGACCAACGGGCTATGAATGACTGACTAACCTCACACCAGTCGAGGGTGGCAGTCACTGGGCCCCATACCCCGGTATAATTGCTGGAGGAAACCATCCTTGCTAACTATGCGAGAATTCACCCTCTTTGCTGTAACTAAGGGAGAGAAGGGTGATGCCGTGCACGAGCGCTGCCCGGAAATGGTCACGTGAAAATCGAACACACCATCCAATGACATCCATCAATGTTCAAATATTCAACGTCCACGTGCAATACGCGTCGTTTGTATGATAAAGTTTGTCGCGACACGGGGTCGGTTTGCAGCCCAAACTAGTTTTCGATCACTCCCGAATGCCGAACTTCCATCTCCAATCCCGACCTTCCGCATCCGCAATATCCCAAATGCCCATTTCTCCGCAAGGATGAATCGACAGTATAAAATGCGAAGCCCAGCGCCAGGTGCACCTGGCACGAACCACCGTTCCCTTGAACTCATTGAACATGTCCGATTCCAAATCTTCCCTCATCGGACTGGTGGTTCGCGACCGGTACCTTGTCCAGAGTCGCATCGGCTCGGGAGCTTTCGGCACCCTATACAAGGTCGTCGACCTTGTGTCGTCTAATCTGGTTGACGGATACGTTTGTCGTGCCATGAAAGTCATCGACATTGCCGACCCAAATCCCCCTCGCATCCCACCCCCTGGCTACGTCAATTATCGACTTCGACGCGCCACGCGCGAAATATATTACCACCAACTCGTCTCCTCCCACCCAAACATCATTACCCTCCACGAATACTTCCTCATTGCGAACCGTGAAGAGATGTTCCTCATTCTGGATTACTGCGCTGGAGGTGACCTGTGGAGTTACATCTACCAAAGCCGCAATCCCTTCGAAGGAGACGATAGGCGGATGAGGGAAATAATTCTTCAGATCTGCGGCGCCGTCGATTTCATCCACTCGAAAGGAGTGTTCCACAAGGATCTGAAACCACAGAACATCCTCATTTCTCGGGATAGGCGCAAAATCTTCTTGTGCGACTTCGGGCTGTCAGCAGATACCCAGACGAGCATCTGCGGAGGAGGCACGAGACCTTACATGAGCCCGGGTAAGGAGTCCAACCTCACCTCTGGTGAGTGTTTATTGACTCGGGTTTCAGAACTCCTCGACAGGCAGGGATTCTATTGCCCCCAACGAGCGGATGCCTGGACCCTAGGTATAATCATCTCGAATATGTTTGGCCTCCGGCTATGGGACAGTGCCAATCTCCACAGCAGAATATTCGTCAGATTCATGCGCAATGGTGACCACTTACTGCGAGCCCCATCCATCTCCTCAGGTGCAAATGACCTCATCCGTGACATCCTCCGCTTCCACCCCGAACTCCGCCTTTCTGTTCCAGAAATCGCCACTCGCGTACTTGAGCTTCGCTCCTTCTTCGATGACCCTCATACCGGGTCTACAGCGCGCGAGTTGCAGGGGATGAGATCTATTTACCGACGTATGCTCACAAGGGCGGATCCGATTGCTCGGAGGAGGAAGGAGTTGGGGTACCTTCGGGATTCGGATGAGACATTGGCCTTCAACGATCTGACTGGCCAGCTCCCCCTTCCCCGACCACAGCCAAGGATTCATGTCTCCCACCCACCAGAAATTCCTCCTCGAACATACAGACCGCATTGCGCTCCTATCCCAGATATTCCCTCACCAACCTCGGCACGCAGTCCCGAGGGATCTGCAAGGAAGAGTAGTAATACACGATGGGGTTTAGAGTACTTGAAACTGGCGAGCGGTTGGTATTATCCGTAGTTTTAATGGGCGGTGTAGAGTGGTTTGTAGATCGATACCCTTCTGTTCGTTAATATTGGGCTCCTGAATTCGCTTGCGGGACTGAAAGTCTACTCCATATGACAAAAAGGCAGACCCCACCGTGGTTCGAACACGGGACAACACGATCTGCAATCGTATGCTCTAACCACTGAGCTATGGAGTCTTACGAATTCCTCCGACCGTGACGTTCGAGAGCAACTGCCTTGGCAACCTTCCGACCAATTTTCGATCCGCATCGCAATCCGCCCCAGTGATCGCGTGGCGTCACCTCAACCGGATCCTTCATGAAGGCCGTTCGTCGTTCCCTCCCCCGCAACAAAATACTCTCTCGCAGGCTTCATGTCGCCCCACACACTCCCACGACACAGGTCACAACCCTGCCGAACAAAATCCGGGTGGCTACCGAGAACACGCCTGGACATTTCACTTCCTTAGGGTTATACATCGACGCTGGGACACGATACGAGACTCCATTGACGTCCGGAGTTAGTCACTTCTTGGATAGGCTTGCTTTTAGGGTGAGTTGGGGAACTACTTTCTACGCCTTCTGTCAGTATTGAGCAGAAGGACCTTCCGGCAGTCCACCAAGACACGCTCCGACGAGGACATGCAAACGGCTACCAGCGCGCTTGGTGGTCAAATCTACTGTGCCGCATCGAGGGAAGCTATCGCATATCAGTCTACCCACTTCCAGAAGGCAACACCACTAGCTGTATCCCTCATTGCCGACACAGTCACCAACGCTCAATACACTCCGGAGGAAGTCGAAGCTCAGCGGGAAGCCGCTCGTTACGAGATTCGTGAATTCAAGTCGAAAGTGGAAACATACCTTCCTGAAGTAGTCCACCATGTTGCGTATAACGGTCAAACCCTTGGGAACCCACTGGTTCCCCCCGAGGAGAGGATCGACAATATTGATACCAAACTCCTATTGGATACCAAGAAGGATTGGTATCGACCGGAGAGAATGGTTATTGCTGGGTCCGGCATCGACCATCAGGAGCTGGTTGAGCTCGCGGAGAAGCATTTCTCTTCCTTCAAGTACATTCCTTCGATCACACCCCAGCTGAATACATCGACCCGTCCATCCTCCGCGCAGACACCAATCTCTCCGCATCTACTTGCCCCCAACCAACCACCATCATTGTACAAGTCGATGACTCGCGCAGCATCATACCTCTACAGCTCCAGTGCGCAGCCTCAAACTGAGATCCCAGGGCCGTTCGGCAATCACCGCTCGCCGGTGAATTATACTGGTGGCCACCATTTTCTTCACGATCCTTCACTCGAGTTCGACAATATTTGCCTTGCGTTTGAGGGCCCGGGTGTCTACGACCAGGACATCTACGCCCTCGCTACCATCCAAACTCTCCTCGGCGGCGGCGGAAGCTTTTCAGCAGGTGGTCCCGGGAAGGGCATGTACTCTCGACTATACACTCACATTCTCAATCACTATGCGCAAATCGACAACTGCACCGCGTTCCAACACATCTACGCTGATTCTTCGTTGTTCGGATTGTTTGCTTCGTTCCTCCCAAACACACCGCGCAGCCAAGGAAACACAGCGAAGGATATTCTCCCTCATCTGGCTCACCAGCTTAGCTTGTTGCTCTATACACCGATCCCAACGAGCGAGCTGAACAGGGCGAAGAACCAGTTGAAGAGCAGCCTTGTCATGACCCTGGAGAGTAAGCCTGCGGAAGTCGAGGATTTAGGTCGGCAGGTTCGCCTACCTTTACCTTCCTTTATTTGGGGTTATCTCACCGACGTTATCCGAACAGCTCTTGGTCCTCGATAGGAAGGTTCCTTTGGAGGAGATGTGCAAGAAGATCGACGAAGTTAGCATCGACTCGCTCCGTGAGGTAGCCGAGAAGGTGTTCGGCTCCGGCATCAACAAACGAGCTACTGTTGTATGCATGGGCCACGACGATGTCGGCGATTGGAAGGCCGTTCTGAGGAAGTACGGTGTCGGTGGCGGCTATTAATCTTCAAAATGCGGACTCATTTCAACCCAACGTTGAGGTACCAATCATTTGAACCATGCTTTCCATATAGACAGCCAGCCTACTATCATTATGTGTATCCTCGTAGCACTTATTCACTCCCTACAGTAATAATGGCAATCCCAGGTCAGAATCGTAAAAGCGTATCGAAGGGTTCGATCGTGAGGTAGAGCCGAGTGCGGTGGGAATATGTCACCGAGACGGAGTCCAGTGTGTCCTCTTTCCGGTGGCAAGGTATGCTATTCCATCTGCATTTGGGGGAGGGTCCATCCAAGACCCAGGCTGGTTGGGGAGTAAGTTTGACACCTACGCGGAGGTTAGTAAGCCTTGTCCTCAACGAACGTATACCACGGCGACGTACCAGAAACGTTTGCCCGACTTTGAAATCGCCACCTTCGCCGCCTTCCTCAAAAACGAGGTTCATTACGTTCCACACGGTGATCTGTGCCGTCCTGTTCGCGGGCTTACGGTCGGTACGCGCGTCCCTGGCGACAATGACTCTAAAGTCCTTTACGTCTCGGGGTGGGTAGAGGGCCTAGAGATTTTTGAATGACATATCAGTCGGGGGGATCGAGGGAACGTACATTGAGCTCAGATTCAATTTCATCCCCCGTCTTCTCCTTTTCCTTGACGATGTTCTCCCTTATGGTTCTGGAGAGCCACCCTGCATTCTTCGCCGTCACGCCAGAGAGCACGTTAAAAGCCTTGCTTTGGGATTGCATCGACTGTGAGTGAGAAAACCCCTCAAGTTGTTCGTAAAAGTCCTCAACAACTTCGGGGCAAATATCTACGTAAAGGTCATATCAAATCTGGTCAATGGACGTCGTGAAGCAGTATATGGGGGTCGCACCCACCATCTTCTCCGGGGATGAATCTGTCCCCAAATCTTGAGTCCATCCTGTCCGCGTAGCCTTCGAGGGTCGAGATTCGAGCCTCTAGCTCGTTCCTGAGCTTGACTGCTTCTGCGTCTCTCTTTGCCTGCGGGAGGTAGAGCGACCACTCGGTTAGGGTAGGTTTTCGGCAGTGAAACCGGAGGCACAAACCTGCCATGCGTCCCTCGCACCCATCTCCTCCTTCTCACCCATCGGCCCTATCCTCCTCCGTTTCCCATCTTCACCTTGGATAAATTCCAGATATGCTACGGGGTACACCTGGACAACATTCAGCAGACACTCACATTTACGAAGTAAACAAATACCTTTTCAATCCGGAGTTTCATCATAGCGATGTTCCCCCCATCCGGAGTCAGGCTACTCAGAGTACACACACTAGCGCACCTCCTAAACCCTAATTTGGCATGCCATGGGGCGAGGTGGGTCGAGTTCCCAGCGAGGCTGAGCTTGACATTATCGTAGGCTTCAAGGATTTCCGAGGGCTCCTTGCGGTCTGTGACGAGCTGAACTCCTGTCAATGCGTCACAGAAGACATTTACCTGAGTTACACACCTTGGCATCGACGACGCCGATCTTCCTTCCTGTCTTGATTACCCCCCTGCGAATCGCACGAGCGAGTGGTCCATCAACCTCGGCCCGAAGCCTGTACCAGCCATCGGTTATCTCCAACTCCGGTACGCCTTTGACCATCCCATCCGAACTCTTCTGACCCCCCATCCAAATCACATTTGAGACGCAGAGAACCATTGGGCATGAAGGGGGAGAATCACCCGCCGCGATGAGCTTGAATGGTGGTCTGGACCCTCCTTGAAGCTCTCTCTCGTACCTGGGCGCTGTACTGTCAGGGGTGCAACGGTTACAGTGCCGAGGCAGACACACCTATAGAGTAATTGGACTATTGTCTCTTCCCAACTCCATTTTCTGGCCTCAGTGGGATCAAGACATATCATCCCGGCTTGTTTCCAGAGTATCAGGCCCCAATGGTTGGAAACCCAATCTTCAGTTGCTAATGTGCACCCCACGTTTTGCAGTTCTTCGAAAGCAGCCGTTGGGCCGAGAGGGCCGGAGGGGGAATAGAAGGAGTAGCGGATTGCCGTCTCGGGCGTAATCTGGTTCATCTCCGCAACGCTTCTATTTGGTGTGGTTGTGAGGTGGGGAATCACGGGTGGGAAATTATCGTGCGGTACTTACATCCCCATGGATTCGAGTTCATCCCTAGAATATGACTGGGGTACTTTACTACATGTGGCAAGTGTTTTCCGGTTTGGTGGTGTCCCTAAGGTCAAGTTAAGTCACCAGAGCCCGATATCGACGAACTGAGGGTGGACTGACTGAGGTCGAAAAATTGGTATTCCTTCTCCTTTCCTTTTCCTTTCCGACTACTGGACGGCGATTTCAACGAGGGGGGGATGTTGTAAACTGGCTTTCGAGGCGGGGAGTTCATCTGAAATACTTGACCCTTTTTTGGTTCTTGTGATCTTTTATTTTCTTGGCCCTCTTGTAGTTTTGCCCGACTAGGGTCTCCCGGTCGCATCCCAGGTTTGAATGGAGTCGTGAATTTCTTGGTGGTGGATCCCGGTCGCCGAGTCACACCAAGCCTCGCTGGCGTACGGAAAGCGGAGTCCGAAGTAGCTCTGGAGGGAGTCGAGGGGCTGGGAAGGGTTGGAGTAGAAGAGGACGATAGCAGCAGCGGCTTGAATTGAGGAACCGGGCCCTTAGATTGAGCAGCGTCGGAGGGAGAGGCAAGTACTGAGTTGGTTGGATTATTTGTCTTGCTCGCCAGCAGGGGCGGTTTGAATGCCTTCTGTTTAGTGAAAGGCGTGTGTTGCGGTGAAATCTGACGAGAAGGAGCAGGTATTGGCGACGCCGGGTTCTTGTTTGCGCCTGAAGCCGGTTTGGTGGGTGTGACCGGTCTTGGAGGTGGGGTGGGTTCAGTTTGAGAGGTTGAGGGCAGGATGCACGAAAATTCTTCTTCAGTGTCAGCTTCCCAAGCCCTCATGCGCTTCTTCACGCTCTCGAGGGCATTCTTGGAAGGTTGGAAGAAGATGCCCTTCCCCACAGAAGCGAACCCTACAAAACCGGTGTCCTTTGTGGTAGAAGCGGACTGAAACCCAACGAAGGCAGGGACGTCGGTTGGGGGTGTGTCAAACCATGAGTCGTAATCTTGTTCCGAAGGTGGCCCTTCCGGACTGGGAGAACGGTGACTATCGTTGGGCAGCTTGCCAGCCATTGCACGAACGGAGGCAAACCCCACGGCAGCCGGTACCGACAGACTTGACTGCATCCCATCATTCGAGGTCAGTCGAGTGGACGTGGACGCGGCCTGAGTCGTGACTGGATCATTGCGGACTTCCGAACACAACTCCGACGCCCGTCGGCTATCTTTGGTTGGTTGTAATGTCCGCAGGCCTCCAGCATGAAGTTGGGCGGGTTGGGACGGCCATAGGGGAGTCGCAGAGTAGTTATTTTGTGAAACCGCGGCGTCGATTTCGGACAGACTCCGCAAGTCCTCCGGAGACAGATCCTCGATGAATTCGGGATAGTTTGGCGAAGACATCCTCTGCTTCTTGCGCAGAGGAGACGAGTCTACAGGAACCGAGAAATCCAGCTTTGTCCGAGGGGTGAACAGAGCGAACTGACCTTGACTCATTATCTGCGTGTCTCCTTGAGTTGGCGTTGGTCGACGCGTCTTGGGAAGCGGTGGCACGTGTCTCGCCAACCTCCCACTTGAAGCCCAAGCCACCGCTAGCCGGCTGCATTTTATTTCCCTCACCCCCAATTCTGCGGACCTAGTGAACTTTGGCGCAGGTCTCTCTGGCGAAATCACCCGCAGGTCCGTTGCGATTTTTCTGTGGTTTTCTGTGGGATTTTCACCCCGCACAGCCTGTGCGTTTGCCTTCACTTCGCCATTCGTCTGGGGAACAGATAGCCTTTCGCATTCCGTTGCCTACTGAATGCCCCGGTAATGAACGGCGTCACCCAAACTCAATCACAGCGGCCAAAGTTGTCTGCTGGACCCGCACCAGTCAACGCTCCACCCGCACCTCCTCCAGCACAGAAACCGACCCCCGGCCATTCGCATCCGAGTCACCCCCACCCCCGCCCGACTCAACATCCAACCGCACAACCGCCCCCAAACCGCGGTCAACCCCCACCCAATACCCAACACCCGAAGAACAAGAAGAAAGCCGAACCAGCACCTGTCGACCCCGCCGTCATGTACGAGAGTTTGAAAAACAGGATCGCAGCGTTGGAGGAAGAAGAGACTTACGAAGAGGAAGAAGAACGGAAGTTTGGTGCGTCCCCCACAACGTCCATGCTATTCAATGCCCAGGCCCGAAAAGTTGATCAGACGCACGCATTACGTTTCGCAGCTGAGGAAGCCCAGAAGTCAGTCAAGGGCGTACCGGACAACCTCGTTCATACAAAGTATGTCGAACTGGTATGGTCATCTCCTCCAAGCGTGTGATGAGGTTCCATTCTGGCGCTCATCCGACGTTCCTCAGTTCGCCGAATTTAAACGGCTCGAGAGGGATCACGCCAAGGAGAAACAGAAGCTGACCAAGGACAAGGATGCAGGTTAACGATTAACGTTGGCGCATATATCCCAATCCCTGATCCCACTCTCAACGTCCATAGCTAAGGGGCAGCTTACGAAAGCGAATCAAACCAAAGCGAAAATGGAGAACCTGGCTCGTGAATTACAGAAGGTCACTTTACTTAGCATTTATGCCCGTGGTTATTCCTGACAGACTCCTCAGGATAACAAACGATTAAGGGTAAGCCCAACCCCAGTCTGGCACCGAGTGAAGAAATAAACCCCCGCACAAAAGGAAGATAGCAGACGTCTGACCCAATGTGTCGAAGACGCGCAAGAAGAGATCGTCCAAATGAAGAACGACATGGCCAAACGAGTGGAACGGGCAAAACTGCAAGATGTCAAATACCGCGACTCCCCTGACATCGTGGTGAAAGTTGTCTGCAAATACCGGGCCGAGTTGTATTTCAAGGTCTCGCGGAAAACCAAGTTCTCCCGACTCTTCTATGCGTGGACAGATCGGATGGATAATGCGATGGCTCTGGGTGGCCCGACAACAGGAAAAGGAGGGAGGCAGCTGCTGTCAGCCGATAGGGTGAACGGGACCACGAAGACAGATCCATCGAAAGGAGGGTCCGACACCGTGAGATTCATCTTCTCGCACGGGGGGCGGACGCTCGAGCCCGAGCAAACCCCAGAAGAGGTGGGGATGGAAGCGGGTGACGAGATCCTCGCTGTGGAGTTGATGGACCTGACAGAGGGACCGGGGACCGAAGTCGTCGTAGGTGACATTCCATTCTTTTCACTCCTTCCCTGGTTGCTCTCCTCCTACCACGCCTGAATGGGCTCCGTCCAACTGCTGATCTTCGCTCGCGAGTCAGGACGAAGGTGCACCTGAACCAAGGCGGGAGAAACTGGCCAAACACTGGACAGATGATCCCAAAGAGTACGTCTGCATAATCCAACGTCGTTTTACCGAATGTCTCACGCCTTCCCTTAGAGCCAAAAAGGCTATGGAGGAGGTCTTTGATAATGTCGTCCGTGAGCGTCTCAAAGATATCCTCCGCCAGTACGAACTTCGGGAACGTCACTTTGAATGTGTAATACGCTCGAAGGAACTTGAAGTCCTTCTCTCGAGAGCGAGGGCGGCGGAACAACAACAATTAGCGGAGGGACAGGCAAATAGGACAGCGAAGGTAGAACAGGAGGTAACGTCGGAGTAGCCGTGGTTCTCGATCCGGGGTTGACGTTGTTGTCCTGTCTGCAGAACGAGCAGCTGCGGAAAGACCTTGAACTTTCACAGAACGGCCAAACAATGCTCATCGACAAGTTGATCGCGTGCTGTAAAGAGGTGCGTATGACCCCGGTAAATCACGCAAATCCGCTCCTCCGTCTCTTAAACGCCTTCTTATACTCGTCTCCTTTCACTTTGAAAATGTTCAGCCGAACGCGGAGCGGACACAGCGGCTGTTCGCGTCGTTACGAGAAGAACTAGAAAAGAGAGGAACAAAGTTTGCAACTAGTGGAGATTGAACGACTTAATGGAATTCGACCAAGGACATTCGTTTCTAACCATCCGGGGGCGGTGAGATTACAATGTGTTGGATTCCGGTGATTTTAGTTTGGAGGTGACAGGAAGAAACGGGACAACGTGAAGATCCGGTCTCGACTAACAAGTACATACACAAACCGACGTCCAAGTGTGGCTCCAGTCCGTTGAATTAAACCAAGGTATCCAAATCCTTCAAGGTATTCAAGATGCCCGACTTCTTGAACACTTTGCCATTCACACTCTCCAATCCCCCGCCAGCGTAGCTGACAAGCGGAGAAACCTCAACCTCGACACCCTCCTCCAACTTCGCACCAGCAGCCTCCAGCCACCTTTTGTGTTGAGACAGCAGATCCTTCCTGCTCGTTTCTGGATCGTCCGAACCGGTTCCAGGGGCGTTCTTCAGCGGACTAAACTCCTCTCGACGTAGAACTTCCAACACGGCGAACCGTTTCGTGAAGGGGAAGACATCGAACACAAACATCTCGAGCTTCATCCCGTTCGGCTTGGCGGGCTTGACAACCTCTCCGGAGGAAATATCGATATGTGGAATCTTCTTGCGAGCGATATGGTACGCGAGTTCGTCTTCAAAGTCCTCGACCTCGTTGAGGAATTGGAGGGTATAGAAGTGGTTCGCGATGTTTCCAGCTCTGAAAGCAAGCTCGCCGGTCTTGGGATCAAGTTGTTCGGCTTGCGCCTTGGTGATCTCGGAGTACTCGACCACACTGTACTTGTTCTGACGGAGAGCGACGACGCCGACGGATTCGGTGGGGCTGGATTTTGGTACGACCTTGGCCGCACAGTCGGATTGTTTGTGGATGCAGTAGCCAATGAAGACGGGATCCGCGACCCTTACGAGACAGTTGTCGACGCAGTAGCTGTGGATATATTTGATCTTTCGTGCAGCGAGATCGGAAAGAACGGTTCGAGTGGCGTCTTCTGGTTTGGAAGAGACCGGTTGACGGAGGGCGGCGTAGAGACCACCGTTACCGTCTGGGGCAACGGCAACGCGAGATTTGGTCTCAAGGAGAACCTTTCCGTCCATCGTCAGGCACGGGAGCGTCCCTGTGGCTATGACATCAGTGGGAACAGATTGAACGGTGGTCTATCACAAACCCTGCTCAAACAATATGACGTTCGATGGGTCAAGTCCAAAATACGAATTGTCCTTGAAATACTTCTCCGTCTCTGGACGGGTGGGACCACTGGTCATCACATACCAAGGGACGATGACGGACCCCTTCTCCTTCCCAAACTTGGTTTCTGCCACGGTTTGCAACCTGGCGATCCTCTCTGCTTGGTAATGGAACAGCGATTTGTGTGAGGGTAGTCCGATGTCGTAGCACCCTTTGGGGGCGCTGCTACCCAACCTGGTTCCTTGCCCGCCGGCCATCAACAAAACACCAACCTCTCCGTTTGCGATTGCGCGTAGGCCAAGCGTCCTCCACTCTGAATCGGCGGCAGGATCGTTGGTAGAGGACGAGGCATCCTCAGGCAAGGGCTCGATGATCTCCGACGAGGTGTCCTCGCTCGCAACCTTCTCGACCTCGAGAGCCTTGGAGTGGATACGGTTTACGCGCTTGATGTCTATTGAACCGAGTTGGGCGAGAAGGGCTGATTGTTCTGATGATGACAACGAAGACCAAAACTGGAATAGGTGACCTTGACCAGCGTCCTCGTACAGTTTGCGGGTAGATTCGTAAGTCATGGTGCAACGAATGAGGGGTATTGCGTGGACTACGGGGGCGGCAGTCGTCGGATACGCGATGTCGGTGTCGTGGTTGTGGTTGTCGCCTTGGTGGGCTTCCGTCTGTTGATCATCTCTTTATCCACAGCCAGGAATGGAAAGATAAAATGAACCGAGGCCGACCTCCCGGCAAATCCCACATTCACCTGCGTCCTGCTCGACCGGGCGGAAGATACGACGAGTACGTTTGGTTGCATATCCTAGCCTTGAATTCAGCAAGTCTAGTCAGGACACAAAACCTGGAAACCGGTATCGGTGGAAATTGGAAGCGACCGTCATGCTTAGAGGTTGAGTAAATCTCAACTCGTTGTAACGTGAGGCTATTCACCGCCCCGCGTGAGGATGCTGACTGCCACCTGCTCAATCGTTTGCGCCTACGACTACCACCACCCCCTTCGCTTACCTACGTGGATATGCTACCTGCTGCCCCTCGTCCCTGCTACGCCCGCATTTGATTTATGGATCCTCACAGGACCGGAGGGCTCCTATACGCCGGTGGAAGAGTCTGCATACCCCGCCTTTGAGACTCTAAGGTCCCCGTAGGATATTCTTTCGACTCGCTCAAGTAACATCCCCGCAGAATTCTGACCTGGGGAGGCAAGGCAACAACCTGATTGGCGCGTGCGCGCTTTCGTGAGGCTGGTGCACGGACTAGCGTGTGCCGAATTTCACTTCGGCCCACGGGGGGAACTCGACCCAACTAGACGGTGATTTGGCAGTCCCGCTTTGATTCCTGCAGTCGTGCCTGGCGGTGGGGATCTCTTTCTGCTTGAAGAATGTGTACGAGAGGCTACTTTTGGCGAGGAAAGCAAATCGGCGTGCATCGTCGGTCACCGCAGGTGGTGGCGGAGAATTTGGGCAGGGGGAACGCTCTACGTCCGCGGCCGCGACCATCTGCGGTAGCATAAACCGAACGGCCCATGCCTCGATAGTTCCAGCACGAGGGAACCGATTCGGATCATTGGAAACTTCAATAACGCTGCATGCCGAGCAGTGGAATACGTGGTCTGATTGAGGAGACTAGGAAACACCGAGGCACGTCCAGAGTTTTAAACTGCGATTCCATTCGTACCACTGGCAGTTGGTTGCGATGCAGCAAATTGAAAGATGGTATTCTCAAATCTGAATATAAACAGAAATTTGACTATAGCCTGGTGCGCAGCAAGTAGGATATCCACGGCCATAGGACCTTGAAAGCACCGCATCCCGTCCGATCTGCGAAGTTAACCAGGGTGCCGCCCAGTTAGTACCACGGTGGGGGACCACGCGGGAATCCTGGGTGCTGTGGTTTTGCTCATTTCATTTTTCTCACCTCCTCCCAATTTACTCATCAAACGTTAATCACACATCCCCTCTGAATGTCGTATGCCTATGGAGACAACGATTGGATATGGATCCCGGTGTCTCGCCTCACGGTTGGCACCAAGTTGGTGAACTCGTCACGTGTCAGTCTGGAAGCCGGATGATGGACGCTCCGCGGTGCGACTTTTGGCTGGGTTTGCCCACGACGTTGCGCCTCGCAGAACCTTTCTTACATTCTGTTTGGACGTCCCAAAGATGGGACTGATTAGATCGTTTCAAAAATCAAGATCGGCTTGACCTGCCGGATCCTTTGTTTTCTCGTTCACCTTCGTCGTCTTGACCGCGGCGGACCGTTCAGCGCAGTCGGAATCTCAGTTGTTGGTTGGGATGGAAATGCGATCTGTGGACGACGGTGACCTCGCGCCTCTCGGAGGGTAACCACTCGCGGACCTCCGTACATCAAGATGAAACTAGGTCATCGGCCTCCTCCATGATGGTTGCTCTCCGCTGCAACATTGCCTGGTCAGTGCTCGCCATCCACATATCCCCGGTTAAATAATTCATCGTGATGGAACGCTGAGAAACGGGTCGCGGCGCTCAATCCCAAGATTTGTCGGCGGCTCTCGTTGGGATTCCACTCATTCAACGGCTCGTTTAACAGGCGCACTCTTTCTAGTTTCTTGTCACCAACGTCGTAACTATTTTCCGCCCCTGGCGCGGCGGTTGCACCCCCGGAACGCGCAGCCTATTTGGCGCACTCTGACCTGATTTCCACTCTCGTCCGTAAACTCTCACGAGGTGGACCAACGACCTCCCTAACACCAAAACTCTCGCGTTTACCAGTGATCGCCTTAATGAATAACCGGCGACTGCTTCTCTAATAGTCTTCGTCCCCCCTTTCGCCACGTCGAAGTCCACGGTGTTCGGCCCGACACTCTGGTGATCACGAGCCTGGGTGCAACGCATGGCATATCGTATCCCCACCGTTCGCTCAATCATCCGCGTGATCGGTCGATGGAATACGCGGAAGTACATGGTACTGTAGACCCTCTACCACTCTCTCTATCCGTACAACCATCAGATTCTACCCCGCGCGCCTCCCGCCGATCGGAATTCAATGGGCCAAATCCCGATGGCACCTTATAGATGTACCTCAGGTCCAGTGAGTTTCTTTCACTGTCATCAACGAAAAGTCCACCAACCCATTCTCACCACCAGCCAAACACGACAGATCTCCCATCTATTATCCTACAAAAATTGGCATGGCTTGTGGGGGAGCCAACAGATGAGCGCCTCACCTGGTGAAAGGAATGGGTATTTTTCACTATTTCTGATCGCTACCGATAGCGGATGAGATACCCATTGAGTAAACCGGGGGTTTATCCTGAAAAGTGAGCCAATATCTTTAGCCAATTGTTTCTTTGGGGATATCTCAGAGTTGGTTTTATTTCCGTCGTTCTGAAGGAAGTGGTTCACCCTTCAGCGCAAGATCGTGATTCATACAACGGCTGCGCACCCTGTTGTAAGCACAGTTCGTCCCTAGGATGCACGTTGCGCGTCTCAACGGTATACGTTTTGCCCCGAAACAGGCCAACCTCTGAATGATGAGTCAGGGGTAGATTGTAACCCCACCCTATCGGAACAGACACATACGTTTGTCACCCCATAAATAAGCAAGGTCAGGACTCACGTTCTAAAAAATGAAGAGCTCTTTTGCCCTCGTCACTTTCTTAGCTGGTCTTGTCTCCTTCGCCGTCGCTGAGGTCGGAGTCTACGGCCAATGCGGAGGTCGGTGACCTCACTGCACATCACACACCGATGGTCTGACCTCCGGGTTCCGTTTGCAGGTCCAAACTACAAGGGAGAGACGGTCTGCGTTAGCGGCACTCTTTGTACTGTGAATCTCCATCTTCGCGGTAATCTCTTCCAGAATATCTGATTTCGTTTGCATTCGAAAGGTCATCAACGTAGCACGCTCTCAATGTAATGCTTGAATAACTTCGATTGCAAATTTTGAGGCTCACCAGACGATCCCCCAGGTTTACCCATTCCGACCATCAGGGCTAACAATCCTATCGATGGTTATGCGGCCCTTGGATCGTATGTGCTATTCACCAGCTCCACACCTCAACACTAACATTGTAATTTGCACATAGCACCACCGGAGGAGCCGGTGGATCCACCGTTCGAGTCTCTACCCTGGCTGCCCTCAAATCTGCCGTCGCTGGAAATTCTAACAAGATAGTCATTCTCACTGGTATATCTCTGCCCCTTCTTTCTTTCTGAAGAGGTTAAAAACATGTCTATAGTCTCCCTCAAAGGAAACGAGATCATCCGAATCGGTTCGAACACCTCCCTGGTACGTACCACTCGATCGTTTGAGCATTTGCTGGCGGTTGATGAGGGGTCGGCAGATGGGCGCCAACAGCGGGGTCACCCTCAACGGCATTGGCCTCCGGGTTCTCGGGGTTTCCAATGTGATCATCCAGTGCGTTCTCGATTACCATACCCTGTCCGTTCGTCCCTCACCGGCGAAATATATTCGGCAGAAACATCAAAATCTCCAAGGTCTTGGCATCTGCTGGTGACGCGATCGGAGTTCAGGTGCGCCCCTGATGTCTATTCACCGTTCTCGATTTCCTGGGGTTAAACTTGGAGTAGGCGGCTTCCAGAGTCTGGATAGACCACGTAGATCTTTCCTCAGACATGGACCACGGCAAGGACTATGTGGGTGTCGCGTAACCTGGGTTGACTTAAACCTGACCTTACACAGTACGATGGACTTATCGACATCACTCATGGGTGTATCAACGTGACCGTCTCCTGGTCTTACTTCCACGATGTTCGTCCATTTGTTTTGGGGGACCTGAAGCTACGGCTAACAATTAAATAGCATTGGAAGACTTCACTTATTGGCGCTGAGGACACCGACGGCAGCGAGGACAAGCACACTACTGTCACGTACCACCACAACTACTTCGCCCATGTCAACTCTCGTACCCCGTCCATCCGCTTCGGAACTGGCCAGTAAGTTACTTGTTACGCACCCGGCCTAAGTTCACGGCCTCACGCATAATCCCAGCTTTTATAACAACTACTTCACCAATGTCAACCTTGGAATTGATACCCGCGACGGCGCTCAGGTTTTGGTCGAGAACAACGTTTTCGTCAACACGACGCATCCGTTGTACTCTACAAACAATGGCTACGCGGTCGCCAACGGCAACGACTTCGGTGGTGCCAAGAACGAGTCTCCTGCTGGCTCTCTCACATCTGTCCCCTACGACTATTCGCTATCTTCAACGAGTTCCGTCAAGTCCGGTGTCCCCTCCGGCGCCGGTGCCAAGCTCGATTTCTGAGCCAGCACACGTATATGTGGGCCAAGCTTCGTCGATCCAGCGCGCGCGGGTCCGGGTATTGGGATGAAACTCGGACGGTTTATTTATCTTCTCTTAGACATTCACCAATATGATGTCGTGAGCTTACTATTGTATATAAGCCAGGGCTTTATACCAGATACCCCTGAATGTGAACAGAGGTCGGTTTCCGTTCCAGAGTGATTTTTTCCGTGGCACCACATTACAGATGAAAACCAGACGATGTTGTTGCTTACCTTGAACGTGGGTTGGGCGCTGGTCAACCACACAGCGTACTCCGCCCGGCACGAGGACGGCCTTGGGGTATACGAGTGCGTTCTTCGTAA
>Ga0307516_10002132_pt1 | contig 26795 bp, 24 predicted proteins | sample 19_EM_MG_FD_203310 | JGI IMG/M metagenome (GOLD analysis project Ga0307516, IMG submission 203310) | Populus trichocarpa ectomycorrhiza microbial communities from riparian zone in the Pacific Northwest, United States - 19_EM | ecosystem: Host-associated > Plants > Roots > Unclassified | place...
CCGCCGCGACCTCGAAGGGGCCACCACGACCATGCGAGGAGACGGGAAGTGACCCTCATCCAGAAGGCGCCGACACGGACTTCGCCGCCGCGGCGGGCGCCCACCGGGAAGTCCCGCGGCAAGACGCTCCCGGTCCACATCGTCCTCGTCACGGTCGGTGCGGTGATGGCCGTACCCCTGCTCTACGCGATCGTCTCCGGCTTCAAGTCCACCGACCAGCTCTCCCGCAACCCGATCGGGCTGCCCGATCCGTGGGTGACCTCCAACTACACCGGCATCCTCGGCTCGGGCTCATTCTGGCAGCTGGTCGGCAGCAGCACGCTCATCGCGATCGGGACGACCGTCATCGTCGTCGCGGCCTCCGCGCTCGCCGCCTTCTCCTTCGCCCGGTTCGCCTTCCGCGGCCGGGAGTTGCTGTTCACGCTGTTCACGATGGGGCTGATGTTCCCCTTCGCGGTGGCGGCCCTGCCGCTGTTCCTGCTGCTGCGCTCCCTTGGCCTGCTGGACAACCCGCTGGGCGTGATCCTGCCGCAGGCCGCCTTCGGGCTGCCGATGACGATCATCATCCTGCGCGGGTTCTTCCGGCAGATCCCCGGCGAGCTGGAGGAGGCGGCCACGCTCGACGGGTGCGGCCCGTTCGGGTTCTTCTGGCGGATCCTGCTGCCCATGGCCCGGCCCGCGCTGGGCACCGTCTCGGTCCTCGCCGTGGTCGCCAGCTGGAACAACTTCTTCCTGCCGCTGCTGGTGTTCACCGACTCCACCTGGTGGACCATCCCGATCGGCGTGCAGCAGTTCCAGGGTCAGTACTCCTCGGAGTACGCCAAGGTCTTCGCCTACCTGGTGCTGGCCATGGTCCCCGCCCTCGCCTTCTACTCGGTCGCCGAGCGGCAGCTCGTCGGCGGCCTCGCCGCGGGCGCCACGAAGGGATGACCAGCACCCGCGGCCGTACAACTCACCCTCCCGGCCCAGGACTTCGCTCGACCCGGGCCATCCCGTCCGCACGTGAGGAGTCGCACCATGCGCAGTACGACCACTCGCCCCCGCACCCGACTCAGACTCGCCGGCGCCCTCGCGGCCCTCCTGGTCGCCGCGGGGACCGCCACCGGCCCGGCGGCACAGGCCGGCGAACAGCACGGCAAGCAGCCCACCCTCGCCGACCTCGCCCAGCGCCACGGCCGCTACTTCGGCAGTGCCACCGACAACCCCGAGCTCACCGACGAGCCGTACAAGGCCGTCCTCGGCAGCGAGTTCGACATGATCACGCCCGGCAACGGAATGAAGTGGTACGCCACCGAACCCCAGCAGGACGTCTTCGACTGGTCCAAGGGCGACGAGATCGTGAACCTCGCCCGCGCCAACCACCAGCGGGTGCGCGGCCACACCCTGGTCTGGCACAGCCAGCTGCCCGGCTGGCTCACCGGCCGCACCTGGACGGCGCCCGAGCTGAGGGCCGTACTGAAGAAGCACATCCAGACGGAGGTCCGCCACTACCGGGGCAGGATCTATGCCTGGGACGTGGTCAACGAGGCGTTCAACGAGGACGGCACCTACCGCGAGACCGTCTTCTACAACACGCTCGGCCCCGGCTACATCGCCGACGCCCTGCGCTGGGCCCACCAGGCCGACCCGAAGGCCAAGCTCTACCTCAACGACTACAACATCGAGGCGATCGGCCCGAAGAGCGACGCCTACTACAAGCTGGCCCAGGAACTCCAGGCCCAGGGCGTCCCGCTCGACGGCATCGGTCTCCAGGCGCACCTGGCCCTCCAGTACGGGTATCCGACCACCCTGGAGGACAACCTCCGCCGCTTCTCACGGCTTCGTCTGGACACCGCGCTCACCGAGGTCGACATCCGCATGTACGTGCCCGCCGACGAGGCGAAGCTGGCCACGCAGGCCGAGTGGTACCGGGACATGACCGAGGCCTGCCTCGCGGTGCGCCGCTGCGTGGGCATCACGCTGTGGGACTACACGGACAGATACTCGTGGATCCCGGCGTTCTTCGAGGGCCAGGGAGCGGCACTGCCGTGGGACGAGCAACTGGCGCCGAAACCGGCGTACTTCGCGATCCGGGAGGCGCTCAAGTAGAGCGACCGCCGGCTCAGGAACCCGTTCCCGGGCGTCCGCGAGGGGGGTGCCCGGGAACGTCCACCACTACGCCCCGGTCACCGGTGCCGTACTGGCCCTGACCACCAGCTCGGTGCCGAGCTCCACCCTCGGGGAATCCGGCTGCTCGTCGCGGGTCATCCGCAGCACGGTGCGGACAGCCAGCTTGCCCATGTCGGCGAGCGGCTGGCGCACGGTGGTCAGTGGCGGAGCCGACCAGCGGACTTCCGGAAGATCGTCGAAACCGACCACACTCATGTCCTCCGGCACTCTGAACCCCCGCTGCCGCAGCGCCTCGATCGCGCCGAGGGCCATCTGGTCGCTGGCCGCGAACACCGCGGTCGGCGGCTCGGGCAGCTCCAGCAGTGCGTTGCAGCCGGTGAACCCGGACTCCGGATGGAAGTCGCCGGGGACCACGAGGGAGTCGTCCACCGCGAGGCCCGCGCCCTCCAGCGCCGCGCGGTAGCCGTCGAAGCGGGCCCGGGAGCACAGCAGCCGGGGCGGGCCTGCGATCAGGCCGATCCTGCGGTGCCCCAGCGACAACAGGTGCTCGGTGGCCGCCATACCGCCCGACCAGTTGGCGGCGCCGACGGTCGGCACGTCGAGGGCGGGGGAGCCCGCCGGGTCGACGACCACCAGCGGGACGCCGAGGATGCGCAGTTCCTCGTGCAGTACCGGCTCCAGCGCCGAGGTGACCAGGATGACGCCGTCGGAGGCGCGGGCCCGCAGATTGCGCAGCCACTCCCGGGCGTCGCCGGTACGCCCGTGGATCGCGGACACCACGGTGCCCACCCCGGCCGCGTGGGCGACCTCCTCGACCCCCCGGATGATCTCCACCGCCCACGGGCTGTCGAGGTCGTTGAAGACGAGGTCGAGCAGGGCGGCCCGGGTGCCGGCGGCGGCGGGGCGCCTGCGGTATCCGTGCCGTTGCAGCAGGTCCTCGACCCGGGCCCGGGTCCGTGGCGAGACGTCGGACCGGCCGTTCACCACCCGGGACACGGTCGGCACCGAGACCCCGGCCTGCCGGGCGATCTCCGTGATCGTGACCTTGCCCCGCGCCCGCGGCGCCGTCTCGGCGTCGGCCTCCCCTGCTGCCACTTCCCACCTCCGTCGACGGTGCCCCGTCGGCCCTCTGCGCACCGGACGGATCCACGAAACTTCCAGAAGTCTTCCGGAAACAGGTGGACCGTGGGAAGAGCGCGCCCCGAACGCGCCCCGAAGGCGCCCCGAACCCGCCCCCGAACGCGCGCGGACGGCCCCCGTGGACCGCAGCACACACGAGGGGCTACGGGGAGTGACCGGTCCTGGACATGCGTCGGGGCCGGTGCGCAGTCGAGGCTGCGAGCCGGCCCCTCAAGTACTCCGGGCGGCGCGGTGGACCGCCCGGTCGGGCTCAGGCGACTTTCAGTACCTGGCCGGCCAGCGGACGGTGCGGGGCGATGACCCGGCCGTCCGGCAGGAGCTCACCGGTGTCCTCGAAGAGCAGGACGCCGTTGCACAGCAGGCTCCAGCCCTGTTCCGGGTGGTGCGCCGCGAGGCGCGCGGATTCCCGGTCGGCGGAGTCGGCTGTCGGGCACGGTGGCTGGTGCTGGCACATTGATGGGATCTTTCGCTCTGTCGTGACGGATGAGATGGCTGTCGTGTCTGTTTCGCGGCTTGAAGCGTCGTTCATGGCCGCCCCCCGTTGGATAAGTCGGTCGGAACCCAGTGTTGCCCCACGGACGTCAATCCGCAGGGATTTAGCAGCACCGCTTCTCACAGGTTGATGACGCATCACCCGCCCGGACGGTTCACCCCAACTGCCCTGTCACTTCGGATGGTTCGCAGGGGTCGGATGGGGCTGGTCCGGACGGGTCGGAGATCCCGTCCGGCTCGTACGAGCCATAAAGTGCTCGTACGAGCAAAAGGGCCACTGAGAATCCTGGTACGAGCATAAGGGTGCCGGAAACGGCGTCGTACCCCGCTATCCGGAATTCGGGACGGGGTACGAAGGTCGCCGAGGCGCGGAATGTCAGGCGGGAGAGCTGAGCAGCGGTGCGGGAGTCACCCGATGGGTGAGTACCGGGAGCAGGTCGGCCACCTGGTGCGGGCGGTGGGCCGCGATGCCGGGTGGGGCGGGCGCCAGCGGGACCAGCAGATCGGTGGCGGCGGGGTGGCCGGTCGCGCCGTCGGCGGTGTGGTCGCCGTGCAGCCAGAGCGTCAGCATGTAGAGGCCGGGGATGGACAGCAGACGCGCCTGGTAGGGCTGGTTGATGGTCTCCGCCTGGCGCAGCGCGTGCTCGGTGGAGGTGATGTACGGGCCCTCGAAGAAGCGGGAGAACGCCCATCCGTCGGGCGTCAGCATGGTCTCGGCCGCGGCCACCGCGCGGTCGCCGCAGCGGATCAGGAAACGCCAGCCGGCCAGCCGGGTGGCGGGGACGCCCGCGGCGTCGATCCCGTCCAGGACGTGCACGGGCAGCGGCAGCTCGGGTGTGACAGGTCCCTGGGCGTGGAGCAAGGAGGGCGTGCGGGCCTCACGGACCGCGGTGGGGGAACCGAGGGCGGTGAGGACGGAGCGAAGGGCCGGCGCGGGAGCCGGGGGGACATGCAGGGGCATGGTGGGTCGCCTCTCATTCGACAGGCACAGTGGCGCGAGGGCGGGGCGGGGCGGACGGCGCTGTCAGCTCGCGAGGCAAGAGAGGCGGGGGCCGTGGTCCGGGTGACCCGGGGGCTTAGGTCTGCCGCACGTCACCTGACGGCAGGATCGAGGGCCGCGGGCGCCAGCCTTCTGCCTTGTTCGCGAAGTTTATACGACATATGTTCCTACGGTGTTTCATCTAGCTGTTTCCGATGGGCATGGCAAGGGCCCATTCGGTCGGTGATTCGCGGAAGACATCCCGATTCCCGGGTGATCGCACGACGGTGACCTCGGGAAATGTCTGGGCGGTGGACGGCCCATTTTCGTCGGCGTTTTTCACGAGTTACTCAGGGAACTCGAAACTGCACAGTGCGCTATGCCTGGCGAATGTGCCACCGGTCACATCCGCAAGAGTAGCGGCTGTCAGGCCCGTCCGGGACGTTATCGATCGTCTCGGCTGGGCATCATCACACCTGACCCGGACACCGGCGGCCGGCTCGTCGGCCCGCCCAATCGAGGAGGGACGCTTCGATGGGGGAGAAGGTCGTGGCAGGCCAGTTCGACCTGTCCGATCGCCAGCGCTACCGCGACAAGCTCCGGCAGTGCCTGACGGGGCTTGAGCGACTCCTGGCCGAGAAGCGGTTCGATCGCCCGAAGAACCTCATGGGGCTGGAGATCGAGTTGAATCTCACCGGTTCGGACGGCATGCCGAAAATGCTCAACGCGCAGGTGCTCGAACGCATCGCAAGTCGCGATTTCCAAACAGAACTCGCCATGTTCAACCTGGAAGTCAACATAGCCCCACACCGTTTGGGTGGGCCGGTATTCGACCGGCTCGCAGAGGAACTCCGTACCTCTCTGGCATATGCCGACCGAAAAGCGGGCGAGCTCGACGCGGGAATCGTGATGATCGGCATTCTGCCGACTCTGGACCGGGACGACCTGGTCTCCTCCAACCTCTCCGACGTCGATCGCTACGCCCTGCTCAACGACCAGATCGTGGCCGCCCGCGGCGAGGACTTCACCCTCGACATCGACGGCGTTGAGCGTCTGACCTGTACGTCGAAGTCGATCGCGCCCGAAGCCGCCTGCACCTCCGTGCAGCTTCACCTCCAGGTCACCCCGGACCGCTTCGCCGACGTGTGGAACGCCGCCCAGGCCGTCACCGCCGCGCAGATCGCCGTGGGCGCCAACTCGCCTTTTCTGTTCGGCCGCGAGCTGTGGCGCGAGTCCCGCCCGCCGCTGTTCCAGCAGTCCACCGACACCCGCCCGCCCGAACTCCAGGCCCAGGGCGTGCGCCCGCGCACCTGGTTCGGTGAGCGGTGGATCTCCTCCGCCTACGACCTCTTCGAGGAGAACCTGCGCTACTACCCGGCTCTGCTGCCGATCTGCGACGACGAGGACCCGCTCGCCGTCCTCGACGCGGGCGGTGTCCCGAAACTCGCCGAACTCGTCCTGCACAACGGCACCGTCTACCGCTGGAACCGCCCGGTCTACGGCATCGCCGACGGGGTCCCGCACCTGCGCGTCGAGAACCGCGTGCTGCCCGCCGGCCCCACCATCACCGACGTCATCGCCAACGCGGCCTTCTACTACGGCGTGGTCCGCGCCCTTGCCGAGGAGTCCCGGCCGGTGTGGACCAGGCTGCCGTTCGAAGCCGCCGCCGCCAACTTCGACGCCGCGTGCCGACACGGCATCGACGCCCGCTTCACCTGGCCCCGGCGCGGCCGCTACGGCGGTACGGCAGAGATCGACGCGGTGAGCCTCGTACGCGACGAACTGCTGCCGCTCGCCGAGGCCGGGCTGGACGCGTGGGGGATCGAACCCGCGGACCGCGACCTCTATCTCGGGGTGATCGAGGAGCGGTGCCGGCGCCGGGTCAACGGCGCGTCCTGGCAGTCCGCGACCTTTCACCGGGCCCTGGAGGCCGGGCTGTCGAGGGAGGCCGCGCTGGCCGCGACGACCCGTCGGTACCGCGAGTTGATGCACGAAGGCGAGCCCGTGCACACCTGGCCGGTGGGACTGCCGGAACCGGTGCCGCTGAGCTGAGGGCGAGAGGCCGATCCGGGTGCCGGGAGGTGTCGGCCCTGGCCGGCACCAGGGTGCCGGGAGACGTCAGTCCTGGCTCTCACCCCGGGTGCCCGACGCCACGATCGCCTTGAGGATCACCGATTGGATCTGGGCGGGATCGCTGACCTCCTGGCCCGAACCGCCGGTCGGCCTGGCGATCCGCTCGGCCTCCGCACGATCGGCGTCGGGACCCACGGCGATGAGGATGAGCGGCACCGGCCGCTTCGGATCGGTGAGTTTCTCCAGTTGGGAGATCAGGTCCCCGCGCGAGATGCTGCCCGGGTCCTGGTTCACCCCATCCGTCAGCACCACCAGCGCGTTGAACTTTCCCTTCGCATAGGAGGAGGTCGCCGCCCGGTACGCGGCGAGCGTGGTGTCGTACAGCCCGGTGGCGCCGTTCGGCAGCGGGGCCAGGTCGCCGAACGCCGTCGAGAGCCGGTCCCGCTGGGTGCCGTCGCCGACCTGGTCGCCGAGCCGTCGGGTCGGCAGGAGCACGCGGTAGTCCTTGTCGCCGTCCAGCTTGGTGGAGAACTTCCACAACCCGACCTCGTCGTCGGGTGTGAAGGTGGCCAGAGCCCGCAGGAGCGAGGCCTTGGTGATGTCCATCCGTGACCGGTCGGTGCGGGGGACCTGTTCCGACATCGACGAGGAGGCGTCCACCACCGTGGTGATCCGGGCGCTCTGCACCGTGATCGTCCACATGCCGAGGGTCTCCTGGAGCGTGTCCCGCGCGGCCGGTTCGACCGCGGGCTCCGCATACGGCTGCGGACCGCTGCCGCCGGCCATCTTCACCAGCGCGTCCGACACCTCGTCGTCCGACGCCCGGAACCCGTGCCGGGCCAGCAGCCGACGCTGTTCCGGCTGTCGGAGGTAGCTCATGAAGCGGATCGCGGCCCGGCTCTGGTCGGTGGTCGGCCCCGCCTGGTCGACCAGGGTGTACGGGTAGTCGAGCCGTGGCGAACCGTCCTCGGGATAGAAGAGGTCCAGGCCGCCTCCGTGGCCGGCCGCGGAGTTGTACGTGAACGCTGCCTGCTCCGTCAGCACCAGCGCCTGGTTGCGCTTGGGGTTGTCCTGCTCGGAGCCCGAGGAGTCGCGCGGCAGCGTCTCCAGCACCTGCCCGTCGGTGTCCGAGGTGCGCTGCGACAGCGCCTTCATCATCGCAGCGGCCTGTGTGTCTCCGTCCTCGGACTGAGCGACGCCGCTGCTCAGCCGGGTGAGCGCGAGCAGCCCGGCAGCGCTGTGCGCGGGGTCGACAGCGCCGAGCCTCAGCGAGTCGTCCCGCATGGCGGCGCCGGCCAGCTCCAGCCAGCTGTACGTCTTCCGCGGCCACCCCAGTGACTTCGCGGCCGTCGGCACCATCGCCATCCCGACCGGGGTGGAGGCGACGTTGCCCACCTGGGACAGCTCGGCCGCGCCACTGTCCGCCGTCAGCCGCTGGACCCACAGGTCGGAGTCAGGCACCCACACCTGCATGTCCGGCTTCTCGCCCGCCAGCAGCGAGTTCGTGACCTTGTACGCGTCGCGTGCGGTCACCTCGACGACGACGCAGCGGCCGTCGGAGGTGAGGTCGTCGTCGCGAGCCCGGGTCGCCGCCGTCGTCAGGGCGGGCGCCAGGTCCGGCGAGGCGGCGAGCTTCAGCCGCACGGGGTCGTCCTGGCAGGAGGAGCCGAAGGAGAGCAGGCCGCTCTGGACGGTGGCCGCCGTGCCGGCGGCCACGGTGAGGACGAGGACGGTCGCGACGGCCGCCGTGCGGCGGCGGGCGCGTGGACGGGGGGCGCTGCCGCCCGCCCCATACTGATCGGGCAAGCTGTGACGTCCCATGACGGTGGTGCCCCTCCCTGTCGCCCTGCTGAGTCACGTGCCGGAATCCGGCCGTATGGCAGGCAAGTAAGGGAGGTACGCCCCGTACGGCGTCCGTCCCCCAACGGCCTGTCACGCACGATCTTCGTAACTACTTTCGAGACCTTAGTGGGGCGGCGGTAGGGGTGCGGCGGGATTACTCAACTGGAGGCAGGTGTGCAGTCGGAGGCGGGCGCGGTGGCCGGTTCTTTTCCTCCGGAGCGGTTCTCACGACGGATTTTCCGCGATGAGACCCTGCTCGTTCTGGGGCTTTCGCTCGGTGCGAGCGGTGTGTCCGCCCTGATCAGTTTTGTCGGATCGGTCACCAAACCGGGAGGTCTGAAGGACCAGGCGGCCACCCTCAATGCCTCGGCCGCTCCGGGTCGTCCCTGGCTCGATCTCGCCTGGCAGTTGTTCGGGATCGCCTCGGCGCTGGTGCCCGTGGCGCTGGTCGCGCACTTCCTGCTGCGTGAGGGGCAGAGCCTCAGGACCCTCGGCTTCGACCGCACCCGGCCGTGGCCGGACCTGGGCCGAGGGGCCGCGGTCGCGGCGGTGATCGGCGGTACCGGTATCGCCTTCTACCTGGCCGCGCGCGGTCTCGGCTTCAACCTCACGGTGGTGCCGGAGGCGCTGCCCGAGGTGTGGTGGAAGTACCCGGTGCTGATCCTGTCGGCGATGCAGAACGCGATCCTCGAAGAGGTCATCGTCGTCGGCTATCTGCTGCGCCGCCTGGGCCAGTTGGGCTGGACGCCGGGCACGGCCCTGGTGGCCAGTTCCGTGCTCCGCGGCTCCTACCACCTCTACCAGGGCATCGGCGGATTCATCGGCAACATGGTGATGGGCGTGGTGTTCGTGTACCTGTACCGCCGCTGGGGCCGGGTGGGTCCGCTGGTGGTGGCACATTCCCTGCTCGACATCGGCGCGTTCGTCGGCTACGCCCTGCTGGCCGGGAAGGTGGGCTGGCTGCCGACGGGGTGAGTCGCTCAGGCGAGCAGGTCCCCCTCTTGTCCCGTCTCAAAGGATCTGGTTCGGGGTCGGGCCGCTGACGTGCGGCGACCAGTTCAGGTGAGACGTGGAGATACCGGGATTCTCGGGTGATGTGGTCCCGGACGGGTGGATGCCGGAGGCTGTCTCAGCCGATCTGGTCCGGCTCTGCTGTTTCGAACTGATACCACGCCTGGGTCGTCAGCCACGACTGGTAGCACTTGAAGATCCTTCCCAGGCCGTCCGACTGTTCTCGTGCATCGAAGAACTCGCTGAGGAGCTGGTGGAGCGTGGCCACGGCTGCGGTGTCGGTCGGCTGTGTGAGTGGGTGGATCCATCCCCCAGGGGCGAGGTGACGGACGAGGATCGGCCAGGTCAGGTTGTGTCCTGTGCCGTGGCGGACGACGAGCCATTCCTGGAATCCCGCGAGCATGTGCCAGTTGCTTCCGGCGTCCAGGCCGAGGACGAAGGCGGTGGCCGTGGCGAAGGTGCCGTCAAGGCCGTGCCGGGCGGGTTCGTGACGGATTGCGGTCAGCAGCGCCCGGTACTGCTTGAACGCGGCCGCATGAAAGGGCTGTTGGGCAGAGGCGAGGTGGTTTCCTGTGGTGGGTTCAGCGTGGCTGATCAACGTGTCTGGGTTCTTGAGCAGGTGGCTGGACATGTAGCGGTGGACTGTTCCATAGGAGACGGTGGTGTCGTGGTCGTCCAGCAGCGTCTCCCAGACCTCTCTCACGGTGGGGAGCTGGCCGGCGTGCGTAGTGGCGTACTCGTCGAGGATGGCGTCGATGGTGGGGCCGACTCGTTCCTTGGCAGGGCCCACGATGGGGGGCCGTTTCTTGCGGGGCGGCGGCGTTGGTGACTTCAGGGCCTGCCGGACCGTGGCGTGGCTGACGCGGTGACGCCTCGCCAGATGTGAGATCGGCAGTTGCTCGGCTTGGGCGTCCTTGCGGATCGCTGCGAAGAGCGCGGGCTTGTCCGCGGTCTTGGTGAAGCTGCGCTTGGGTTTCGCGGGTTCCGGACGTTTCTGTCGCACCAGATCGGAGAGTGCCCGTTCCAGCGCGTCTTGCCGGCGTCCGGTGACCGCTGCGAGCCGGTCGGCTCGCGGGCGTTTGCCGCGTCCGTAGTCCGGTGGGCCGACGAGGTATCCGCGGAGGTAGCTGGGCTTGAGGTGGTTGGCTCGGGCCAGTCGGCGGACGTAGGAGTCCGTACTTTCTCCGGTTTTTGGACGGGGGCGGACCGGCAGCAGTCGGAGCCGGCCGTCGTCGTTCTCGCCGGTGCTCATGAGGCCGGTCGGGCTCTGCGCTTCTGTGCCGCGCGGTCGAGCTTCACCTTCTGCAGGGACTTGCGGGTGATCTTCTCGGTGCCGTCCAGGATGGCGTCGATGGCCGCGCCGCGGATGAGGTGGGACAAGGAGCCGATCATCCCGCCAGTGCGGTCGTGGAGGTAGCGGGCCAGCCCTTCCAGGGTTCCGGATCGGTGGTGGTGCAGTCGCAGGGCCTGTTCGAGGGTGGTGACCAGTCCGGTCCATTCTTCGGTGCGGGGGAAGGGGACGGTCTCGATGACGCCGAACCGTCCGGCGATCTGCCTGCCCCGGGTTCCGTCGAACAGACCGCCTGCCTCCAGGTCGACGCCGGCGTAGATGAAGGTCGCCGGGATGCGCTCGGAGAAGTACTTCAAGGTGTCCGAGACCTCGGCGCCGTTGCGGGTCGCGAGGGAGAGATTGTGGAGTTCGTCGACACACACGACGGTGACCCTCGCGTCGATGAGGACGCCGCAGACGGCTTCGATGACGTCGGTGATGTTGGCGCGGGTGGTGACGGGCAGGCCCAGGAAGCGGGCGAATTCCACGGCCAGCATGCGCGAGGTCGCGGCGGGTGGAACGGTGACGTAGACCACGGGGATCCGTCCGTCGACTCCGGGGTGCCGGCGTCGGTCGATGGCCTCGATGGTCTTTCCGAACTGGGTGAGTGCGGTCGTCTTGCCTGTGCCGGCCGGGCCGGACAGGATCAGCCCCCGGCGGGCGCTGATCGCGTGCCGGTTGAGCAGGGTCAGGCGTCTGCCGGTGTGGACGACGGTGCGCAGGGTGGAGGTCTCGGCCACGGTCAGCCGGGTGTGGTAGTCGATGCGGCCGTCGTCGTAGTCCTCCCGCTCGTCCGGATCGAGGCCGTCCAAGACGCGGGCGGGCAGCAGGTCGGGCGGGGCCGGATCCCGGACGGCGAACTCCCTCCAGCCTTCCAGGGTGGTGAGGTAGCGGTGCAGTTCTTCCCGGTCCAGGGCGCGTCGCCAGCCGTGGTGCCGGCCCGGGTCAGGCTGCCAGCCGGGTCCGGTCGCGGTCACCATCGCTTGTCAGCCTCCTTGAAGGGGTCGAAAACGCCGAGCGGGATGACCTTGGCGACCGGTTCGTCCTGGTCGCTGCCCTCCTCGTCGTCGTGGAGCTGGGGGCCGTCTGTGTCAACCGGTGCCGTCTGGGGTTGGGGTGGCCGAGGGGTGGTGGGGTTCTCGGCGGCAGCGCGGGTCCGGGCGGCGACCCGCCGGTCGCGACGAGAGGGCCGAGCCTTCCCGTCGCCGCCGGGGCCCTGACTGGCTTTGGTCAGGAGTTCCGTGACCGCCTGGGCGATCTGCTCCTCGGTCGGGTCGCTCTCCCCCTGCTGACGCAGGTCGGCCGCGGCGTGATCCCAGGCCAAATCGCCGAAGGGCTGCGGGACAGTGCCGAGGTGCTTCCAGGGGACCGGGATCCAGCCGCCCTCCCAGTGGTTGCGAACCCAGATCCAGTTGGCGTCGTAGGGGTCGCGGTGGACCTCCCACAGGTTCCGCTTGCGAGTGACTCCGGAAGGCTGGCGCCGAAAGGGGCCCAGCTCCGCGCAGTCGTAGATGCGATGGTTGATCTTGACGCCGTAGGAGTTGACGGCCCGCCAGGTCGCGGGCAGCAGTTCGACGTAGTCGTCCCCGCTCAGCGCCAGGGGGACGTAGCCGGCACTCTCGACGAGGCTGGCGTACTTCTGGTTCGGGGTGAAGGTGCGGCCGGGGCTGCCGGGGTCCCTGAGCCCATCGTGGTGCCTGTTCTGCCACTTGGCGATGAGCCATTCGTCCAGAAGTTCCTGGATCTCCAGCATCGACCACAGGGGCTCGTCCTCGACGTTCCGTCCGCGATGCTCGGCCGTGCGGCCCAGGTAGCCGGGAAGGAACTGGCAGAACAGCGTGGCCACCGATTCGAGCGTCCGTTCGATGTGGGGCTTCTCTGTAGGCGACCGGGGGTGGCAGGGCTGGAAGATGATCTCCAGAGTTCGGCAGGCGGAGCGGAAGTTCTCCGAGATGAACGCCTTGCCCCGGTCGCAGACGATGGTCTCAGGGATGATCACCGGCCGGGCCGCTGCGTGCTCCAGGCGCTCGTCCAGCGACAGCAGCCTGCGGTGCGGCAGCACCGAGCGGGACATCTTCAGTGCGTCCGACCAGCCGGGCCGCATCGGTTCCGGGGTCAGAGCACGGGCCAGCAGCAGCGAGGCGTCCACCGACTTGGTGGTGGGCCGAACGACCGCCGCGACGATGGTGCGGGTCGCGACATCAACCAGGCCGCAGAGCTCGACCCGGCCGGGCACCCCCTCATCGAGCCGCACCAGCACATCCAGCGGAGTGGAATCGATCTGCATCAGCTCGCCCGGGGCCGCGACCTGCTCATAACGGAACGGACCCTCCGGCTGATCGGCCAGGGACCGCCGGGTGCGAGCCGACCCGGTCACGTGGACACCGCCGGACAGCTTCGCGAAGAGCCGGTAGAACGTGGCCCGAGACGGCATCTCCACCAGGCCCTCGCCGTGCTCGGCGGCCAGGATCCGCCCGGTCCGCCAGCGTGCGTGCTCGATCGTGCGGGTGGACGCCGGAACACTCTCCGCGATGGCCTGACGCATCGCCGCCACCACGCGAGAATCAGCCCGGCCCAGCAGCGAAGCGTGCGGGGCAAGGCGGTGGTCCACCACCGCGGCGACACCGCCGGCCTCGTAGCGCTGCCGCTTGCGCTTCACGGTCCGCGCGCTGATCTCCTCACCCAGCGCGGCCAGTTCCGCCGCCTTGGTCCGCTCACGTTCCTCCAGCGACCGGCAGGCCGGGTCGTATTCGGGCCGGGGACTGGTCCCCGCCGGAGCATCCGGTGGCAGACCGGTCAGGATCTCGATCAAGTGGTGCTGCCACCACAGCGCCCGCTCCGCGACCTTCTCAGGCAGGTGGTCCAGCAACGCGGCCGAGCCCAGCGCGGCACGCTCGCCGGCGCCCAGGACAGCGAAGTCCTCGGCCGCCTGGAGATGGACCTGATCGATGAGCATGCCCGTGCCGTGGATATCGGCCAGGCGAACCCGCATCCCGGTCAGCCCGACGACCGTGTACGTACGTTTCTCGAACGTCACCCGGTCACCCAGCCGCAGCCGTCCAGGACGCGCCGACCTCATAACCGCCCCCTCGCCGCCAGACGGACGATCGTCCCGCCACCGAGTGGACCCGAGACCAGGTCCGCAGTCAGTTCATGCCGCCAGAGCAGGTGATAGAGCACCGGGAGCACCCCCATCCGGTCTCCGACCCGATCGGCCCCCGCGAACAGCAACTGCGGTTCGGCGAACACCTCCCGCAGCACATCCGCCACCGACGCCCGGTGGCAGCGCGGATGACGGTAGCGCGCCAGCCAGCGCAGATTCGCCCGGAACGGCTGATCCAAGTCCCCGACCAGCCGGAACTGCCACCCCACCGTCGCGCAGACCCGCGCGGTCAACGCGAAGACCTCGGCAGCCTCCTCATCGACGAGGCTCTCAGGCCGGACATCGACCACCACCCCGGTGCCGTCGGACAACCTGGCGAAGTAGTCCGGGGTGTGCTCACGATCCCGGTCGCCATCCGCCCAGACCAGACGGAACGGCTGGGAGGCCAGAGCGACGACGGCGGGATCGAAGTCCAGGGCCATCGCGGCATCCCGCTCCACCCACGACTCGTAACCCACCAGGTCACGCGAGGTCGCCGCCCAGTAATCACCCGTGAAGTTCTTCTGCCCCTTGAACGCGAGGAACTTCCGGGCCGGGGATGCACGCTCGAAGGGCTCGTCCCAGTAGCGGGCCAGTGAACCGAACTGCTCAACGCCGTCGAGCCCAACGAACCCGACGTGGACGCCCGACGCGTACTCCCAGGCAGGTACCGCCTCCGCAGGCTCGCCCACGAACACCTCCCCACCGCCGCCGATCCTGCACTGTGAGGGTGGGGCACCCCGCCAGGCCCCATGACCCGAACGCGCAAGGCGTCACCTCAACGAGCGACGCCCGCCGCTCGGCGAGGACGTTTCCAGGCACTCACGACACTTGACCTTGCCCAGAGGTGAAGGCTGACAGTGTCGGTGGCGACCAAACCGCCGAGCTGAGTGCGTTCGGCTCTGCCCGAACCCGGACGAGAGGAACCCGCATGGACGACGACGCTCTCCTGACAGAGCAGATGGCCTACTACCGGGCCGGCGCGGCCCAATACGACCGGCCCTATGCAGAGTACGAAGCCCTGCAGGAGTTACTGGCTGTCATCGATGACCTCCCGATTACCGGGGACGTACTGGAGCTGGCCTGCGGAACAGGCCAGTGGACCCCGAGGCTCGCCGCGCGGGCGCAGTCGGTGACTGCTGTCGACGCGTCAGCCGAGGTGCTGGCCCTCGCTCGTGCGCGCACGGCATCCCCCACCGTCCAATTCCTCCAGGCCGACCTGTTCCAGTGGCAGCCGCCACGACGCTACGACACCGTGTTCTTCGCCTTCTGGCTCTCCCATGTCCCGCCGGCACGGCTGCCCCACTTCTGGAACACCGTCGCCGCCGCCCTCGCGCCGGGCGGCAAGGCAATCTTCGTCGACGACGGCCCCGCCGCAGCGGCATACGAGGAAGTCATCGCGAACCAGCCAGCCCCGGCAGCGCTGCGTCGGCTCGACGACGGCAGCCAGTACCGCATCGTGAAGGTATTCCACGATGCCCAGACCCTCACGGACGACCTCGCAACGCTGGGCTGGTCGGCCCGCATCCGGACCATGGCCGGGAACTTCATCGGCATCGCCGAACCGCCGACCATCCCCTAACCACACCACGAAGGCGGACCAGATCACCTGAGACCGCAGACGAATCGGACCAGATCATCTGAGACAGGGGCCAGATCGACAGAGACGGGACACGAGCAGCGGGGCTACGAGGCTGAGGACGTGTGTCCTGTGCCATTGAACCTTGAGCGTGTGCCATCGAAGTTTGAGTGGCGTGGGTCACTGGCGGTCACGGGCGTCGCGCCACGAAGACGAACTCTTTTCCTGGTCGGTCAGGCGCATCGCGAACGTCCTCCACCACATAGCCGTGCGCGACCAAGTCCCGCTCGACCTCTTCCCGCTCTCGGAAACGCAACGTCGAATCCGACGTCAACACCTGTCCGTCCGTGGCGAACGCGTAGGTCCAGCGGAAGGTCACCAGAGGCCAGCTCACCTCGATCAACTGGACCCAGCTCTCGACGGAGCCGGCGCCCGGGATCTCCGTCACGCGGTAGGACCTCTCGCGAGTCCACTCTTCCCAGGCGCGTCTGGCAGGATCGCGGGTCTCGAAGACGAGATGCCCGCCGGGCCGCAGTGCTTCGTAGGCCCCCCGCAGCGTCTTCTGCCACGTCTGTGGATCAGCGACTGCCTGGGCGACATTCGCTGTCATCGTCGCGAGGTCGACCTGCAGTGGCGGGAGGGCTGTCGCGTCACCGCAGATCCAGCGCACTCGCTCATTGCCCGGTTTGGCGCGGGCGACGTCGACGGACGCCGAGGCGGGATCGATGCCGATGACCTCGATCCCGCGGTCGGCCAGCAGAAGTGCGAACACCCCTGTGCCGCAGCCGATGTCCAGAACTTGGTGCGCCTCGAACTCTTCCGCCATCCCGAGGTAGGCATCGAGATCACTGCGGTCGGGGTCGAGTGGATCGTAGATCGCGGCGAGCCTGGGATGCCCAAAGCATTCGTCAGCCATGATGGAGAACGTATGCGGAACTGAACTTGGGCAACTACTTAATTTCACCGACAGGCAACAGCGACGATGGCTGTCCTCTGGTGAGCAGGGCCATCGAAGTCGAGCGGCTCAAGTGCTCCTTCTTGGTGTTCCTAGGCACTGGGGAACTGGATCAGAGGTGGATGCTCCGGGCGAGTGCGCGCGAGGTGCCATGCCTTCGCATAGTGCACGATGCGGTCGAAGTGGAGGGCGATGCTGTGATCGTCGATCAGTCGGACCCAGATTTGTTTTGGGGTCAGCCCCTCCATGAGCATGGGGTCGATGACCGGCTTGAGCGGTTCCACCCGGGCGGGGATTCGGCGGATCAGCAGGTCCGGAGGTGGCTCAGGAGCGTTCAGAGCTCTGCGGACGGTTCGCCGCGAGACGTTATGTCGTTCCGCTAGGGCTCGGACGGTCAGGCCGCGGCCGTCTGCATCGCGGCGGATCCGAAAGTGCAGTCGTTGTCGTGCGTCTTCTTCCTCGCTCTGGCCCTCGGCCGACTTGATGTCCATCAGGGACGTAGCCACACGCAAAAGGGTCCGTTCGAGGACAGCTTCGGGAATGCCTGAGAAGAGAGCGAGCCTGTCGATCTTGGGGGCGCCTGCCCAAAGCGGAGGTCCGTGGACCAGGCCGTGCAGGTAGCTCGGCTTGATGTGGTTGGCCCGCGCCAGACGGCAGATGAAGCTGTCGGCCAGCTCTCCCGAGCGGGGCCGGACACGGATGGGCAGAGCGTCGATCTGCTCGGGAAACGGCGGGTTCACCATGGCATTGCCTGGGTCGTCGCGCTCTTCTGGCTCTCGGCGCCATAGTCCAAAGGAACGGCCTCAAGGCTCCCTCGCGTGATCTTCTCGGTGCCACTCAGGATGGCGTCAATGGCGGCACCTCGGATCTGGTGAGACAGAGTCCCGATCATGCCGCCGGTTCGATCGTGGAGGTAGCGGTCCAGAGCGACCAAGGTCCCGAACTTGTGATCACGCAGGACGAGGGTCTGCTCCAGCGCCGCAACCAGTCCCTTCCACTCGGCCCCGTAGGGAAATGGGTGAGTGGGGATGAGGGTGAAGCGGCTGGCGATCTGAGCGCCCCGCGTGCCAGCCAGCAGACTGCCTCGCTCGATGTCGATCCCGGCGTAGACGAACGTGGCCGGGATGCGCTCGGAGAAGTACTTGAGCGTGTCGGCGACTTCAGCCCCGTTCCGGGTGGTCAGGGAGATGTTGTGGAGTTCGTCGACGATGACGAGACCGCTGTAGGTGTCGATGCAGACCCCACGACGGCCTCGATGATGTCGGTGATGTTGAGCCCTCTGCGGACGGGCAAGCCGAGGAAACGGGCAAACTCCGCGGCGATCATGCGCGCAGTCGCGGCGGGAGGAACGGTGATGTAGAGGACGGGGATGCGCTCGCTGCGGTGAGGGTGACGGGCCCGGTCCAGCAGTTCGTAGGTGCGTCCGAGCTGGGTGATGGCGATGGTCTTGCCGGTTCCGGCAGGCCCGGAGACGATCAGCCCCCGGCGTGCGCTGATCGCGTGACGGTTGAGCAGGACCAGGCGTCGCCCGCTGGTGACGGTGTGCCGGACGGTGGACGTGGCGACGACCAGAAGCCGGGCATGATGATCCAGGCGTTCTTCGTCCGCGGCTTCCTGCTCAGCAGGGGACATGTCGATGTACTCATGCAGGTTGCGGGGTGTCGGGGTTGTTGGTTCCGCTGCGACGAACTCCCGCCAGCCTTGCAGTGTGGTGAGCTGGTGGCCGGCCTCTGTCTCCGCATCCGCAAGAAAACTGCCGGCTATGGCAGCAGGGTCGGTCATGAGCGTCTCCACGGATCTTCGAACGGATCGAACAGGCCCAGCGGGATCACCTCGGCCAGGTGCTCGCAGTCCTCGCTGGACGCTTCGCCCCGAATGGGCGTGGGTTCGACCGGGGTGGGAGTGCTGGTGGCGCGGGTGCGGGCGGCAACCCGTTTGTCCCGGGCGGTCCGTTTCGGCTTCTTCGGCTGGTCGGGGCCTGCGTGAGCCTTGGCCAGGAGGGCGGCGACCGCGTCGGCGATCTCTGTCTCAGTCGCCTCGGGCAGCGCCTGGGCGGCGTGGTCCCAGGCCAGTTCGCCAAAAGGAACCGGGACGCGGTGCAGGTGTTTCCAGGTGGCTTCGATCCAGCCGCTGTCCGCCCGGTGGTCGCGTACCCAGATCCGGGAGATGTCGTAGGGATCGTGGTGGACCTCCCACAGCCCCTTCTTGGCCTTGACGCCGGAGTGCTGACGCCGCAGTCCGGTGAGGGCGGGGCTGTCGTAGGTGCGGCGTTTGATCTTGATGCCGTAGTCGTTGACCGCGCGCCAGAGCGAGGGCAGCAGTTCGACGTAGTCGTCGCCGGTGAGGGCGACAGGAACGTATCCGCAGGCTTCGATGAGCGTGGCGTACTTCTCGTTCGGCGTGAACGACCGGCCGGGGGCCGTTGGATCCCGCAGTCCGTCGTGCTCGCGGTTCTGCCAGTGGGCAACGACCCACTCGTCCAGGAGTTCTTGCAGCTCCGGCATGGACCACAGGGGCTGCCTGTCGAGGTGCTGGCCCCGGTGTTCGGTCGTGCGGCCGGTGAAACCGGGCAGGAACTGCGTAAACAGGGTGCCCACGGACGCGAGCATCTTTTCGATGTGTCCCTTCTCGAAGGGCGAGCCCTTGTGCGCGGGCTGGAGATCGATCTGAAGGAAGCGGCAGGACGCGATGAAGTTGCGTGACATGAACGCCTTGCCGTGATCACAGACGATCATCTCGGGGACGATCACCGGCCGGGCAGCGGCATGCTGCAGGCGCTCGTCCAGGGTCAGAAGCCGCCGGTGCGGCAGCACCGAGCGGGACATGCGCAAAGCCTCGACCCAGCCCGGCCGCATCAGTTCCGGGGTGACCGTGCGGGCCAGCAGCACGCTGGCGTCGACCGCCTTCGTCGTGGGCCGCAGCACCGCAGCAGTCACCGTCCTGGTCGCGACATCGATCATGCCGGTCAGCTCGACCGTGCCCACCACGCCGTCGTCCAGGCGGACCAACACGTCGAGCGGGGTGGAGTCGATCTGCATCACCTCGCCCGGCGCGAACGCAGGAAGCTCACCGAACGGTGCGGTTGCCCCGTGCGCGCGTGACCTGCGGGTCGTCGCGGACGCAGTGGTGTGCGTGCCCGTGGTCAGCTTGTCCAGCAGCCGGTAGAGCGTCCGGCGCGAGGGCAGCTTCACCTCGCCGCTCTCCGATGTGGCTTTGAGGATCTGCTCGGTCCGCCAGAGCAGGAAGGTTCCGCTGCGAGTGGAGGCGTCGGTGGCCTCGCCGATCGCCTGGGTCATGGCGGCGACCACCGTGTCGTCCACCGTGCCGTACTTCGGTGTCTTGCGGACCGGCCGATGATCGGCCAGACCCAACACCCCACTTCTCTCGTAACGGCGCCGGTAGTTGGCGACCGTGCTCGCGCTCACCCGGTGCCCAGCCGCGGTCAGTTCGACGGCCTTCGCCCGCTCACGAGCGGTCAACGACCGCGACGGCCCATACTGCGGCTTCGGCTCTGTGCCCGCCTCGGCATCGGGCGGAAGCCCATTCAGGACCTCCAGAATGTGGCCCTCCCACCAAAGGGCCTTCTCCAACGTCGCCTGAGGCAGTGTCTCCAGCAGCGACACCGGCGGCAGCGGCATCCGGCCCGAGCTCTCCACAACCTCGAACTCGTCGTCGGCGAACAGCATCGCCGGCGGAACGACCCGCGGTGTGCCGCTCATGTCCGACAGGGTGACCGCCCTGCCCGAGACCTCCAGGACCAGGCGAACCTGACCGTCGAACCGGACCCGTTCCCCCGCAACCAAACCCTCCAGCCGGGTCAGCCGGCTCATCACTGCCCCCTTCCCGCAACGTGCACCACAGAGTCCGATCCCAGCAGCCGCGAAGACACGTCGGTCATCAGAACGCCAGACCACAGCAGATGGAACAGCACCGGCAGCACCATTAGCGGATCACCCACCCTCACCGCCCCAGACCGCAACGGCCCCGGCTCACTGAAGACCTCCAGCAGCCGGTCAGCAACGTCCTGACGTAGGCATCGCCGTCTGCGGTAGCGCGATAACCACCGCATGTTTCCCATCAGCACCGGATCCACGGCGCCAACTCGCCGAAACTCCCAGCCCACCGCGCGACAGGCCCGCTCCGTCGCTTCGAAAGCATCCACAGCAGCTTCGTCAAGGCGGTCGGCTGCACGGACATCCACCACTCGGCCCCGCCCGTCCACCAGGCGCACGAAGAAATCGGGAGCGTGGCGCCGCATGCGCTCACCGTCGTGCCAGTGCAGCCAGAACGGCTGCGACGCGATCCCCGCCACCTGCGGATCGGCGTCCAGAAGGATCAGCCAGTCCCGTTCCAACCACGACTCGTAGCCAATGTGCTCGCCCGTCGTCGCGCAGGAATACCAGCCCGCGAAGCTCTGCCCGCCCTTGGGCCAGTGGAACGGACGCACCGGCGCCACCCGCTCGAAGCGGACATCCCAGGATGCCGCCAGAGACCGCCGAACCTGTATGCCGTCCTCTAAGAACCCCAGGTCAAACGCCCCAAGATCCGGATGCCCGTACGCATCCGCGAGCTGCCCCACCGCCACCCCTGACCATCAGCACTCAGTGCCGATCAAACTTCGATGGCACGAACTTACTGATCATCAACCTTCGATGGCAAAGATCAACCTTCGATGGCACAGGACAACGTGCGGTGCGTCGGGGGGTTGTCATCCGAACACTGCCGATATATCGTTGAGGCATCGCGACAGATCAACGATGGAATGGAGTGATTGCGATGCGCACCCACGGATACGAGCGTGGACATGGACGTCGACAGGATGGTCCGGGTCGCCGTGGCCGGGATGGTTTCGACGGACGGCGGGCGGCTTTCGGGCCCTTCGGGCCGGGTGGACCCGGTGGCCCCGGCTTCGGTGGCCCCGGCTTCGGGCCGGGACCCTGGGGGCCCAGGGGGCGGGGCGGACCGCGGGGGAGGGCGCGGCGCGGTGATGTGCGCGCGTCGATCCTCGCCCTGCTGAAGGACCGGCCGATGCACGGTTACGAGATGATCCAGGAGATCGCCGAGCGCAGCGGCGGGGCGTGGAAGCCCAGCCCGGGCTCGGTGTACCCCACCCTTCAACTGCTGGAGGACGAGGGGCTGATCGTCAGTGAGTCGGAGGGCGGCAAGAAGCTGTTCGCGCTCACCGACGCCGGTCGCACCGCGGCCGACGAGGGCCCCGACGCGCCCTGGGAGGAAGCCTCCCGCGGTGTCGACTGGGAAGCGCTCGGTGAGATCCGTCAGGCCGGCTTCGGTCTGATGGAGGCCTTCGGGCAGGTCTGGAAGACGGGCAGCAAGGAGCAGCGCGAGAAGGCGCTCTCCGTCATCAACGAGGCCCGCAAGAAGCTGTATCTGATCCTCGCCGACGAGGACTGACCGCCGTACGGCGAAGCAGGGGCGCCCCGTGGAGGAATCCGCGGGGCGCCTTCGCGTTCCCGAACGGTGCGGCGCTCGGGCGCCGGTCCGCTGTCAGGCCACCAGGCCCGCCAGCTTGCGCAGCGACTCGTTCAGGGCGGCCGTGGCCGAGTCCTTCAGCCTGCCCGCCATCAGCGAGACCGCGGCTCCGGTGAACTCGCCCTCGATCCGTACGGTCGTCGCGTCGCCCTCGGGGGTCAGGGTGTAGCGGTTGGCGACGATCACCGACATCGGGCCCTTGCCGCGCACGGCGAACAACCGGGCGGGCTCGAGTTCCTCGATGGTCCACTCGATCTCGGCCGGGAACCCCATGAGCTTCATGTTCTCCTGGAACGTCCCGCCCACGGCGAGGGTCTCCGGGCCGCCCTTGGGGAAGCTGGTGTGGGTCGCGTTCCACTCGCCGTACGCGGACCAGTCGGTCAGCCGGGCCCAGACCTTCTCCGCGGGTGCCTCGATACGTGCCTCCGCGCTGACTTCGGCCATGCGACCACCTCTTCGTGTCGGGCTACGGTGTCGCGGAACGTAGCCGCAGGGCCTGGAACATTCAATACTGATGAACCGTCAGGAAGAGTCGATGAGCAGATCCAGGGGCGGCCGTGGTCGCGTTCGGGGCTCGGGGCAAGGCGGCGCGCCCTCTCGGGGGGAGAACGGCGGGATCTCATCCGTGAGGAGGAGGCCCGGCGTGCGGGGTCCCCTTCCTGTCGGACGCGAAGATGCTTCCTTTCGCGGATGCCCCGATATCGAGGGACTGATGGGATGGGGGATGTGCAACCCCGTATCCCCTGGCAGTCGGCCCATCAGCCCGACAGCCGGCCCCGGGCCCACCCGGACGACGATGTCAGGCTCAGCGCCGAGCTGGCGGCGGTGGTCTCCGGCGCCCGCCGCAGGGCGGTCCGGGACGGGGACCGGCAGATCGACACCGCCCATCTGCTGCACTCGCTCCTGGAGTCGGACCCCGAGGTGCGGTCCGTCTTCGACGGTGAACCGCGGCTCGCCCGACTGATGGGCTACCTCGTGCAACGCAGCATCGGCTACGGACTGCGCTGGCAGGGCAGCGTCGAGGACTCCGGTGCCATACCCGTGGTGATCCGCGCGGAGGGCTACTCCCCGCTGGCCGGCGGAGCGATGGAGTACGCCCGCGCGCGGGCCGGCCGCCGCGGCGGTCCCGCCCTCGGCGTCGACCTGCTCGCCGCGATCCTCGTCGACCCGCAGGCACGGGCCGTCGAGGTACTGGAGCGTGCCGGGATCGACGCGCACGTGGTGTTCGTCCGGGTCGACAGTCGCCTACGGCGGACCGGCTGAGCGAGCCGGTCGCGCGAGTACCGGACCTGGGAGCGTCCCGTTCCAGTCGGTGAGACAGGTGTCAACGGGCGTGACGCTCATGTCATCGCCTGCCATCATGTGACGGGTGCATACGTCTGAGAGCAGTCAGGGCCACCAGGGCAGAGGAGTCGGACTCGGTCTCGCGGTGGCGTCCGCACTCGCCTTCGGCGGATCCGGAGTCGCGGCGAAACCGTTGATCGAGGCGGGACTCGACCCGCTCCACGTGGTGTGGCTGCGGGTGGCGGGTGCCGCCCTGCTGATGCTGCCGGTCGCCGTCCGTCACCGCGCGCTGCCGCGTCGCCGTCCCGCCCTGCTCGCCGGGTTCGGTCTGCTCGCCGTGGCCGGTGTCCAGGCCTGCTACTTCGCCGCGCTGTCCCGGATCCCCGTCGGGGTCGCGCTGCTCGTCGAGTACCTCGCGCCGGCGCTCGTGCTCGGCTGGGTGCGGTTCGTGCAGCGGCGGCCGGTGACGCGGGCCGCCGCGCTCGGGGTGGTCCTCGCGGTCGGCGGGCTGGCCTGTGTCGTCGAGGTCTGGTCCGGCCTGAGCTTCGACGTCCTCGGCCTGCTGCTCGCGCTCGGCGCCGCCTGCTGCCAGGTCGGCTACTTCGTGCTGTCCGACCAGGGCAGCGATTCCGGCGACCAGGCCCCCGACCCGCTCGGGGTCATCGCGTACGGCCTCCTCGTCGGCACCGCCGTACTGACCGTCGTCGCGCGCCCCTGGGGCATGGACTGGTCCGTCCTCACGCGTACCACGGCCATGGACGGCACCCCGGTCGCGGCCGGGGTGCTGCTGGGCTGGATCGTGCTTGTCGCCACGGTCCTCGCGTACGTCACGGGCGTGCTGTCGGTGCGCAGGCTCTCCCCGCAGGTCGCCGGCGTCGTGGCCTGCCTCGAAGCGGTGGTCGCGACCGCGCTCGCCTGGGTCCTGCTCGGCGAGCACCTTTCGGCGCCGCAGATCATCGGTGGTGCGGTCGTGCTCGCCGGCGCGTTCATCGCGCAGTCGTCCGCACCCGCCAAGAACTCCGCCGAACCGGTGGCCGGCGGTGGCGGCGAAAAGGAATTGTCGGCCCGCGAGACCGCGGCCTAGGCTGCCGATCATGCATTCCCGGGCAGTTGTCTGCCGCCGCCCGCCTTCTGAGGCGGGCCTCCGAAAAGCACCTGCGGCGCCCTGTCTCGGGCATCACGCTGCAGCACTCGGAGGGAGCCCGTGGACCCCGCCGAACGGGCGGCTTCCCGAGCCTCCGCGTCTGGCCTTCCGGGTCCGGCCTTCCGCGCTCGGGCCCGTCTGCGGGACGGGCTCCCGCACCCGTTCGCCTCACCCCAGGTAGTCCGGGAGTTCCGTGCCGGGGGTCAGGTCGGTGTCCGCGATCGGGGTGTCGTAGCCCTTGCGCAGGGGGACGACGCCGGCCCAGTGGGGGAGGGCCAGGTCTTCGGGCTCGTCGTTGACGCCGCCGGTGCGCAGCTTGGCGGAGACCTCGTTCAGGTCGAGGCGGATCACCGCGGTGGCGGCCAGCTCCTTCTTGTTGGCGGGCCGGGAGTCGGCGGCCCGGCCGGGCACGACGTTGTCGACGAGCGCGTCCAGGGCGGCCCGCTTCTCCTCGGGGTCCGTCACGTCGTGGGCGACGCCGTGCACCACCACGGAGCGGTAGTTGATCGAGTGGTGGAAGGCCGAGCGGGCCAGGATCAGCGCGTCGACGTGGGTGACGGTCACGCACACCGGCAGGCCCGGGTCGGCCTGCCCCGTCATCCGCAGCGGACGCGAGCCCGTCGAGCCGTGCAGGTAGAGCCGCTCGCCGACGCGGGCGTACAGCGTGGGCAGGACGACCGGCGCGCCGTCGCGGACGAAGCCGAGATGGCAGACGTAGCCCTCGTCGAGTATCGCGTGCACGACGTCCTCGTCGTACGAGGCCCGGTCGGGGGAGCGTGTGGGGACGGTGCGGTCGGTGGGGGTGTAGGCGGCGGGTGTCGTCGACTGCGGGGTCCCCTGCATGGCGTTCTCCATTGCACTAGTGCATACTTGGCTTTGTGCTAGGAGAATATCGGATCGAAGGCCGACGTGCGGCGGAGATTTCGGCGAGCGTCGAGCGCGCGGTGGGGTCCGGGGAGCTGGAACCCGGTCAACTTCTGCCGCCCATGCGGGAGTTGGCGACGGAGTTGGGGGTGAATCCGAATACCGTCGCGGCCGCCTACCGCATCCTGCGCGAGCGCGGAGTCATCGAGACCGCGGGGCGCAGAGGCAGCCGGGTGCGGCCCAGGCCCGCCATCACCGGGCGCGAGCACATCCGGGCGGACGCCCCGGCGGGCGTACGGGACGTGGCCGACGGCAACCCCGACCCGGCGCTGCTGCCGTCCCTGGCGGAGGCGTTCGCGGCGGCCGGCGAAAAAGGAGACCGGGAGCCGGTCCGCTACGGAGACGCCCCCGTCGAACCGGAGCTGGAACGGATCGCGCGGGCCGCTCTGGACGCCGACGGTGTGCCGGACGGCCCTCTCGCCGTCCTCTCCGGTTCGCTGGACGCGATCGAGCGGGTACTGGCGGCCCATCTCAAACCCGGGGACACCGTCGCCATGGAGGATCCCGGCTGGGGCAGCCTGCTCGACCTCGTCCCGGCCCTCGGGCTGCGCACGGCCCCGGTGGGCGTCGACGACGAGGGGCCGCTTCCCGACGATGTACGGCGTGCCCTGGGAGCCGGGGCGCGCGCACTCATCGTCACCGACCGGGCGCAGAACCCCACGGGCGCCTCGGTGAGCGCCACACGCGCGCGTGCCCTGCGGTCCGTTCTCCGGGAGTACCCGGAGATCCTGCTGATCGAGGACGATCACGGCCACGGAATCGTCGACCTGCCCCTGCATCCCCTGGCAGGCACCACCCACACCTGGGTGTTCGTGCGCTCGGTCGCCAAGGCCTACGGCCCCGACCTGCGGCTCGCCGTGCTCACCGGGGACCCCGTCACGCTCGACCGGGTGCGCGGCAGGCAACGGCTCGGCCCGGGCTGGGTCAGCCGGGTCCTTCAGCGGGCCGTGCTGCGGCTGTGGTGCGACGACGCGCTGGACCCGGCGGCGGTGGCGGCGGCCTACCGAGGGCGCCGGGATCTGCTGATCGACGCGCTCGCGGAGCGCGGGGTGCGGGCCTACGGCCGCTCCGGTCTGAACGTCTGGATTCCGGTGCCCGACGAGACCGGAGCCGTCTCCCGACTGCTGCACGCCGGCTGGGCGGTCGCGCCCGGCGCACGCTTCCGGCTGGGTGCGCCCCCCGGCATCCGGGTCACCGTGGCGACCCTCGCCCCGGAGGAGACCGGACCGCTGGCGGACGCTATCGCCTCCGCCATCGGACCGGGCCTGGTCCGGAGCTATGCCTGAGGCGGCTCCCACCCG
>Ga0307516_10002133_pt1 | contig 26794 bp, 25 predicted proteins | sample 19_EM_MG_FD_203310 | JGI IMG/M metagenome (GOLD analysis project Ga0307516, IMG submission 203310) | Populus trichocarpa ectomycorrhiza microbial communities from riparian zone in the Pacific Northwest, United States - 19_EM | ecosystem: Host-associated > Plants > Roots > Unclassified | place...
TCGTGCGGGTGCTCGTCCAGGTACTGGATGAGCATGCCGAACTGGGTGCCCCAGTCGCCGATGTGGTGCCTGCGGACGACCGTCTCGCCGGTGAACTCCAGGAGGGAGACCGCCGCGTCGCCGATCACCGCGGAACGCAGGTGACCGACGTGCATCTCCTTCGCCACGTTCGGCTGGGCGTAGTCGATGACCGTGGTGCCCGCGTTCTCGGCGAAGGGCACCCCAAGGCGGTCGGGGTCCGCGTGCCGCGCGGCCAGGCTCTCGGTGATCGCCCGGTCGGTGAGCGTGATGTTCAGGAAGCCGGGGCCGGAGACCTCGATGTCCTTGATCAGGTCACCGGTGACCACCTGGGAGACGACCTCGGTCGCGAGCTCCCGCGGGTTCGCCTTCGCCTTCTTGGCGAGGGCCAGGATCCCGTTGGCCTGGAAATCGGCCCGGTCGCTACGTCGCAGCAGCGGGTCGGCGGAGCCGGCCTCCGGCAGGGCAGCCGAGAGGGCGGACGCGAGACGCTCGTTGACGGAAGCGGTGAGGGACGTGACCGGGGCCATAGGAGTGGGTGCCGTTCTCCTCGTGGGAATAGGTGGGCCCGCCCAGTATCCCACGGGGCGCAAAGCGGTTTTCCTGGGCGCTGGGTGGTCTGGGAGAATGGACTGTCGGCCGTGCGACCGTACCGGCCGCCCATGTGAAACCTTCAGAAAAAGAGGACGTGCCGATCGTGGCTCCGAGCACCGAGACAACCGACTGGGTCTCCCGTTTCGCGGATGAGGTCATCGAGGAGTCGGAGCGTCGGGCCCCGGGCAAACGGGTGGTCGTCGCCTCCGGACTCTCCCCGTCCGGCCCCATCCACCTGGGGAACCTGCGCGAGGTCATGACCCCGCACCTCGTCGCCGACGAGATCCGGCGGCGGGGCCGCCAGGTGCGCCACCTGATCTCGTGGGACGACTACGACCGGTACCGCAAGGTGCCCGCCGGAGTCGCCGGCGTCGACGAGTCCTGGGCCGAGCACATCGGCAAGCCGCTCACCTCCGTCCCGGCCCCCCACGGCTCCGCCCACCCGAACTGGGCCGAGCACTTCAAGGCCGCGATGGTCGAGTCGCTCGCCGAACTGGGCGTCGAGTTCGACGGGATCAGCCAGACCGCGCAGTACACCTCCGGGGTCTACCGCGAGCAGATCCTGCACGCGATCAGGCACCGGGGCGACATCGACGCGATCCTCGACCAGTACCGCACCAAGAAGGCCCCCGCCAAGAAGCAGCAGCAGAAGCCGGTCGACGAGGCCGAACTGGAGGCCGCCGAGGGCTCCGGCGCGGCCGGTGAGGACGACGGCAGCTCCGGCGCCGCCGGGTACTTCCCGTACAAGCCCTACTGCGGCAACTGCGAGAAGGACCTCACCACCGTCACCTCGTACGACGACGACACCACCGAGCTGACGTACACCTGCGCCGCCTGCGGCTTCGCCGAGACCGTCCGGCTGAACGAGTTCAACCGCGGCAAGCTGGTCTGGAAGGTCGACTGGCCGATGCGGTGGGCCTACGAGGGCGTGATCTTCGAGCCGAGCGGTGTCGACCACTCCTCGCCGGGGTCCTCCTTCCAGGTCGGCGGGCAGATCGTCGGGATCTTCGGCGGCAAGCAGCCGATCGGGCCGATGTACGCCTTCGTGGGGATCTCCGGGATGGCCAAGATGTCGTCCTCCCGCGGTGGCGTGCCCACCCCCGCCGACGCGCTGAAGATCATGGAACCGCAGCTCCTGCGCTGGCTGTACGCCCGCCGCCGGCCCAACCAGTCCTTCAAGATCGCCTTCGACCAGGAGATCCAGCGTCTCTACGACGAGTGGGACAAGCTGGACGCGAAGGTCGCCGACAGCTCGGCCCTCCCGGCCGACATCGCCGCACACGCTCGTGCCGTGCGGACCGCCACCGGCGAGCTGCCGCGCACCCCCCGGCCGATGCCGTACCGGACCCTCGCGTCCGTCGCCGACATCACCGCCGGCCACGCGGACCAGGCCCTGCGCATCCTCAGCGAACTCGACCCCGCCAACCCGCTCGCCTCGCTCGACGAGGTCCGGCCGCGCCTCGACAAGGCCGAGACGTGGACCAACACGCAGGTGCCCGCCGACCAGCGGACCATCGTGCGCGACGAGCCCGACCACGACCTGCTGAAGTCCCTCGACGAGGCGTCCCAGCGGTCGCTGCGGCTGCTGCTCGACGGGCTGGCCGAACACTGGTCCCTCGACGGACTCAGCCACCTCGTCTACGGCGTGCCCAAGGTGCAGGCCGGGTTCCCGGCCGACGCCACCCCCAAGGAGCTGCCGCCCGAGATCAAGACCGCCCAGCGGTCGTTCTTCGCGCTGCTGTACCACCTGCTGGTCGGCCGGGACACCGGGCCGCGCCTGCCCACGCTGCTGCTGGCGGTGGGTCAGGAGCGGGTGCGGGTCCTGCTCGGGGAGTAGGCGGCCGCTCCGCGACGATGCAGGCCGCTTCGTTACGAGGATGGGGGCGCCCGGTGTTCGCCGGGCGCCCCCATCGTCGTCTGTACGCGGTGCCGGTTCGCCGGATGTTCGCGGTGCCGCTCAGGCGATGTGGTCGTCCTCCAGCTCCGCGGTGTGGCGGTTCTGGAAGCGCAGGACCATGCGCTTGGCCTCGGCGTCCGGGACGGGCGTGCCGTACGTCGCCTCGACGTTGTCGCCGAACTGACGCGGGGACGGGTAGCCGCCGTTTATCGACTGCTTGAAGACCTGGTAGAACGATTCTTCGTCCGGCTCGACGACCGGGGTACCGCCGCCTTCGCCGAGCATTCGGGTGCGGTTCGGGCCCACCGGGATCGGGAACGTGCCGGTCTCCTCCGGCGAGGGATCCTGGGTCGGGGGCTCCTCTTCGAACTGCTCGCGGTACTCGTCCGCCCGCTGCTGCTCCTCGTACCACCGGGCGTACTGCTCCGAGGGGTCGTACGTGGGGTCGTAGCCGCCCTGGTACTGGACCTCGTGCGGGGACTTGAACCAGGGGCTCTGCTCGGACCCGGGGCCGGGCTGCGGCTGGGCAGCCTCCTGTGCGTACTCGGGCTCGGGCTCGGGCGCGGGCCGGTCGTCCGGCCGGCCCGCCTGGGGAGTGCCGTCGAGCTCCAGCCGCTGCTCGCCGGGAGGCGCCGCCGCTCGCTGCGGATCAAAAGCCGCCCCGGCGGCACGTTGGCCCCCGGTCACCGCGGGAACCTCGGACTGCCGGGGTCCCCGGGGCAGAAGGACCGGCTCGATTCCCGCCGCCGCCAGGCCGGCCGGAGCAGTCTCCGCCAGCGGCACGCCGTAGCGCGCCAACCGCAGCGGCATCAGGCTCTCCACCGGGGCCTTGCGGCGCCATGCCCGGCCGAAACGGGAGTGGAGGCGGGCCCGGTAGACGAGACGTTCCTGCTCCAGCTTGATGACCTGCTCGTACGAACGCAGCTCCCACAGCTTCATCCGGCGCCACAACAGGAACGTGGGGACCGGGGCGAGCAGCCAGCGGGTGAGGCGGACGCCCTCCATGTGCTTGTCGGCCGTGATGTCGGCTATCCGGCCGATCGCGTGCCGGGCCGCCTCGACGGCGACCACGAACAGGATCGGGATCACCGCGTGCATACCGACACCCAGCGGATCCGGCCAGGCCGCCGCGCCGTTGAAGGCGATCGTCGCCGCCGTCAGCAGCCAGGCGGTCTGACGCAGCAGCGGGAAGGGGATACGGATCCAGGTCAGAAGCAGATCGAGGGACAGCAGAACGCAGATACCCGCGTCGATGCCTATCGGGAACACATAGGAGAAGTTCCCGAAGCCCTTCTGGAGGGCCAATTCGCGGACAGCCGCGTACGAACCGGCGAAGCCGATGCCGGCGATGATCACGGCGCCGAACACGACCACACCGATGAGAATGCGGTGCGTTCGAGTCAGCTGCACTGGCGCGGCCACCCGTACTCCCCTCCCATTGCGTGTTGTTGCGCGCAACAGAGTGGCACATGTGTGCGTCGGACGCGTTGTCGGTCCGTCAGGAGCCCGGTGTACGTGGAAGGCCGGACTCCGTCAGACAGACACCTTGAGCTGCGCGTTGGCGTCCCAGTGTGACAGTCAGCTCTTCGCCGCCGACTTGGACGCGGATGCGCTCCCCGAGGGGGACTTCGAAGCGGCCTCCGAGGGCGACTTCGACGCGGCCTTCGACGGGGACGCGCTCTTCGACGCCGACGGCGAGCTGCCCGCCGTACTCCCGCCCTCGTCGTTCCCCTTGCCCTCGCCGTTCGCCTCCGACACCGCGGCGACCGCCTCCTTGGCCGCCTTCGCGGCGAGCTTCGTCAGGGTGTCGGCGCTCGGCGTCTTCTCACCGGCGAGGCCCGCGCCGTTGTAGTCGACGGTGACGACCACGTTCTCGACGCGCGTGACGACCGTCTGCTGCTTGAAGGAGCCTTCCTTCTTCTTCAGGTCGTACGTCACCGTCGTCGCCTGGTCGCCCGTCCCGTCGAGCGGCTCGGACTTGGCGTTCTTCGCGCCGTCCACCGACTGGGCGTCCTGGATCTGCTTCGCGTAGTACGCCTGCGCCTGCTTGTCGCCGGTGCCGCGCGAGGTGTCCGACTCGAAGCGCAGCATCGAGATGTTCAACCAGCGGAACTGGGAACCCTTGACGCCGTTGTTGTCGAGGCTGTTCCAGGAACAGCCGGCCCGTGTCGCCGTGTCGCCGGAGGTGCCCTCCTTGCCGGACTTCGCCCCCTTCGGCACGAGGTCGCCCAGAGTCTTCTTCGACACCACCCCACACGGCTTCGGGAGCGCGCTGTACGCCGCCGCCTGCACCGTCGGTGACGCGCTCGGGGACGCTGTCGCCTCCGCGCCGACCGGACTGTCGCTCTTGCTGCCGGCGTCGTCGGAGCCGGAGTCCGAGGAGCAGCCGGCGGCGATCAGCATCGCGGGGACGACCGCCGCGCAGACAAGGACGCGGCTGCGGCTCTTCGCCCGCCGCTCGCGCTGGTCTCGCTCGTACGGCCGGTCTCGATGTGCTGGTCGCTGCATGGTTCCTTCACTCATGACGCTTGTGGTTCCTGCCGTCGGATCGGGTCCGAGGGGCCACGGTACGCGGTGAGGAACCTGTGCGGCCTTGGTTCGACTGCTTTGTGCGTGTGGGTGAGAGGTCTGTGAAGGAGCTCTAGCCGGTCAGGGAGTCGTCCAGTTGTGCGGCCAGTTTCCGCGCGTTGTCCTGCATTTTCTCGCTGTCGGGAGCCACTCCGAGAGTCGCCGACTGCTCCTCGTACTCGATCGTCACGATGACATTCGACGTGCGGAACGCCACAGTCACCTTGCGCTGCTGGGCCGTCGATCCGGCATTGCTCAACGCGTCGTCCAGGAACGCCTCGTCGCCGAGATCGTCGAGGAGACGGGGCTGGAGATCGATCGGGGGGACGGTGGACGAGGACGTGGGGGACGAGGACGACGACGCGGACGAGGAAGCAGAAGAGGAGGTGGAGGCGGATGGTGACGAAGGCGACGAAGGGGACGAAGGCGACGAGGGTGTGGACGCGGAGCCGGTCGGGGTGGCCGTGGGGCTGCCGGTGCTCGCACCGCTCTCGTCGCCGCTGCTCGCGTCCGACGTGGCACTGGAGCTCGCCGGCGCCGGCAGGTCGGCCACGTCCTCCATCTTCGCGAACAACTCCTGGGCCTCGCTGTCGTCGCTCACGGAGGTGTCGTACGACACCACCCGCTCCAAGTCGACGAGCAGATGGTCGGTGGCGTCCCTGGACTCCACCTTCCAACGGCAGCCCACCTTGCGGTCGGTGTCGAAGGTGTGGGTCGCCTCGCCCGCGTACGCCTTCTCCCGCTGATCCTCGTCGGTGATCTGCCGGATGCCGGGCAGGAGCGCGTCGAGGGTGCTCCGGCCCGCCGCACCGCAGGGTTCGGGCAGGGTCCGGTACCGGCCCGGCTCTGCGGCGGCGGAGGCGGTGCCGACGGTGCCGGGGTTCGCGTCGTCCGTCGCGCCGTCGTCGTCCGAGCCGCCGGTGCAGCCGGCCAGCAGGGCCGCGAGGAGCGCGGCGGCGCCGGGTACGTACGCCTTCCGCTGCACGGTCAGGCTCCTCTCGACGGTGTCTGTGGGCTGGTGCGCGCACAGGGGATCTCAGTGTCCCCGCTGGTTAATCGCTTGCCGCACGGGGGCGCCCCCTGAAGACAATGTCTATCGCACGCATGGCCGTGGACGCCGGTCCGCTATCCCTTTCGTCGACCTAGGCGCCGGTTTTTGCGATTTCCAACTTCTGTTGTTTCACGGGGGAATGAGGACGATATGTCGTACGTGGAGATGCCGGGCGCGAAGGTCCCGATACGTATGTGGACCGACCCGTCGACGGTCGAGGAGGGCGCCCTCCAGCAACTGCGCAACGTGGCGACCCTGCCGTGGATCAAGGGCCTGGCGGTCATGCCGGACGTCCACTACGGGAAGGGCGCGACGGTCGGGTCCGTCATCGCGATGCGGGGGGCCGTGTGTCCCGCGGCGGTGGGTGTGGACATCGGGTGCGGGATGTCGGCGGTGAAGACCTCTCTGACGGCCAATGACCTGCCGGGGGATCTGTCCCGGCTGCGGTCGAAGATCGAGCAGGCGATTCCGGTGGGACGGGGGATGCATGACACCGCCGTCGAGCCGGGGCGGTTCCATGGGCTGGCCACCGCGGGGTGGGACGACTTCTGGGCGCGGTTCGAGGGGGTGGCGGATTCGGTCAAGTTCCGTCACGAACGCGCCGGAAAGCAGATGGGAACGCTCGGCGGAGGCAACCATTTTGTCGAAATTTGCACGGATACAACCGATTCTGTCTGGCTGATGCTCCACTCCGGTTCCCGGAACATCGGCAAGGAACTGGCCGAGTTCCACATCGGCGTCGCCCAGAAGCTCCCGCACAACCAGGGCCTGGTCGACCGTGACCTCGCGGTCTTCGTCGCGGACACCCCGCAGATGGCGGCGTACCGCAACGACCTTTTCTGGGCGCAGGAGTACGCGAAGTACAACCGCACCATCATGATGGCGCTTCTGAAGAACGTGATCCAACGGGAGTTCAAGAAGGCGAAGCCGACCTTCGAGGCGGAGATCAGCGCACACCACAACTACGTCGCGGAGGAGCGCTACGACGGAATGGACCTGCTCGTGACCCGCAAGGGCGCGATCCGGGCCGGCTCCGGCGAGTACGGGATCATCCCCGGTTCCATGGGCACCGGTTCGTACATCGTGAAGGGCCTCGGGAACGCGAAGTCCTTCAACTCGGCGTCGCACGGCGCGGGTCGGCGGATGAGCCGCACCGCGGCGAAGCGCCGGTTCTCGACGAAGGACCTGGAGGAGCAGACGCGGGGCGTGGAGTGCCGTAAGGACTCCGGCGTTGTGGATGAGATCCCGGGCGCCTACAAGCCGATCGAGCAGGTCATCGATCAGCAGCGGGACCTGGTCGAGGTCGTGGCGAAGCTGAAGCAGGTTGTGTGCGTGAAGGGCTGACGCGTGGGACGCGGGGCGGCGTCACTTCGGCGCGTGGGTCACCGCGTAGATCATGACGAAGGCCACGATGTGGATGCCGAAGAGGAAGTACGCCAGCCACATCCACATGTGGCGTTCGTTCTTCTTCTCCTCCTGTAGGCGGCGTCGCTCCCGTTCGGCGTCCGGCCTCACCGCTCCCGGTGGACCTTCGTGTTGGACGCCTGGGCGCGGGGGCGCAGGATCAGGAGGTCGACGTTGACGTGGCTGGGGCGGGTCACCGCCCAGGAGATCGTGTCCGCCACGTCGTCCGCCGTGAGCGGTTCGGCGACGCCCTCGTAGACCTTCTCCGCCTTCTCCTGGTCGCCGCCGAAGCGGGTGAGGGCGAACTCGTCCGTCCTGACCATGCCGGGGGCGATCTCGATGACGCGGACCGGGCGGCCGACGATCTCCAGGCGCAGGGTCTCGGCGAGGACGTGGGTGCCGTGCTTGGCGGCGACATAGCCGGCGCCGCCCTCGTACGTGCCGTGGCCGGCCGTGGAGGAGACGACGACGATCGTGCCGTCGCCGCTCGCGTCCAGCTTGGGGAGCAGGGCCTGGGTGAGGTTGAGGGTGCCGATGACGTTGGTCTCGTACATCGTGCGCCAGTCGGCCGGGTCGCCGGTGGCCACCGGGTCGGCGCCGAGGGCTCCGCCCGCGTTGTTGACCAGCACGCCGATCGTCTGGAACGCGGAGGCGAACTCGTCCACCGCCGCGCGGTCGGTGACGTCCAGCGGGTACGCGGTCGCCTGGTGGCCCGCCGCGTTGATCTCCTCCGCCAGTGCCTCTATACGGTCCTTGCGGCGGGCGGTGAGAACGACGCGGTAGCCGGCCGCGGCCAGCCGTCGGGCCGTGGCGGCGCCGATTCCGCTGCTCGCACCGGTGACGACGGCGATGCGGGAGGCGGCGGACGGGGCGGCGGTGGCCATGGGGGTGCTCCTCGGAATGTTCGGCATGTGCGGACTGAGCGGACTCGTCGGACGGGCGGGACGCAGGCCTTTCCGGCCAGGATAGGGGGGTGGGCTGGACGGGCGGCCTGGGGTCTCGTTCCGTGGTCGGGCTCCCTCGTCGGGGGCCCGGTGGGACAATGGGGTGGGTGATCCCCTGATTTCTGTGGAGGTGGATCATGGGACAGGCACGTGAGGTCATGGACCGGTTCACGGACGCGGTCACCGCGCATCCGGACCTGAAGGTCGTCGCCGAGCTGTACGCCGAGGACGCGGTCGCCGTCACCCCCGACGAGGGGGAGATCCGCGGGCGCGACCACATCGTCGAGTACTGGCGGCAGATGACGGAGGCGGTCCCCGGGGCCACGTTCGAGACGTTGCACGCGTACGAGGCCGGCGACACGGCCATCGACGAGGGCGTCTACCACGGCAGGAACACCGGGCCGCTCCAACTGCCCACCGGTGAGACCCTTCCCGCGACCCAGAAGGAGGTCAGGATCCGCGGGGTGGACATCGCGACCGTGAAAGACGGACGGATCGTCGACTACCGGCTCTACTTCGACGAGATGGACTTCCTGGCGCAGTTGGGGCTGCTGCACCACGCGACGCCGTGACCGCGGGTCCGCTCAGTCGCCCCGCGGCGCCGTGACCGCGGGTCCGCTCAGTCGCCCCGCGGCGCGTACATGATCACCGCCATGCCGGCGAGGCAGATCAGCGCGCCTGTGACGTCCCAGCGGTCCGGGCGGTAGCCGTCCGCGACCATGCCCCAGGCCAGCGAACCGGCGACGAAGACACCGCCGTAGGCGGCGAGGATCCGGCCGAAGTCGGCGTCCGGCTGGAGGGTGGCGACGAATCCGTACGCGCCGAGGGCCAGGACGCCCGAGCCGATCCAGATCCAGCCGCGGTGTTCACGCACGCCCTGCCAGACCAGCCAGGCGCCGCCGATCTCGAAGAGGGCGGCGACGACGAAGAGGGCGGCGGAGCGGAGGACGAGCATGCGGGCAGCTTCGCATGCGCGCCTGCGACTGCCTGCGACCGCCTTCGGCCGTCCTCGACCGCTGCCTTCGGCCGTCCTCGACAGCCTCCGACCGTCCTCGATTGCTTTCAGCCGTCCTCGGCCGTCCTCGACCGCCTTCGGCCGTCCTTGATTGCCCGCGAACGCGCCGGGAACACGCCGGGAATACGCCGGGCCGGGGGACCGTTACAGCCTCTATAGTTGAACAGTCAACAACTTGGAGGTTGAACGACCATGCAGTTCGGGATCTTCAGCGTCGGCGATGTCACGCCGGACCCGACCACGGGCCGGACGCCGACCGAGCATGAGCGGATCAAGGCCATGGTCGCCATCGCGCTGAAGGCCGAGGAGGTGGGGCTCGACGTCTTCGCGACCGGCGAGCACCACAACCCGCCGTTCGTGCCCTCGTCCCCGACGACCATGCTCGGATACGTGGCCGCGCGGACGGAGAAGCTGGTCCTGTCCACCTCCACCACCCTCATCACCACCAACGACCCGGTGAAGATCGCCGAGGACTTCGCGATGCTCCAGCACCTGGCGGACGGCCGGGTGGACCTGATGATGGGGCGCGGCAACACCGGCCCGGTGTACCCCTGGTTCGGGAAGGACATCCGGCAGGGCATCAACCTCGCCGTCGAGAACTACGCCCTGCTGCGCCGGCTGTGGCGCGAGGACGCCGTGACCTGGGAGGGGAAGTTCCGTACCCCGCTGCAGGGCTTCACGTCCACGCCCCGCCCGCTGGACGGAGTACCGCCGTTCGTCTGGCACGGCTCGATCCGCTCGCCGGAGATCGCCGAGCAGGCCGCGTACTACGGCGACGGCTTCTTCCACAACAACATCTTCTGGCCCGCCGAACACACCAAGCGGATGGTCGAGCTCTACCGCAGCCGCTACGCCCACTACGGACACGGCACGCCCGAGCAGGCGATCGTCGGCCTCGGCGGCCAGGTGTTCATGCGGAAGAACTCCCAGGACGCGGTGCGTGAGTTCCGGCCCTACTTCGACGTCGCCCCCGTCTACGGGCACGGGCCGTCGCTGGAGGAGTTCACCGAGCAGACCCCGCTGACCGTGGGCTCCCCGGAGCAGGTCATCGAGAAGACCCTGGCCTTCCGCGAGTACGCCGGTGACTACCAGCGCCAGCTGTTCCTGCTGGACCACGCCGGACTGCCGCTGAAGACCGTGCTGGAGCAGCTGGACCTGCTCGGCCAGGAGGTCGTGCCGGTGCTGCGGAAGGAGTTCGCCGTCGGGCGTCCGGCCGATGTGCCCGAGGCGCCCACCCACCAGTCACTGCTCGACGCCGCTCCGAAGGGGGTGACCGCCGAATGAAGCTCGTCGTCGTATCGGCCGGGCTGAGTGTCCCGTCGTCCACCCGGCTGCTGGCCGACCGGCTGGCCGCCGCGGTGGGCCGGGGCACCCCGGTGGACAGACAGGTCGCTGAGACGCGGGTCGCCGAGACACAGGTGGCCGAGGCGCAGAACGTCGAGACGCAGGTCGTCGAGTTGCGGGACCTCGCCGTGGAGATCGCGCACAACTTCACCAACGGGTTCCCGGGGCGGAGCCTCGCCGCCGCGATCGACGTGGTGGCCGGGGCGGACGGGCTGATCGTCGTGACTCCGGTGTTCTCGGCGTCGTACAGCGGACTGTTCAAGTCGTTCTTCGACGTGCTCAGTGTGAGCGACGCGGACGCGCTGGCGGGGAAGCCGGTGCTGATCGGGGCGACCGGCGGCACCGCCCGGCACTCCCTCGTACTGGACCACGCGCTGCGGCCGCTCTTCGCCTACCTGCGGGCCGTCGTCGTCCCGACCGGGGTGTACGCCGCCTCGGAGGACTGGGGTGCCGAGGGCCTGGACGGGCGGATCGAGCGGGCGGCGGGGGAGCTGGCGGGGCTGATGACGGGGTTGTCCATGGCCAAGCAGGCCCCGCAGGCCCCGCAGGCCACGCAAGCCCCGCAGGTCAAGCAGGTCAAGCAGGTCGAGCAGGTCGAGCAGGTCGCCAAGGGCGGACTGGGCAGCGTGGGCGACCCGGGCGACTTCGCGGTCGTGCCCTTCGAGGAGCGGCTCGCGGCGCTGCGGGCGTGACCGTGCGGCCGGGCCGTGTGACGGTGAGATCCCAGTAAGAAGGGCGATCGTAAGAACCCTCACACGGCCCGGCCGCCCGAGGCCGGGGCACACTGAGGACGTGTCCCGAACCGTGCTGCTCGCCGAAGACGACCGTGCCATCCGTCACGCCCTGGAGCGGGCCCTGACCCTGGAGGGTTATCGGGTCACCGCGGTCGCCGACGGTGTCGAGGCGCTGGCGCAGGCCCACCGGACCCCGCCGGACGTGCTCCTCCTGGACGTGATGATGCCCGGCATCGACGGCCTCCAGGTCTGCCGGGTGCTGCGCGCCGAGGGCGACCGCACGCCGATCCTGATGCTGACGGCGCTTGTGGAGACCCAGGACCGGATCGCCGGCCTGGACGCGGGCGCCGACGACTACGTGGTGAAGCCCTTCGACGTCGAGGAGGTCTTCGCCCGGCTGCGTGCCCTGTTGCGCCGCACCAGCCCGGTCGGCGCCCTGGCCTACGTTCCGAAACCGGAGCCGGCCCCGGACGGGCAGATCGAGGCGGCCGGGCTGCGCATGGACGTACAGGCCCGCCGCGCCTGGCGCCGGACGCGCGAACTGGAGCTGACCCGCACCGAGTTCGAGCTCCTGGAGCTGCTGGTGCGCAACGCGGGCATCGTCCTCGACCACTCCACGATCTACGATCGCATCTGGGGCTACGACTTCGGTCCCGGCTCCAAGAACCTCGCCGTGTACGTCGGCTACCTGCGCCGCAAGCTCGACGAACCGGGCGTGCCCCCGCTGATCCACACGGTCCGCGGGGTGGGTTACGTGCTGCGGGAGGACTGAGTGGGCCGCCTCGGGCGGCTGCTGTCCTCGCGGCGGCCCCGGCTGCTGTCCCTGCGTACCACCTTCGCGCTGTCCTTCGCCATCGTGACCGCCGCCGTCACGGTCCTGGTCGGGGTGCTGTCGTACAGCGCGGCCGCGCGGCTGGTCCGGGTGGACCAGGAGTCCGTGTTCGACCAGGTCGTGCAGGATCTGCGGGACGAGGTGCGGCAGCACCGGATGGCGCCGCGCGACTTCTCCTCGTCGGCGCCCGGTCACGATCTCGTGCGGCCCGCCCGGACCGATGTGCAGGTGCTGGGGCCGGACGGCGCGGTCGTCGACCCGGGCAGCCCGGGCCTGCCGGTGACCGACACCGACCGGGAGACCGCGGCCGTCGTCGTGGCCGGGCGGATGGTGGAGCACAAGGACGTGGGCGTCGGCAGCGACGTCTACCGTGTCGCGACCGTCTCCCTCGGCGGCGGCCGGGGCGCGGTGCAGGTCGCGCAGGAGTTCAGCGACACCGAGGACCTGCTGCGGGCGCTCCAGCAGCGGACCCTGATCCTGATGGCCGCGGTGGTGGTCGGGGCGGGCCTGTTCGGCTGGTGGCTGGCCCGGCGCATCACCCGCCGTCTGGTGATCCTCACCTCGGCCGCCGAGGACGTCGCCCGCACCCGCCGGCTCGGCATCCAGGTGCCCGTCACCGGCTACGACGAGGTCGGCCGCCTCGGCCGCGCCTTCGACCGGATGCTCGGCCGCCTCGCCCAGTCCGAGGAGGACCAGCGGCGGCTCGTGCAGGACGCCGGGCATGAGCTGCGTACGCCGCTGACCTCTCTGCGTACGAACATCTCGCTGCTCCGCAGGATCGACGAGCTGCCCCCCGCCACCCGCGAGGAGCTGGTCGCGGACCTCGGTCAGGAGGCGCGTGAACTCACCGACCTGGTCAACGAGTTGGTGGATCTCGCGGCCGGGCAGTCCGACACCGAGCCGCCCCGGCGGGTCGACCTCGCCGACATCGCCGAGGACGTCGCCGGGCTCGCCCGCCGCCGCACCGGCCGGCAGATCCTGCTCCGCGCGAGCGGCGACACCACGACCGACGGACGGGCCGGCATGCTGACCCGCGCCCTGTCCAACCTCGTCGACAACGCGGCGAAGTTCGACCGTGACGGCACCGCGCCCATCGAGATCGACGTCAGCGGCCCGGCCCGGCCGGGGACCGTGCGCGTCGAGGTCCTCGACCGCGGCCCCGGTATCGCCGACGCCGACCTCATCCGGGTCTTCGACCGCTTCTACCGCGCCGCCGACGCCCGCTCCCTGCCCGGCTCCGGCCTCGGCCTGTCCATCGTGCGGGAGGTGGCGCTCGCGCACGGGGGAACCCCGTTCGCGATCCGGCGGGACGGGGGCGGGTCGGTGATCGGGTTCACGGTCGGGGGCGGCTGAGCGGTGAAGCGTGCGGACGCCGTCGGGGGCGGCTGAGCGGGACAGCTCGAGGACTCCGTTCAGCCACGGCTACACACCCGGCCCGGCCCGCCCCGCCCAGGAGACCTTCCGCCGCGTCGCCGAACAGACCGGCGCCCGCGGTCCGGATGGCCGGCGAACTGCTGGACACGGCGCCGCCGCGGTAACGGCACGGGCGCGCCGCGGCCGGCTGTCAGTGGTAGGTGTGGACGACGGCGTGGCCCTTGCCGCGGCCGATCATCCACTTGTTCACCGGGGTGGTGATCACGAAGGCGATCGCGAAGCCGCCGAGAAGAGCCGACCAGAACAGTCCGTCCGACAGCTGGGCCTCCATCGCGCCCGGGGTGAGGGCGACGATGGCGTTGTCGACCAGCTCCATCACGGCGATGGAGACGGTGTCGGCGGCCAGGGCCACCTTGACGGCGGACCTGAGGTCCAGTCCGGCCCTGCGTACCGCGAACAGGGTGAGGGAGTAGCCGAACAGGAACGCGAGGACGATCGCGGCGACCATGGTCGGCACATTGCCCCAGCCGAGGGCGGTACCGATGACCATGCCGAGGATCTCGCCGATCGCGCACCCGGTCAGGCAGTGCAGTGTCGCCTGCGTCGCCATGGCCCAGGAGGCGCCCGCGTGGCCCGCGTGGCCCGCGTGGGAGGCGTGATCGTGGTGCTGGTGACCGTCGGCGTCCTGGTCGTGCGGGGCGTCGGTGTGGTGATCGCCGTGGTTCATGTACGTCGTCTCCGTTTCCTCTGGGTTCAGCGGGTGGCCTGGAAGGAGCGCAGTCGCAGGGAGTTGCCGACCACGAAGACCGAGGAGAAGGCCATGGCGGCTCCGGCGATCATCGGGTTGAGCAGTCCGGCCGCGGCGAGCGGGAGCGCGGCCACGTTGTAGGCGAAGGCCCAGAACAGGTTGGAGCGGATGGTGCCGAGGGTCTTGCGGGCGAGGCGGATGGCGTCCGCCGCGGCACGCAGGTCACCTCGTACGAGGGTCAGGTCGCCGGCCTCGATCGCGGCGTCCGTGCCGGTACCCATGGCCAGTCCCAGGTCGGCCTGGGCGAGGGCGGCCGCGTCGTTGACGCCGTCGCCGACCATGGCGACCGAACGGCCTTCGCCCTGGAGGCGCTTGACGACGTCGGTCTTCTCCTCGGGCAGCACCTCGGCGATGACGTCCTCGGGTGCGATGCCGACCTCGCGGGCGACGGACTCGGCCACGGCCCGGTTGTCGCCGGTCAGCAGGATCGGCCTCAGCCCGAGGGCGCGCAACCGGGTGACCGCTTCCGCGCTGGTCGCCTTCACCGCGTCGGCGACTTCGAGCACCGCTCGTGCCTCACCGTCCCAGGCGACCGCGATGGCCGTACGACCGGCTGCCTCGGCCGCCGCCCTGGCACCGGACAGCCCTGCCGGAAGCTCGATCGCTTGGTCGGCCAACAACCGCTCCCGGCCCACCAGGACCGCATGGCCGTCGACGATGCCCCGCACCCCGAGACCGGGGACGTTCGCGAAGTCCTCGGGGGTGGGCAGCGAGCCCGACGTCTCCAGTGCCCCCTCGGCCACGGCGCGGGCGATCGGGTGCTCCGAGGCGTGCTCCAACGCGCCCGCCAGCCGCAGCACTTCGGCCTCGTCGGTGCCGTCCGAGGTGTGTACGGCCAGCAGGGTCATACGGCCCGTGGTGACGGTGCCGGTCTTGTCGAGGACGATGGTGTCGACCCTACGGGTGGACTCCAGGACCTCCGGGCCCTTGATGAGGATGCCGAGCTGGGCGCCGCGTCCGGTGCCGACCATGAGCGCGGTCGGTGTGGCCAGGCCGAGGGCGCACGGGCAGGCGATGATCAGTACGGCGACGGCGGCGGTGAAGGCGGCCGCCAGCCCGGCGCCGTTGCCGAGCCAGAAGCCGAGGGTGCCGAGCGCGAGGGCGATCACGATCGGTACGAAGACCCCGGAGATCCGGTCCGCGAGCCGTTGGGCGGCGGCCTTCCCGTTCTGTGCGTCCTCGACCAGCCGGGCCATCCGGGCGAGCTGGGTGTCGGCGCCGACGCGGGTGGCCTCGACGACGAGACGGCCGCCGGCGTTGAGCGTGGCACCGGTGACCGCGTCGCCGGGCGCCACCTCGACGGGGACGGACTCGCCGGTGAGCATGGAGGCGTCGACGGCGGAGGAGCCCTCGACGACTGTCCCGTCCGTGGCGATCTTCTCGCCGGGGCGGACCAGGAAGCGGTCACCGGCCTTCAACTCGGAGGTGGGGACGGTCTGTTCGCTTCCGTCGGCGCGCAGCAGGGTGACGTCCTTCGCGCCGAGCTCCAGCAGCGCCTTCAGGGCCGCGCCCGCCGTGCGCTTGGAGCGGGCCTCGAAGTAGCGCCCGGCCAGGATGAAGGCGGTCACGCCGGCGGCGGCCTCCAGGTAGATGTTCCCGGCGCCGTCGCTGCGGGCGATGGTCAGCTCGAAGGGGTGCGTCATGCCGGGCATGCCCGCGGTCCCGAAGAACAGCGCCCACAACGACCACAGGAACGCGGCCGACGTGCCGACCGAGATCAGTGTGTCCATGGTGGCCGCGCCGTGCCGAGCGTTGGTGAACGCCGCCTTGTGGAAGGGCCATGCCGCATACGTCACCACGGGTGCGGCAAGGGTCAGGGACAGCCACTGCCAGTACTCGAACTGCAGCGCCGGGACCATCGCCATCGCGACGACCGGGACCGCAAGCACCACCGCGGTGACCAACCGCTCCCGCAGCGGCCGCAGTTCGTCGTCCGCGTCCGCCGTGTCGCCGTCGCCGCCGTCGCCGCTCTCGGCCGGGCCGCGTACGGGGGCGGGCTCCCGCGCGGTGTACCCGGTCGCCTCGACGGTGCCTATCAGGTCCCCTACGGAGACGTCACCGCCGTAGCTGACCTTGGCCTTCTCGGTGGCGTAGTTGACGGTGGCGCTCACCCCGTCCATGCGGTTGAGCTTCTTCTCGATACGCGCCGCGCACGAGGCGCAGGTCATGCCCCCGATGGCGAGCTCCACCTCGGCGGCGACACCGGTCGAAGACATGGGTTCCTCCTGGTCGGTTCGATCACACGTCGGCACGGATACGGGGTAGGGGTACCCGAGTCGTCGACTCCTGTATACCCCAGCGGGGTATGCGAGGCAACCAATGCGAGCGCTTGACTTTATACCCCCCAGGGGTATTTTGAAATGCATCGAAACCCTCGCCCACGGATCGAGGGCCCGGTTCGCAGGAGGCACCCATGCATGCTGGTCTGAAGATCACCGCGTTCGCCGCCGCACTCGCCGCGACGTTCGGTACCGCCTACGGCGTGGGCAGGGGCGTCGAGCCCGTCGTCGCGAACGAGGCGCCGGCGTTCCCGCACGACGGCCACAGCGGGGAATCACCGACACCAGAGGGAGGCGGCGGTCAGGCAGGGCGGGCATCGGCCCCGGCGGTCGGCGGACTGCAGGTCACCGAGGGCGGCTACACCCTCGACCTCAGGACCCCTCGGCTCACGTCAGGACGGCAGGCCGAGCTGCGCTTCGCCATCCGGGACGGGAACGGCCGCGCCGTCACCGCGTACCGGCGCGAGCACGACAAGGAACTCCACCTCATCGTGGCCTCACGCGACCTGGTCACCTACCGCCACCTGCACCCCACGCGCGCCGCCGACGGAACCTGGAGCATCCCCGTCAACCTGCCCCGGGCGGGCGGCTACCGGGTCTTCGCCGACTTCACCCCGGCGAAGCGAGGGGCCCAGAACCTCACCCTCGGTGCGGATCTCGCGGCGTCAGGCCCGTACGAGGCGAAGCCTCTGCCGGCGCCCAACGCCACGGCCAGGACCGACGGCTACGAGGTCGAGCTGGCCGGAAAGCCGATCCCGGGCGCGGCCGGCGAACTGAAACTCACGGTCTCCCGCGACGGCGAGCCGGTCACCGATCTCCAGCCCTACCTCGGCGCCTACGGCCACCTCGTCGCCCTGCGCTCCGGCGACCTCGCCTACCTCCACGTCCACCCGGGCGGCGAACCCGGCGACGGCGTGACCGAGCCCGGCCCGGACATCTCGTTCACGGCCACAGCGCCGAGCAGCGGCACCTACCGCCTCTTCCTCGACTTCAAGCACGAAGGGCGCGTCCACACCGCCGCGTTCACGGTCCGGTCCGGCGGGCCGACGGCCACGGAAGAGCCGGCCGACGCGCATCAGCACTGAGGGGGGCCGGCACGGACACCGGCCCCGCCCCTGTGCTTGTCAGTTCTTGCCGAGAAGCTTGTTCATCTCCGTGATCTCGGCGGTCTGCGCGGTGACGATGTCGTCCGCCATGGACGTGGCGGGACCGTACTCGCCCTTGCTCTTCTCGGTGCCGGCCATGTCGACGGCGCCCTTGTGGTGGTCGATCATCATGGTCAGGAACATGGTGTCGAAGTCCGCGCCGGACGCCTTCTCCAGCTCGTCCATGTCCGAACCGTCCATCATGCCGGGCATCGCGGATCCGCCCGAGTGGTCCATGCCGGGCATGGACTCCGCCGTGCTGTCGGACGACGTCGGAACGTCCTCGCCCCAGGACGTCAGCCAGCCGCTCATGGTCTTGATCTCCGGGTCCTGCGCCTTCTCGACGCGCGCGGCGAGGTCCTTGACCTTGGCGGAGGAGGCCCGGTCGGCGGCGAGCTTCGCCATCTCCAGGGCCTGCATGTGGTGGGGGATCATGCCCTGCGCGAAGGACACGTCCTGGGCGTTGTGCGCGCCGGCGCTCGCGGACGAGGATGAGGACGCGGAGCTGTCGCTGCCCGCGTCACCGCCGCTGCTGCCGCTGTCGTTGCCGCAGGCGGCGAGGACGAGTGCGGCGGTGACGGAGGCGGCCGTGACGACGGCGCGGCGGGTCAGGGTACGGGTGTTGCGCATGCTGGAACTCCTGTTGTGCTGTGCGAAAAGGGATCTGGACATGCCGAGGCGCACCGCGTCGCCGTACGGGTGACGTGGTGCCGCGTGGTGTCTAGATCCGCAGGAGTTGGAGTTCAGCCAGAGACGGTGGCGCGCGTGCGCTGTCCGGGGCCTCAGGCGCGTACGGGCAGACGGCGTCGGCGCGCACGGGGACGGCCGCCGGGTCGGGAAGCAGGGCGGGCAGGACCGGCGCCCCGCTCACCGCGGCCGCCGCACACGTCGGATCGGCGTGATGGACGTGCCCTCCGCCGCAGCCCCCGCCGCCCCCGGCACAGTCGTCATGAGCGCTGACCGCGACGGTCGTCATGTGCTGCGCGCCGGCGGTGTGTTCAGGGCCGCCGCCCGGAGCCAAGGCGTGCATGGCCAGCAGCCCGGCCAACACCCCCAGCACGAGCAGCGCCCGCCACCGCCACTCGGGCGGTCGCGCAAGGTGCTGCTCGGGGCTCGTCATCGGGATCATCCTAGGCGGAGCCTGTGAAGAGGGCTCATCGACGGTGTCCGTGTGGGTACGGCCGCGACGGAGCCCGCGTTCACCGCGCCCGAGCCGACCGAGCCGACCGAGCCGCCCGAGCCGCCCGAGCCGCCCCTCCGCACATGACAAGGGCGGGCCTCTGCCTTGACGCTCCGTAACTGCCTCGGCGACCAGACGGTGTTCGTTCCGGTGCAATGTCTCTCTACCGGGGCTGACCGTTCACGTTGTCCTCGAACAGTTCCCGGGTGCGGCGCAGCAGAGCCTGCCGGACGTCGTCCGGTGACAGGACCCGCAGTGGTGTGGCAAGGCTGAGGAGATACCTGGCGAGCCCGTCCGCGTCGGGGCCGCCGATGTCGACGATCGTGGCGTTGAGGCCTTCCGGGCGGTGGGTACCGACCGTCTGCGGGATCAGCCGTAGCGCCTGGTCCATGGGCAGCGGGAGGCGGATCGTCACGTAGAGCGGGTAGGCGCCGGTCGCGATGGAGCGGGAGACAAACAGAGCCGGGTCGGGTGGGTCGATGAGCTCCACCGGGCGTCCGGTCGGCTGTATCTGGCCCACCCTGTCGGCGCGGAAGGTACGCCACTCGTCCCGCGTCACGTCCCGGGCGACGAAGTACCAACGGCGTCCCGTGTGCACCAGGCGGTACGGATCGACATCCCGGACCGTGGCCTTCCCCTCCCGATCGCGGTACGACAGGCGGCACCGCTCCGCCCGGCGACACGCGCCAGCCAGTTCCAGCAGCATGCCGGGCGCGATCTGCGGCGCGCCGGGCCTTGTGGTGTGAACAAAGGCGGCGTCCATCTCGCCCAGTCGGTCCGCGATCCGGCCTGGCAGAACCTGACGCAGTTTCAGCAGAGCGGACAGCGCGGCCTGGTCACCGCCGAGAACGCCGCTGAGCGCGGCCTCGCGCAGCCCGACGGCCACAGCGAGTGCCTCTTCGTCGTCGAGGATCAACGGGGGCACCCGGGATCCGGCGCGGATGCGATAACCGCCCCACGGCCCGGGGGCGGACTCGACTCCGTAGCCGAGTTCCCGAAGCCTGGCGATGTCCCGCCGCACCGTGCGCTCGGTGACGGTCATCTGGTCGGCCAGCTCGCCGCAGGTCCACGACGGCCGCGCGGACAGCAATGAGACCAGTCGCAGCAGACGGGCGGATGTGCTGATCACGTTCCGAAGTGTCCCGCATAACCAGGACCGAATCTGTCCTGGTCCCGTCATAGCGTCTTCCTCATGAGCACTGGAAACCCGTCCGCACCCGCGATCCGCTACTCGGCCGTCACTTTCGACTGCCCGGACCCCGCCGAACTGGCCCGCTTCTACGGCGATGCCCTCGGCCTGCCCGTCGCCTACTCCAGCGACGACTTCATCCTGCTCGGCCAGGAGGGCTCGGCCGGACTGGGGTTCAGTCGGCTGACCGACTACAGGCGTCCCACCTGGCCGGACCCTTCCCAGGAGAAGCAGGCCCACATCGAACTGGGCGTCGACGACCTGGAGTCCGCGCAGGCTCACCTGCTGGCCCTGGGCGCTGTCGAGCCCCCGACCCAGCCCCAGCCCGACCGGTGGAGGGTCCTGCTGGACCCCGCCGGCCACCCGTTCTGCATCACCACTCTGGTCTGAACATGATCGGCAGACTGATGACCATGACCGCGCATCCGGGCAGGGGCGGCGAACTCGCCGCCGTCCTGCTCAGCGTCGCGGAAAGGCTGCACGGCTTCCCTGGCTGTGAGATCTACCTGATCAGCCAGGACACAGCGGACCCGGACACGGTGCACGTCACCGAGGTCTGGCAGGACGAGGCCAGTGCGCAGGCCGCCCTCGCCGCTCCGCCGCGCGCCGACGGCCCCGACCCCGCAGAAGTCCTCGCGCTGGTGTCGTCCCCACCGCACCGCACGGATCTCACCGTCCTGGGCGGAGTGGGCCTCCCCACTGCCGACGGCCAGCCCTGACACACGTCCCTGGCCGCAGGAACGGCCCGCTCGGAGGTCATTCCTACGGCCGGGTCGCGTACGACCGGCCCCGGCATGCCCCTCGCGCCGCTGATGACGTGAGAGCTTCCAGAACGGCGGCCGGCAGCACTGTTCTCCGCGTCGCGTACATGTATGCGACGTGAACTTCCAGCTCAGGCGCTGTTCTGCACACTCGACGCTCGGAAAACTGGACGACGTTCAGTTCGGCGATTCGGTTGTGTGGAGAAGAGGCTGGCTGGCTACGGGAGGGGGGAGGGGGCACGGGACCGGTTCGCCGTCGCCTCCGTCGGAGTCGGGCCGGGCGCCGTACTCTCGCCGTCGCGGATGCGGGCGCGTGAGGAGACCGCACCGCCGGCCGTGGTTCGAAGGGAGCAGCTGCTGCCGCGATGTGGCCGAGCCCGTCGTGGGCGCTCCGCTCAGCGCGGCGCCGTGGGCCCGACCCGTCCGGCGTGGGTGTAATCAGAGCCGCTGCCCCTTCGAGGACTCCGGAGACGAAGCTGATGGGGTCATGTGGGGCGGAGCAGTGGGGCGTTGAGCGGTACGCCGGGTGTTGGCAGCCTGCGCTCGTGGGCTGGGTGCGTGGCGTTGGCCCAGGCGGCGGACTCGTCAGGTCAGAGCGCGGGCCGGGCTGCGTGCATCGCCCACATGGGCGCCTGGCAGCGCGCCCTGGCCGCCTGACGGCCCCTCTCCCACACGAAAAAGGGCGAGGCCCGAAGACCCCGCCCGATCCGCAAGAAACCCCGGCTCAGGGCCACACCAGGCAATAAGGCTGATGCCCCGCCTCATGCAACCGATGGCTGAAGTCCTGCCACTCGTGCAGCAGTTGGTACACATTGAACGCGTCTCGCGGTCCCCCCCGGTCCGGGACCGTCGACCAGATGAACGCCGCCGCGCCGACCGCTTCCTCGCCGATGCCGCGTAGGGGGTCGACGACCGTCATGGGGAGCTTGACCACCGCGTAGTCGGGGTGGAGGACGACGAGTTCCAGTGGGGGGACCTTGTTGAGGGGGACGCCTTCGATGCCCGTGAGGACCATCGCCGCCATCGTCTCCGGCTTGATCTTGGTGAACATGCCGTTCATCCCGAGCTCGTCGCCGCCGAGTTCCTCGGGGCGCATCGAGATCGGGACGCGGGCCGCGGTCGCGCCGTCCGGCGCGCCGAAGTACTTGTACGTCACCCCCACCCGACCACCATTCCTGCTCCCCGCCCTGAGCCGTTCGACTCGTCGGTCGGTCAGCTCGGACTCGTTCGGTCCACCCGGTACACCCGGTACAACGTGTCCTTGACGTGGTTCGTTCGATTCCTCCGCCTCGCGTCGGTGCCTTCCCCCTCGGGCACGTCGAGGACCCAGGTCGTCAGTCCCCTCGCCCAGTCCGCCACCGCGATGCATATCTCCACCCGACTGCTGTTCTAGGACGCGTGGCCCCCGCCGCGCAACCCGATCATCGTGTCAGTGACCTCCCCCACGGCCGCCTGACGAAACGTGCGTTGAAACACCTGTCCGCAGGATCTTCGCAGCCTTTGAACAAGCCTCCGTACACCTATCCGTACACCTATACGTACGCCAGGGCCGTATGACTTGTGTGTGTCAGGGGCCAGTTTCGCAGATCGTCGGGGGCGGGCGACGGCCTCGCGGTCGCCTGCCCCCGCTGGCCTACCCTGAGGAGGGCACTGACAGCCGGAGTCCGAGAAGTCGGGGAAGGTCGGAGAAGTCGCAGGTCATGAACGAATATCCCTATGCATACGACGTGCCTGCCTCGCAGGCCCTGTTCGACCGAGCGGCCGCCGTCACACCGGGCGGGGTGAACTCCCCGGTGCGTGCCTTCCGTGCCGTGGGCGGAACGCCCCGGTTCATGGTGTCCGGCACCGGCCCGTATCTGACGGACGCGGACGGGCGGGAGTACGTCGACCTGGTCTGCTCCTGGGGGCCCATGATCCTCGGGCACGCGCACCCCGAGGTCATCGCCGCGGTACAGGAAGCCGTCTCCCGTGGGACCTCCTTCGGTACCCCCGGTGAGGGCGAGGTCGCGCTCGCCGAGGCGATGGTCGACCGGATCGATCCCCTGGAGCAGGTGCGGCTGGTGTCCAGCGGCACCGAGGCCACCATGTCGGCCATCCGGCTCGCCCGCGGGTTCACCCGGCGTTCCAAGGTGATCAAGTTCGCCGGGTGTTACCACGGTCACGTCGACTCGTTGCTCGCGGCGGCGGGCAGCGGCGTGGCGACCTTCGCGCTTCCCGACACCCCCGGTGTCACGGGCGCCCAGGCCGGCGACACCATCGTCCTGCCGTACAACGACCTCGACGCCGTGCACGCCGCCTTCCGCGCCCACCCCGGCGAGATCGCCTGCCTGATCACCGAGGCGTCCCCGGGCAACATGGGCGTCGTACCGCCGATGCCCGGCTTCAACCAGGGGCTGAAGGACGCGTGCGCCGAGAACGGCGCGCTGTACGTCTCCGACGAGGTCATGACCGGATTCCGGACCAGCCGGAGCGGGTGGTACGGCATCGACGGGGTGCGGCCCGACCTGATGACCTTCGGCAAGGTCATGGGCGGCGGGTTCCCGGCCGCGGCCTTCGGCGGTCGCGCCGATGTGATGGAGCACCTCGCGCCCGCCGGGCCGGTCTACCAGGCCGGCACCCTCTCCGGGAACCCGATCGCCACCGCCGCCGGCCTCGCCCAGCTCAGGCTCCTTGATGACGCGGCGTACGAGAAGGTCGACGCCGTGTCGGCGCGGATCCAGGCGCTGGTCTCGGACGCGCTCGCCAAGGAAGGCGTCGCGCACACCGTGCAGAACGCCTCCAACATGTTCTCCGTCTTCTTCACGGACCGCCCGGTCCGTGACTACGAGGACGCCAAGGCGCAGGAGTCGTACCGCTTCACCGCCTTCTTCCACTCGCTGCTGGCGAACGGTGTCTATCTGCCGCCGTCGTCCTTCGAGTCCTGGTTCGTGTCCACGGCCCACGACGAGCGGGCCATCCAGCGGATCGCCGACGCCCTTCCGGCGGCGGCCCGAGCGGCTGCGGAGGCCACCGCGTGAGCGAGAACGACAACAACGGCAACGGCGGCGACCTCACCGTCGTCCACGTCATGCGGCACGGTGAGGTGGCCAACCCCGACGGCGTCCTCTACGGCCGTCTCGCGGGCTACCACCTCTCCGAGCTCGGCCGGCAGATGGCCGACCGGGCGGCCGAGCACCTCGCCACCCGCGATGTCACCTATGTCTGCGCCTCCCCGCTGGAGCGGGCGCAGGAGACGGCCACGCCGATCGCCAAGACGCACGGGCTGGACCTCGCCACCGACGAGCGGCTCATCGAGGCCGAGAACGTCTTCCAGGGCAAGACCTTCGGCGTCGGCGACGGGGCGCTGCGACGGCCGGAGAACTGGAAGCACCTGTTCAACCCGTTGCGGCCGTCGTGGGGTGAGCCGTACGTCGACCAGGTGGTGCGCATGATGGGCGCGCTGGACACGGCGAAGGACCGGGCGCGCGGGCACGAGGCCGTGCTCGTCAGTCACCAGCTGCCGATCTGGATCGTGCGGTCGTACGTCGAGAAGCGGCGGCTGTGGCACGATCCGCGCAAGCGGCAGTGCACGCTGGCCTCGCTGACGTCCTTCACCTACCGGGGTGACAAGATCGTCTCTGTCGGCTACACCGAGCCGGCCCGCGACCTGGTCCCCGCCCACCTCCTCGCCGGCGCCAAGCCGGTCAAGGGCAAGGGCAAGGCCTTCGGAGCGTGACGCGGGACCTCGGCACAGGCCGAGAGGCTCTCGCGGTGTAAGCCCTTTCCCTCAGCCTCTGTTACGAAATCCGTAAGCACCGGAGGAACCTCCCCGTTCGACGCCTCCTCTGACTGGGTGACCACCAGAGAACGCGACGAACGGGGATGCCATGCGCACTCTGACCCGCAGGGGAGCACTCGGACTCGGCGCCGGAGCCGCGGCCGCCGCCGGACTCGCCGGCTGTGGCAGCCTCACGGCCTCAGACGGGACGAGCCACCCTCGCGGTTCCGGGAGCGGCCGTCCCAGCAGCAGCCCCAAGCCCACCGCCCGCCCCCTCGGCGACGGTTCCACCTCTTTCACCGGCAAGCAGCCCCACCAGCCCGCGAAGCCCGAGCCGTTGGAACCCGGCCAGACCCCGCCGCAGTTCGTCGTCTTCTCCTGGGACGGCGCCGGCGAGGTCGGCAACGGTCTCTTCCCCCGCTTCCTTGACCTCGCCAAGGAGCACGGCGCGAGCATGACCTTCTTCCTGTCGGGGCTCTATCTGCTCCCCGAGTCGAAGAAACGTCTCTACGACCCGCCGAACAACCCGCGCGGCGCCTCCGACATCGGCTACCTCACCGACGAGCACGTCAAGGCGACGCTGACGAACATCCGCCGCGCCTGGCTCGAAGGGCACGAGATAGGCACCCACTTCAACGGCCACTTCTGCTCCGGCTACGGCACCGTCGGCAACTGGACGCCCCAGCAGTGGCGCAGCGAGATAGACCAGGCGAAGGGCTTCGTCAAGGAGTGGCGGACCAACACCGGCTGGACCGACCTGCCCGCGCTGCCCTTCGACTACGACAAGGAACTCGTCGGCGGCCGCACGCCCTGTCTGCTCGGCCAGAACAACCTGCTGTCCACCGTCCGTGAGCTCGGCTGGCGCTACGACGCCTCCTCGCCGGGCGGCCGTCAGACGTGGCCGCAGAAGCAGCGGGGGATCTGGGACCTGCCGTTGCAGCAGATACCTTTCCCCGGACGCGGTTTCGAAGTGCTCTCCATGGACTACAACATGCTGGCGAACCAGTCGATCAACTCGACCAAGGCTCCCGCGCACAACTACCCGGGCTGGCGGCAGCAGTCCTCACAGGCGTACATACAGGGATTCAAGCGGGCATACGAGACAAACCGTGCCCCCTTCTTCGTCGGCAACCACTTCGAGCAGTGGAACGGCGGCATCTACATGGACGCCGTCGAGGAGTCGTTCAAGCACATCGCGCGGGAGAAGGAGAAGGGCGAGGACGTACGCCTGGTCTCCTTCCGGCAGTTCGTGGACTGGATGGACGTGCAGAAGCCCGAGGTGCTGGCCAAGCTGAGTTCGCTCGAGGTCGGCCAGGAGCCCGCCGGCGGCTGGAAGGAGTTCCTGAAGGAGACGCCCGCGACCGGCTCGACAGCCTCAGGACAAGCCGCCTGAAATGCGGGTTTCCGCCCGCAAGGGGGGTGCGCAAGATCCCCAGAACGGGCATGCGAAACTTTTCACATGAGTGCCGCCCACCGCGCCCCCCTGCGCTCGAAAGACTCGTCCACCGCGCACCGCACCAACCGCGTCCGTAGCCGCGCCGTCCTGCTCACCGCCGGTGCCGCGGCTGCCGCGCTGACACTCTCGGCGTGCGGCTCGGGCGGCACCTCGGGCGGTGGCGGCGACACCAACTTCGTCACCGGGACCAACGGCGTCTCCACCGCCGCGAAGGGCGAGCGGGCCGACGTACCCGACCTGTCCGGCAAGACCGTGGACGGCGGGCAGGTGGACGTCGCCGACTACAAGGGCAAGGTCGTCGTCCTCAACGTGTGGGGCTCCTGGTGCCCGCCCTGCCGTGCCGAGGCGACGAACTTCGAGACGGTCTACAAGGACGTCAAGGACCAGGGCGTCCAGTTCGTCGGCATCAACACCCGCGACGCCAAAGTCAGTCTGGCCAGGGCC
>Ga0307516_10002134_pt1 | contig 26788 bp, 20 predicted proteins | sample 19_EM_MG_FD_203310 | JGI IMG/M metagenome (GOLD analysis project Ga0307516, IMG submission 203310) | Populus trichocarpa ectomycorrhiza microbial communities from riparian zone in the Pacific Northwest, United States - 19_EM | ecosystem: Host-associated > Plants > Roots > Unclassified | place...
CCATCTTCAGGATGGTCTGGATCTCGAACTCCAGCCGCTCCACGTAGCGCGGCCGCTGCGCGTCGCGCTTGGCCGCGTCGGGGTACAGGTGCAGCAGGCGCTGCTCCAGGCCTTCGTGCGAGGCGAGGCGAAAGTACTCCGGCATGCCCATGGGCGTGCCGTCGGCCTGCAGGGGCGTGGGAAAGTCGGGCAGTTGCGGCTTGCCCAGCACCAGCTGCAGGCTGCAGCGCCGGGCGATCTCCAGCGTGTTGGCCACCGCCGTGGGCAGGTCGGCGAACAGTTCCTTCATCTGCGCCGCAGTCTTGAAATATTGCTCGCGGCCAAAGCGCTTGATGCGGCGCGGGTTGCCCAGCGTCTCGCCCTCGGCAATGCAGACGCGCGCCTCGTGGGCCTCAAAGTTGTCGGCTTCCAGGAACTGCACCGGGTGCGTGGCCACCACCGGCAGGCCCAGGCGCGCGGCCAGGGGCACCACAGCCCGCACATGCGTCTCCTGCCCGGGCAGGCCGGCGCGCTGCACCTCCAGGTAGAAGCGGCGCGGGAACAAACCGGCCAGGCGCTGGGCCGCGACTTCGGCGCGCGCGGTGTCGCGCGCGGCCAGCGCCATGCCCACCACGCCTTGCTGGGCGCCGGACAAGGCAATCAAGCCCTCGCCCAGCTCGGCCAGCCACTCCCACTTGATCCAGGCCTGCGCACGCTGCACGTTGCGCGTCCAGCCGCGCGAGATCAGCTCGCACAGATTCAGGTAGCCCTGGCTGCCCTGCACCAGCAGCAGCAGCCGGCTGGGCTGCTTGCCGTCACCGCCCAGCGTGGGATCGGGCTCCATCCACAGGTCGGCGCCGATGAGGGGCTTGACGCCCTTGCGGCGCGTGGCGGAGTAGAACTTCACCGCGCCGAACAGATTGCCCAGGTCGGTGATGGCCAGGGCCGGTTGGCCATCGGCGGCGGCCGCCGCCGCCACCTCGTCGATGCGCAAGGTGCCGTCGACGACCGAGTATTCCGTGTGGGTGCGCAGGTGAACGAAAGTCATTCGGCAGATTGTAGGGAGGCGGTGCGCCCCAAGTGCCGCGGCCCGTCTTCCCACCGGGTGGCGGGAGGACGGGCCGCGGTCTTGGCCGTGGTCTTGGCCAGGATCAGCCGAGAGAAAGCGGGGCGAGGCCGCCTACGGGAGCACGAACTCGATGCTCTGCGCCGTCAGCTTGGTGCCGTCCGCCGACAGCGTGCCTTTCACCAGCACGTTCACATCGTTCGCCAGGGTGGTTTCATCCCCGCCGACGAAGGTGACCGCGCCGCTGAAGTCCACCGTCACGGTTCCCACCGTGAAGGTCTTCAACGTGGCATCCAGTGCGGCGATGGCGCCTTCCACCTGGTCCACCACCACCTCGGCCACGGCGAACTCGATGCTTTGCGCCTTGACGATCTTGCCGTCGAAGAACTGCTTGCCGATGACGGTGACGTTCGCACCGTCCACCAGGTCGGCCGCCGCACCGCCCACGAACGTGACCTTGTTGCCGCCGAAGAAGACCTTGACGCCATTGAGCGTGAAGGTCTTCTTTTGCGCGTTCAGGGCTTCCACGACGCCTTGCAACTGCACCACGTTCTTCTGGCCGCGCAGCTTGACGTCCACGTCGGTGGCCACCAGCACGCCGGCTGCCAGGGCGCCTTTCACTTGCGCCCGGGCGCCGCGCTTGAGGCCTTCGCCGTTGACGATGGTGGCGTTGGTGGCATCCACCGGCAGGCCGAACAGCTTGAACGACGTGGGCGAGGTGACCTCCGTCACGATGCTCTCGATGTCCACCGCATTGCCATCGGCCACGAAGCGGCGATCGCCCTTGATGTTGCGCGCCACGAACTGGCCGTTGACCTGCTCGGTCTCCAGCACCGCACGCACCACCTGGCCATCAGCCAGCGCCGCACCCGGCAACTGGCGTGCCGACAGGTTGGCAAAGTTCACCAACTGGCCCCCGATGCGCAGGGTCTTGTCGGTGTCGTTGAACTCGCTCACCACGCCGCGCAGGCGGAAGAAGTTCACCGCGTCCTTCAAGTCCACGCGAGTCGCGGTGGTCACGCCGCTGGTGGCGTCCAGCAGGCCGTGCACGCTGAGGATCTGGCCCGCCGTCACGTCGGCCAGGCCGCCCGAGATGTCGGCGTCGAAGACCGTGCCGTCACTGACCTGAATGGTCTGCCCCAGCACCGTGACCTGGTTGTTGGCCGCGTCCACCGCATCGACCGGGCCGACCACGGCCGCACCGAAGGCAATGCGCCCGGCAAGTCCCACGCTGCGGATCTGGTTGACCGATGTGCACTGGATCTCCACCTGCATGCCCAGCTTCAGCGCCGACGCCGCCGTGGCGGTGTCATCGTCATCCAGGATCTGGGCGGCACGCTTGTCGTATTGCATGCCGTTGACGATGACCGCATTGGCCGTGAACCCGGTGACGGTGCCCGCCGACACGCTGGTCGGGGTCTGTGCCGGTGCGGCCGTGTCGCTGTCGTTGCCGCCGCAGCCGGCCAGCAAGGCCGCGCCCAGCACACCTGCCCATGCCACATTGAGAAGACCTGAAATTCCGTTGCGAGCTCGTATTGAAAACATGGGCCTGACTCCTGGTTGCTGAATATCCGCGGGGGTCTCAACCTTGCATCCCCACCGCTACCATGAACGAGCGGCGAGTATCCTTGCCGATCTTGCTCAACAGAGTAAGCAGGGGTCGATGGGCGTAAGCAGGCATGACGCCACGGCCACACGCCCACCCGGTGGGTGTCGTTGTGAACCATGGGACGGCAGCCGCAGGCAGGTGGGGCTGGAACAGAACGTATCGACACCAAGTGCATGGGCCAGCTTCCCATTTCGGCACTGGCCTGATCCACCCGACGCCCGCCGACCCCGCGCCGGCACCTCAGAATCGCGCCATGGCTGCGTCCCCTGCCTCCCCCCCGCGCCGCCTGGTGGCCCACCTGGACATGGATGCGTTCTATGCCTCCGTGGAACTGCTGCGCTACCCAGACCTGCGCGGCCAGCCGGTGGTGGTGGGGGGCGGGCGCCGCAACCAGCCGGAGGCGGTGGCCGACCCCGTCACCGGCGCGGTGACGCGCCGCTACCGCACCCTGGGCGACTACGCCGGCCGCGGCGTGGCCACCACCGCCACCTATGAGGCCCGCGCGCTGGGGGTGCACTCCGGCATGGGCTTGATGAAGGCGGCCGCGCTGGCGCCGCACGCCGTGCTGCTGCCGGCTGACTTCGACGAATACCGCAAGTACTCGCGCGCCTTCAAGGCCGCGGTGGCCGAGATCGCCCCGGTCATCGAGGACCGCGGCATCGACGAGATCTACATCGACTTCTCCGAGCTGCCGGGGGTCTGGGAAACCCTGGGGCACGACCCGTACGGCGGCGCCCGCGCGCTGGCCCTGGAGATCAAGAACAACGTGCGCCGCGGCACCGGGCTGAGCTGCTCCATCGGCCTGGCGCCCAACAAGCTGCTGGCCAAGATCTGCAGCGAGCTGGACAAGCCCGACGGCCTGACAGTGCTGGCGCCGCAGGACCTGCCGGAGCGGATCTGGCCCCTGCCGGCGCGGCGCATCAACGGCATCGGCCCCAAGGCCGCGGGCCGGCTGGCGGACCTGGGCATCCGCACCATCGGCGACCTGGCCGCGCAGGAACCCAGCCTGCTGCTGGAGCACTTCGGCCGCAGCTACGGCACCTGGCTGCACGACGCAGCCCATGGCCGCGACGAGCGGCCGGTGGTGACGCACAGCGAGCCGGTCTCGATGAGCCACGAAACCACCTTCGACCGCGACCTGCACCCGCAGCGCGACCGCGACGAGCTGAACCGGATCTTTGCCACGCTGTGCGGGGCGGTGGCGGCGGACCTGCAGCGCAAAGGCTACGTGGGCCGCACCATCGGCATCAAGCTGCGCTTCGACGATTTCCGCACGGTCACGCGCGACCATTCGCTGGATCAGCCCACCGCCGACGGCGCGCAGATCCGCCATGCCGCAGCGCAATGCCTGAAACGCGTGGTCATGTCGCGGCGCCTGCGGCTGCTGGGGGTGCGCGTGGGCTCGCTGGTGCGCGCGGATGCGCAGGCCGGTGCGCCAGGCCCGGCACCCAGCCCCGGGACAGCGCCGGCCGCGGCGGCGACGCACGCGGTTACGGCGGCAATCGATCGGCGCAATCGCGACGCATCACGTCGTGCCGCTCGCGCCGCGGAAACGCCCAAGTCCGACACCTTGCCACTCTTTGACACCGACCCGCCGGCTCCCTGAGCCGCCCTGGGCCCGGCCGACCCGGCCCAGGGCTGCGGCAGCCGTGCAAGGCGTCACACCCTGACTCGGGGGTGACGGGGAAATCACCCTCAACCCCGGCTGGTTTGAGCCGTTTGACACAAGGTCGGCGCAAACCCCCGCCCGCTGGCACGGAGTTCGCTCAAGTCCCCGCATGCCGGCCAACGGCCTCAAGGAGAGTGATCATGATCGACAAGACCCGTCATCGCATCCGCGCCCACCGCGCTCCCCTGGCCCAGATTCCCAACTGGGTGATCGTCGCTCTGGCGGTCAGCACCGGTGCCCTGGCGCAAATCGCCCGCTCCATTCTCTGACTTCCAGGCCGGGCAGGGCGCGGTCCGCAGGGACGGTGCCTGGCCCGCGCCAAGCTGCCACGCGGCGCCTCCTTGGGGTGGCCCGGCACCGCTGAGAAAACTCCGGAGCGTCCGGCAGCCGTCCCTCGCGTAGCATCCCGGGTCCCCAGGAGACCCGTGATGCCCACAATCACCTGCATCGAAGACCTGCGTCGGCTGGCCCGCCGGCGCGTGCCCCGGATGTTCTACGACTACGCCGACAGCGGCTCGTGGACCGAGGGCACCTACCGCTCCAACGAGCAAGACTTCCACGGCATCCTGCTGCGCCAGCGCGTGGCGGTGGACATCGCGGAGCGCTCCACCCGCACCCAGATGGTCGGCCAGGACGTGGCCATGCCGGTGGCCCTGGCGCCCACCGGGCTCACGGGCATGCAGCACGCCGACGGCGAGATCCTGGCCGCGCAGGCGGCCGAGCAGTTCGGCGTGCCGTTCACGCTGTCCACCATGAGCATCTGCTCGATCGAGGACGTGGCCACCCGCACCACCCAGCCCTTCTGGTTCCAGCTTTACGTGATGCGCGACCGCGACTTCATCGAGCGCCTGATCGAGCGCGCCAAGGCGGCCAAGTGCAGCGCCTTGATGCTGACGCTGGACCTGCAGATCCTGGGGCAGCGCCACAAGGACCTGAAAAACGGCCTGAGCGCCCCGCCCAAGCCCACCTTGGCCAACCTCGTGAACCTGCTGGGCAAGCCGCGCTGGTGCCTGGGCATGGCCGCCACGCCACGGCGGAGTTTCGGCAACATCGTGGGCCACGCCAAGAACGTGGGCGACTTGTCCTCGCTGTCGGCCTGGACGAAGGAGCAGTTCGACCCGCGCCTGAACTGGAACGATGTCGAGTGGATCAAGAAGCGCTGGGGCGGCAAGCTCATCCTCAAGGGCATCATGGACGAGCAGGACGCCCGGCTGGCGGCCGACAGCGGCGCGGATGCGCTGATCGTCTCCAACCATGGCGGCCGCCAGCTGGATGGCGCGCCCTCCTCCATCGCCGCGCTGCCGGCCATCGCCCAGGCGGTGGGCTCGCGCATCGAGGTCTGGATGGACGGCGGCATCCGCAGCGGCCAGGACGTGCTGAAAGCCTGGGCGCTGGGTGCGCGCGGCACGTTGATCGGGCGGGCCTTCCTGTATGGGCTGGGGGCGCAGGGCAAGGCCGGTGTGGCGCGCTGCCTGGAGATCCTGCACAACGAGCTGGACCTCACGATGGCTTTTTGCGGCCACACGCGGCTGGTGGATGTGGACCGGCGCATCCTGATACCGGGGACGCATCCGGGGTGAGGGCTGCCTTTGCCTTTGCCTTTGAGTGCCGCTATTCGCGCGTTGTTCTCGCTTACTGCGGGAGAGCCCGCCGGAGTTCGCCCGGCCGGCGACCTCCTTTCTTTGCTGGTGCAAAGAAAGGAGGCAAAGAAAGCACCTCACAACCCATTTGGCTTCTTCCCAATGAGTCCGCAACACCACTGTGCTCTGCCTGCAACTCGCCTCTCGGCTCAAACAGCGCCACCTGGACACGTTGCGATTGCTCCACCGTCAGCGCAGTCCGCCCAGTCTCCGCAGGACCAGATCGGTAACAAGCGGAGACGTGTTGGAGGCGACATTGCGTAGGGTCGCGCACCCTCTTTCCAGGTGGCGCTGTTTGAGCCGCGAGGCGAGTTCAAGACCCGGCACCGGCGGTGTTGCAGCGGCCACCGTCTCATCGCTCGGTCAAATGGGTTGTCAGGTGCTTTCTTTGCCTTCTTTCTTTGCACCAGCAAAGAAAGTGAGTCGCCGGCCGGGCGAACTCCGGCGGGCTCTCTCAGAGTAAACGAGAACCCCGCGCGAACAGCGGCACAACCTCAATACAGTGCCCCAGTCACCGCAGCCGCCCCACGTAGCGCGCCACCGGCCCCTTGTCGTGCCCCGCCGGACGGCCATCCCCCATGCGGCTGTCCGGCCCCAGGCGGCTATCAAGCCGGCTGTCCAGCACGCTGTCGCCAAAGCCCGTGGGGGGGCTCAGGGTGCTGAGCGCACTGTCGCCAGCCTCCAGCGGCGCCGCACCGGTGTCGGCCAAGCCCATTGCAAGCTCGAACTTGCGCGCCCAGCGCTGCAGGTCGGGTTGCTCAGGCTGCGCCAAGGCAAGCTGGATGATCTCGTGCGCATAGACGCGGTCGCGCACCAGCCATTGCACGTCGGTCACGCGCCCGGTGGCCCGGCGCAGCAAGACGTACAAGTGGGCTGCAATGGCCAACTTTTCATTCTCGAGCATGAGGGTCCTCCGGGGGGTGGGTAAAGAAGGCAACGAGGGACTCACAGGCTGAGAAACTTTCTATCGTTCTATCGACCACGTGCATGCAGGCAAGGTGCCACCGGTCATTCCAGACGCTCGCCATGCTGGCTCAGGTCCAGGCCTTCGACCTCATCCGCCGTCGCGACCCGCAAACCCACGACCCGCTGCACCACGAAGAGAATCAGCGCCGTGACCACACCGCTGTAGAGAAGCACCGAGAAGCTGGCCAGTGCCTGCGCCACCATCGAGGGTTCGGCGCCGCCGATTCTCACACTGGCCAGTACGCCCGTCAGCAAGGCGCCGATGAGGCCGCCCACGGCATGCACGCCGAAGACATCGAGCGAATCGTCCGCGCCCAGCAAGCGCTTCAACCCGGTGGCCCCCCAGCAGCAGCCCACCCCGGCGACCCCGCCGATGATCACGGCAGACAGCGGACCGACAAAGCCCGAGGCCGGCGTGATGGCCACCAACCCTGCCACCGCACCACTGCACAGGCCCAGCAGCGTGGGCGTGCCGCGCACCAGCCACTCGCACACCATCCAGGCCAGCGTGCCCGCCGCGGCGCCGAGCTGGGTGGCCAGCAGGGCCATGCCCGCACGGCCATCGGCGGCCCCCGCCGACCCGCCGTTGAAGCCCATCCAGCCCACCCACAGCAGCGCCGCGCCGGCCATCGTCAAGCCCAGGTTGGAAGGGGTCAGCGGCACCCGGCCGAAACCATGGCGCGGGCCCAGCCAGTAGGCCGCCACCAGGCCGGCCGCGCCGGCATTGATGTGCACCACGGTGCCGCCGGCGAAATCGAGTGCGCCCCGCGTGGCGAGCCACCCATCAGACGCCCAGACCCAGTGCGCCACCGGTGCATACACGAGCAGAGACCACAGTCCCATGAACCACAACAGGGCGGAGAAGCGCATGCGCTCGGCGAATGCACCAACGATCAGCGCCGGCGTGATGATGGCGAAGCTCAGCTGGAACATCACGAACACTGCCTCCGGCACGCTGGGGGCCAGGGGATGCACCGACACGCGCCCGGCCACCTTGTCGAAAAACACGGTGTCGAGCCCGCGCCCCGCCAGGCTGCCCAGCCACGGCGTGCCGGGCATGAAGGCCAGGCTGTAGCCCACGGCCCACCACAGCAGCGTGACCAGCGCACACACAGCCAGCACCTGGGCCAGGGTGCCCAGCACGTTCTTCTTGCGCACCATGCCGCCATAGAAGAGCGCCAGCCCGGGAAGGGTCATGAGCAGGACCAGCGTGGTGGCGCTGATCATCCAGGCGGTATCGCCCGCGCTGATCTGGGCAACGGGCACCCGCAGAGGCCAGGCCGCCGTGGGTGCTGCGGCCGCACTGGCTGGCGCCGCTGTCGGGCTGCTGGCAGCGACAGGCTCGGCCTGCGCGCACGCCATCGAGGCCGCCAAGCACAGGATGGCGGCGCATGACCAGCGCCGCAGCGTTGTAAAGCATTCCTCCATGAGGGGCGCCCATGTTGTAGTTGGTGCCCCGGGACTTAGCAAGCTTCGGACCTGTCGGCCCCGCGCCTACCGCCAGCGAGCGAGGCCCCAACGGTTCCGGCGACCCTGGTTCGTGCTGCTGGACGCCTGGCCCTCATGCAGCTGGGACAACAGGGCCTGTGCAACGACCACATGGCGGTCATGCAATTCCACTTGGCGGCTGTCTTTCATTGTCTTGACGATCTCGATCATTTCGTTTTCGGTGAGCCGTTCCCGGTCGGGCTCGTCGGGCAACTGGGTCACCAGGTCAGGCAGCTGGATCACCAAGTCGTCATCCCGTGTCATGATTTTCCTGGCTTGCGGGTCGTGAGCCTGGACGTACGCCGCCAGCGCGGGCCAGGGCGGATCTCTGTGCCCTGGCTCGCCGGGGGGCAGGGGTTCCTGGCCGGCCAACCAGCGCAAGGCGTCTGCCCCGCCGTGGCGATGCGGGCATCGTTCCCGGACGGCCTCGATGAGGATGCGGCGGGCTTCCACCTCCGCCCGGCCCGGTTCGGACACCTGGTGCTCCACCAGCAGGTCGTGCGCACGGTCCGCCCCCTGGTAGGTGCGGGGCGCGACTTGCGCCATCGTCATGCCTTCGTCGTCGCGATGCAGGATGATGTTCTCGCTGGCAAAGGCAACCAGCTTGCTCCTGAAGGATGCCGAAGCGACCGCGGCGGCCACGATGTCGTCCATCTTGCGGGCCGCTCGCTCGGACAGGCCCAGGCTGCAGGCGGCCTCCGTCCACTGCAAGAGCCGGTGGGCGCCGTCTTCGGCAGCGAACGGCGCCAGCTGGTCGTTCCATTCCCTCTGCCGGGGGTGCAGGATGATCCGGCAGCCAGGCGGCACGCAGTTCCGAATGGCATCCAGCAGGCCCCATGCAAACAGGTCTTGCATGTGGGTGCACCCGCTCAAGTCCAGTTCCTCCAGATGGCTCAGGTGCCGCAGGTTCAGCTGGCTCAGCGGTGACTGGAGTTTCTCGCAGCCGGCCAGCCGGATCTGGCGCAATTTGGTCAGCCCCCTGATGTCGGGCAGTTTGAGCAGGCCCGTGTTGCCGCTGAGGTCCAGCGTCCGCAGCCGCGTCAGGTGCTTCAGGTCCGGCAACTGCGTCAGCCTGGGGCAGCCCGACAGCTTCAGCACCTGGAGCCCGTTCAAGCCCCCCAGGCCGGCAGGGGCCGCGGCAAGCAGCGGGTGGTTGCTGATGTCCACATTCACCAGTGACTTGAGCTTTGCGAAGTCGGGGAGAACCTCCAGGCCCCGCCATTTGCCGTCTTGGCTCGCCCGGGAATCGGTGATCTGCAGCGTCTTCAGGTTCACCAGTTTGCTGAAGCTCGGCGGCAACCTCTCATAGGTGCCGCCGGACACACGCAGCGAGGTCAGGGTGGAGCAGTCGCCGATGTTGAAAGGCAGTGTTTGCAGGGGCGAGTGGATGACCTGAAGCTCCTGCAACCCGCGAAGATCGGCGATGTTGTCCGGCAGGCGGACCAGTTCCCTGTTGTTCTCCAGCACGAGTTTTTGCAGCCCTGCCAATGTGCCGATCGATGGCGGCAGGCTCGTCACTGCGAGATCCTTGATCGACAGTTCCTTCGCCTGGGTGGCAGCAGCCTGCTCGATCTGCCATGCCAGGCCGCCCTCCGCCTCGCCGGCACGGCCTGGTGAAGAACCGCCCGGGCTGGCGGACGTGCTCGCTGCCACGGGGTGCAGCGGCGAACGCCGCAGCCAATCCAGCGGCCCGGCGCGGCGTGGGCGCGGGGCTTCCGGTACGGCGGGCTCGTGGCTCCAGCCTCTTGATTGCAGAACAGCCGCCATCGGGCGGGTCCGCCGGCTCAGGTCGTGCGGGTCGGCTGACCCCGACGTCCCAGCCTGCGGTGAGCCCTGGGCGTGCGGCGGCGAGAGTGGCGGGCCTGATGGGGGGCTGGGCCAGGTCGAACGCATGCGAGGGCTCCCTGAAGGTCAACGAATCACCTTCACAGTGAACCGCTCGCACCATGCGCGTGATGCCAACCCGCAAACCTGTGGCGATTGCCGAAACGCAGTGCCTCGGGTCACCACGTGCGCGCTGGGCCGTCAGAACTTGAAGGCCAGCCGCACCCCGCCCCAGTGGCGGCCTTCCACCAGGATGGGCGCGCTGGCTTCCTTCAGCAGCACGAAGTTGCCGCCGCCCATGTCGCGCCGGTAGGTCTGCAGCAGGAAGGGCTTGCGGTTGCGGCCCGACGCCAGGCCGGTGCGGTCGTTGAAGACGCGCCGGTAGCGGCTGTGGGCGGCGTCCCAGGCCGGGTTGCCACGCTGCGGCACGCAGTGCTTCTTGTTGTGGGTGGCCACGTAGCCGTTGCGGTCGGCGCACATGCCGAACTCCACCTTGGGGGTCAGCGCCAGCAGCGGCTCCTGGATCGGCGGCAGCAGGCGGTCGGTCAGGAGCGCGAAGCGGGTCATGAACTGCGGCGGGTCGGTGTTCGGGATCGGCGCATAGCGCTCGTCGAACAGGTCCTCACGGCTGATCTCGCCTTCGCGCAGGGCCCCTTCGAACGCCGCGCTGATCCGCCGCGCCGCGTCCTGGGCGGCGGCGATGTACAGGCTGTCCTCGGTTTCGATGCCGCAATCGGCCACGATCTCGATCAGGCTCTCCGAGGTGTGCAGGAAGGCTTCGCTGCGCTGCAGCGCCCCGTCGAGCGCCTTGCGGCCGACCTGCATGTCGTCACGCAAGCCGTGCATCCGGGCGGCCAGGGCATCGCAGATCGCCCGGCTGCGCTGCGCCGCCGCATCGATGCCGGCCACGCCGCCCTGCAGTTCGGCCAGCGCGGTGTGGAACGCGCCCTGGCGTGCGGGGCCATCCTGCCGGCGGATCTCGCGCGACAAGGTGTCCACACGCGTGTCGAGGTCGGCCACCGTGCCCATGATCTGCTTGGACGATGCCTCCACCTTGCCGGCCAGGTCTTTCACCGCATCGGCCACCACCCCGAAGCCGCGCCCGGCCTCGCCGGCCCGCTTGGCTTCAACCAGGGCATTGAAAGCGACCAGCCGTGTCTGCACCGCAATCTGCGTGATCTGCGCGGCCGCGTCGGCCACCTGGCGCAGCGTCGCCACGATGCCGGTCACCTCGCCGGCCACCGCTTCCACGGCATCGCGGGCCCGGTCCATGGCCAGCACGCCGGCGCTGGCATTGCTGCCGATGGCCTGCTGGGCGCCGAGCACGTCGTCGACCTGGCGCGCCAGGGCCGACACCAGTTCGGCGCGCTGGCCCATCTGCTTGCCGGAGTCCTCGATCACGCCACGCACTTCGGCCGCTTCACGGCCCATCACGCTGGCCTGCTGCGAGATCGACGCAATGGCTTGCTGGAACCGCTGCCCGGGCGCTGCCGCGTCGGCAGGCAAGGCGGCAGCGGGCGCCGGACGGCTCTTCTGAAACAGGCTCTTCATCGCGCTCGGGTCCTCTCCCTCTCGCCGGTCTGCCCCCGGCACGACCGCCGGGGCACCGGGCGCGTCATTTCACCACGCGCGCCTCATGGCCCGCAACCGGGCAATCGACTGGCTGGGCAACCCACACGTGCGCGACTCCGGTCATCGGCACGCGGCTTGCTGCGGTTCTCGCACGGTATCCGCCCCAACGGCCCGCGGGCGGCTCAGACGTCAAGCGTGCGGGATGATCGGAGTTCAAACAATGCAAACAGCCCCCTCGCAAGACGGCACACGAATCGCCTATGACAAGCAGGGGAAGGGCCCGGCACTCATCGTGGTGGGTGGCGCGTTGTCCGACCGTTCGGGCGGCTCAGAGCTTGCCAAGTTCCTGGCGGCCCACTTGACGGTGTACAGCTATGACCGCCGAGGGCGTGGCGACAGTGCCGACACCCCACCCTATTCGGTCACGCGCGAGATCGAAGACATCGAGGCCCTCATCGACAGCGCCGGCGGCTCGGCCTGCGTGTATGGCAAATCGTCGGGGGCGTGCCTTGCACTGCAAGCCGCGGCGGCGCTCGGCGGCAAAGTCAGGAAGCTCGCCCTCTACGAACCCCCTTACAGCGAGGCCGAAGGCGCTGCCAATGAATGGAGAGAGTTCAGGGCGAAGCTTGATGGGCTCCTCGCCGCAGACCACCGAGCCGATGCCATCACGCTGTTCATGAAATTCGTCGGCGCGCCAGACGACGTGGTGACAAAGACGAAGGAGTCACCGGCGTGGCCGGGCATGGTGGCCATGGCGCCGACGCTTGCGTATGACAACGCCGTCGTGGGTGACGACCGATCGGTGCCCATTGGCATTGCCGCCCAGGTAAAGGCAATGACGCTGGTGCTGGACGGTGGCGCCAGCCTGGGACCCATGCCGTTCATGCGCCCGACGGCCGACAAGCTTGCCAAGGTCATCCCAGGTGCCCGGCGCCAGGTGGTCGAGGGCCAAGCCCATGACGTCAGCCCGAAAGTATTGGCGCCCCTCTTGCTGAAGTTCTACCTCAACGACTCCCCGTGGCCTTGAAGAATTCATCCAAGGCCTGCATGAACGCGTCAGGCTGGTCATCGAACGCGACATGGCCCGCCAGCGGGATGTCCACCAACCTGGAGTTGCCCACGCGACCGGCCAGCTCGGCAAGGGCCTGCATCGACACCAGGTGATCGCGCTGCCCACGGACGATGAGCAGATCGCAGGAGATGTCATCCACCGCCTTGCCCGGATAGCCCGAGGGGGAAGAATCCAGCCACATGGTCACCGCGGCCTGGACGAGCCGATCGAAATCGGGTTGCGGATTGAGTCTTTGATAGGACTCGTACGTGCCGGGGAACTTCTTGCGCCAGCTGTCGCTGGTGACCTTGGACAAGATGTCCCGCACGGGATCGTTGCTCTTGAGTTCCCACTGCGAGCCGATCGTGACCAGCTTCTGAAGCTTGAAAAGCCCGCTGCTGGCCAGCCTGTAGGCGACGATGCCGCCATCGCTGAAGCCGATGAGGCTGAATTCGCCGAGCCGGAGATGCTCGACGATGCGGCGCAGGTCGTGCTCGAGCCGGGCATAGGACAAGCCTTCCGGTCCGAGCGTGGACTTGCCGTGGCCCCGGCTGTCGATGCCGATGACCCTGAAACCCTTGCCAAGACGCGGCACGATTCGGTTGAAGTCTTCCATGCTGCCGAGGCCCCCGTGCAGAAGCACCAGCGGGTGGCCCTGGCTGTTGCCCACCTCTTCGCAGTAGATCTGCGCGCCGTCTATCTCCAGGTGGTGCCCGGACTCATGGTTGAACGCTTTCAGCCGGCGCCGGGCCGCCCCAAGGCGGCTGAGCACCCGCTTGGCGGGTGGCACCGGTACCCGGTGCCGGGTGCTGACATTCATTGCAGTTCCTTGCGACGGAGGGAACCGTCTCGCAGGCAAGCGGCGCGCCCACGCAGGTTCCGAACGCCGTCAGCAAGACCAGCCCCCTCACCAGGTGCGCATCTTGGCCCGCAGCCGGGCAATCGACTGGCTGTGCAGCTGGCACACGCGCGACTCGGTCACGCCCAGCACCGCGGCGATTTCCTTCAGGTTCATGTCCTGCTCGTAGTACATGCTCATGACGTACTGCTCGCGCTCGGGCAAGGTCTTGATCGCCTCGATCAAGGCCTCGCGCATGCGCCGGTCCGACAGCTGCGACAGCGGGTCGGCGCCTTCTTCGGTGACGTGGCGGTCCAGGTAGTCGTTGTCGCCCTCGTCGCCGCCCATGTCCTCCAGGTACACGAGCTGGGTGCCGCGCACCTTGTTCAGCAGGTCCTGGTACTCGGTGAGCGTGATGCCCATTTCCTTGGCAATCTCGCTTTCCTGCGGCGCACGGCCCAGCTTGTGCTCCAGCCGGCGCACGGCCACCTCGATGTCGCGCTGCGACTTGCGGTTGCCGCGGCTCATCCAGTCGGAGCCGCGCAGCTCGTCGAGCATGGCACCGCGGATGCGCTGGGTGGCGAAGGTTTCGAACTGCACGCCTTGTTCGGCATCGAAGCGCGACAAGGCATCAGTCAAGCCGATCATGCCGACCTGGATCAGGTCGTCGATCTCCACGTTGGCCGGCAGCTTGGCAATCATCTGATGCGCAAGACGCCGCACCAGCGGGCTGTATTGCTTGAGCATCGAGTTGATGTCGAGTTGTCCTTTTGCGGTGTACATATTGGCGGGCTCCGGAGGGCCGTTGGGTGATTCGGCGGATGCTCGGCTGGCAGTGGGGGCAGGCGTTCTGGATGTTCTGGCGGTGGTGTTCACAGGTGCGTCCGTGCGGCGGGCAGGGCCGCCCGTGACGCGTCATAGGTGGAGGGTTCGATGGAGGCGTGCGGGGGTGCGGCGTCGACCAGCTCGCGCACCAGCCGGGCCAGCCCGGGTGAGGGGTTTGCGGTGGCCGACTCGGACGGGTCCACGCTCACCCACGCGCGCTGCACACCGCCCAGGAAGCTCTCGGCACACTGCGCCAGGCGCTGGGCCACCTGCGGCGCGCGCACCGAGCCGGCGCTGGCGCACATCAGCAGGTCGTGGGCCTTCCACTGCGCGCGCTGGGCCAGCAGCTTGAGCGAGGTGTAGGCCTGTGTCATGCCTTCGGGGCGGTCGTCGCACAGCAGCAGCGGGCGCGGCGGGGCCACGCCCGGGTCGGCATGGCTGAACAGGCGCGACAGTTCCATCGCGCTGGCATGCACCAGCACCACCTGGGCAAACGGGGCCGCGTCGGCCACGCCATCCAGGAAGGCGCGCGTGCTGCCACGGCTGTCGGCGTAGCGCACCGGCAGGCCGGGGGCGGCCAGGTAGGAGACGTTGGGCGCCAGGGTCTCGATGCCCTCGGAGAGATCGAAGCTGGTCAGTTCCTTCGGCGCCGGGGCGCGCTCGCCGGCATCGACCACCAGCACGTGCTGCTGCATGTCGGTGACGGCGCTGCACAGGCGTTCGATCAGCACCCCGCCGAAGGCGAGGAAGGGGTTGGAGACCACCGGCACGAAGCGCGGCGAGCGGGTGGCGAACAGGCGTCGCAGGCCGGCAGCCTGGTCCACCGGGGCAGAGCGTGCGAAGGGGTCGCGTGTCATGTTCTTTACTCCTTACTGCGCGAGCATGCGGCGATCAGGCATTGATCAAGAGGCAGCCGGGCTGCGCTGCGGCCGGCGCGCCTGCACCGTGCCGCCCGCAAACACGAGGCTCACTTCATTGCTGTCCATCCGGTAGGCCGGGCCGCCGCCGCTGCGCAAGGCGCGGTGCACCAGCGCACGCTGCGACAGGTGGTGCCAGTCCTCGGGGACGCGCTGGCCGTTGGCCACGCCCACCACCGGCAGGCGGTGGCGGATCACCGCGTCCAGCGCGGGGCCCAGCTTCACGGCTTCGTCCAGCTTGGTCAGCAGGACACCGCGGGCCTGCTCGGCACGGTAGGCCACCAGCACGTCCTCGATGGTCTCGCCCTGCGAGGCGGCGTTCACCACCACCAGCCGCTGGATGGAGCGGTGCGACAGCATGTCCAGCAGTTCGCGGGTGCGGGTGTCGCGCTGGGCCAGGCCGGCGGTGTCGATCAGCACCATCTTCTTGGCCGAGAGCAGGTCCAGCAGGTCCTCCAGCGCGGCGCGGTCGTGCGCGGTGTGCACCGGCACGCCCAGGATGCGGCCATAGGCGCGCAGTTGTTCATGGGCGCCCACGCGGTAGGCATCCAGCGTGATCAGGCCCAGTTGCCCGGCACCGTGCTTGGCAGCAAAGGTGGCGGCGATCTTGGCCGTGGAGGTGGTCTTGCCCACGCCCGTGGCACCCATCAGCGCGTAGATGCCGCCCTGGTCTTCGATGGAAGCAGCGGTGTCGTCGGCCAGCAGGTTGCGCTCCAGCACCTCGGCGGTCCAGGCCATCTCGTCGTCCACGTCGCTGGCCATGCCTTCCACCAGCTTGCGGATCAGCACCGGCGAGAAGCCGCAGTCCAGCAGCTTGCCGGTGACTTGCGCCTGCTTGGGCTGGCGCTGCAGCTTCTCCATGAAAGCCAGCGCGCCGAAGCGCTCTTCGATCAGGCCTTTCATGGAGCGCAGTTCATTCATCATCTCGCTGCGCTCCTGGCGCGCGACCTTGTCTTCAGCCAGCGCGGGCACGGCGGGCGCGGCGCGCAGTTCGTCGTGCAGCACGGGCGGCAGGCGGCGCGACGGGGCCGCGTCCAGGCTGGCACGCAGGGGCACCGGCGCGGGCGGGGGCAGTTCGGGCTGCGGCGGGGGCGGGGGTTCGATCAGCGCGCTGACCACGCCTTGCGAGGCAATGCGCTGGCGCTGCGCCAGGCGCGCCTCGATGGCCGAGCCGGTGGCAGGCACGGGGGCCTGCGGCTGGGTGGCCTCGCGGGCGCGCTCGCTGCGGACCTTCATGGCCTCTTCGCGCTTCTTGAGCATGCGCTCGCGCACATAGTCCTGGAACGACAGCGTGCTCATGGCCAGCTCGCCCACGTCGGCCTGCACGTCGGGCTCGGCCACGTGGCGGGGCTGTGCGGCCGGGGCGGGTGCCCGTGTTGGATGTGCCGGTGAACGCACCGACTGGGCCAGCCGGGACGGGCCGGCGGCCGTGGCGCGGCCGGTGTCCATGCGCTCGATCGCCTCGATGCCCTCCGGCGGCATGGCAAGAATTTCCACGCCTTCGGGACAGGGTTTGTTGGACAGGACCACGGCATCGTCGCCAAAGGCCTGCCGCACCTTCTGCATGGCCTCGCGCGATGTGCGGGCGGTGAAGCGCTTGACGTTCATGCGGAGGCTCCGATGATCGAACCGATGCGGATGGAATGCGTGTCAGGAATCTCGCTGTGCCCCAGTACCCGCAACCGGGGAGCAGCGCGCTTGAGCAGCCGTGCCAGCGGCGCGCGGATCAGGTCCGGCACCAGCAGGCAGGCCGGGTGGCCCAGGTCTTCCTGGCGCTTGGAGGCCTCGGCGGCCTGGCGTGTCAGATGGTCGGCCACGCCCGGGTCCAGCACCGCGCCGTGGGGGGAATTCAGGGCCTGGGTGATCATGCGTTCGAGTTCGGGCTCGATCGCGATCACGTCGAGCTCGCGCTGCGGACCGTAGAGCTGGTGCACGATGGCCGGGGCCAGCGCAATGCGCAGGCGGCGGGCCAGTTCCATCGGATCGGTGACGTTGCTGCCCGCATGCTCGGCCAGGGCTTCCACGATGGAGCGCATGTCGCGGATGTGCACGCCTTCTTCCAGCAGCAACTGGAGGACTTTTTGCAGTGTTGCGATGCCGACCATCTTGGGAACCACGTCCTCGATCAGTTTGGGTGCCAACTTCGTCACATGCTCCACGAGCGCCTGGGTCTCGGTGCGGCCCAGCAGGCGGGAGGCATGAAGCTGCATCAAGTGTGAAAGATGGGTCGCCACCACGGTCGACGAATCAACCACCGTGTAGCCCGCCATTTGGGCGTTTTCGCGCTGGCGTTCTTCGATCCACACCGCCGGCAGGCCAAAGGCCGGGTCGATGGTGGCGGTGCCGGCGAGCTTGGCGCTGGCATGGCCCGGGTTGATGGCCAGGAACATGCCGGGGAAGGCCTCGCCCTCGCCCACCACCGCGCCGCGCAGCGAGACGCGGTACATGCTGGGCTTGAGTTCCAGGTTGTCGCGGATGTGCACCGAAGGCGGCAGGAAGCCCACCTCCTGCGCAAACTTGCGCCGCACGCCCTTGATGCGCGAGAGCAGGTCGCCGCCGCGTGCCGCGTCCACCAGCGTGATGAGGCGGTAGCCCACTTCCAGGCCCAGCGTGTCCACCGGCTGCAGGTCGTCCCAGCTGGCTTCACCGTTGTTGTTGTTCGGCACCTCGGGCAAGGGTTCGGGTGCGTTCCTGGCCCGCTCCGCACGCTGGTGCATCCACCAGGCCAGCCAGCCCAGCAGGCCGGCGATGCCGAGGAACACCACGTGCGGCATGCCGGGAATGACGCCCAGCAGGCCGATCACGCCGGCGGCGATGCCCACCGCGCGCGGCGTGCGGAACATCTGGCCCATGATCTGCGTGCCCACGTCTTCTTCCTTGCCGACGCGCGACACCACCATGGCAGCCGCCACGGAGATGAGCAGCCCGGGCACCTGCGCCACCAGCGCATCGCCCACCGCCAGCAGGATGTAGGAGCTGGCGGCCTCGCCGGCCGAGAGGTCGTGCTGCGCCACGCCGATGACGAAGCCGCCGATGATGTTGATGAAGAGGATCAGGATGCCGGCGATGGCGTCGCCGCGCACGAACTTGCTGGCACCGTCCATGGAGCCGAAGAACTCGGCCTCCTCGCCCACCTCGATGCGGCGGCGCTTGGCCTCCTTCTCGTCGATGGTGCCGGCGTTCAGGTCGGCGTCGATGGCCATCTGCTTGCCGGGCATGGCGTCGAGCGTGAAGCGCGCACCGACCTCGGCAATGCGCTCGGCGCCCTTGGTCACCACCACGAAGTTGATGACCACCAGGATGGCAAACACGATCAGGCCCACGGCGAAGTTGCCGCCGATGAGGAAGTGGCCGAAGGATTCGATCACCGCGCCGGCTGCGCCGGGGCCGGTGTGGCCGTCCAGGAGCACCACGCGGGTGGAGGCCACGTTGAGCGACAAGCGCATCAGCGTGGTCAGCAGCAGCACCGAGGGGAAGGCGGCAAAGTCCAGCGGCCGCACCATGTGGGCCGCCACCATCATGACCATCAGCGCGCAGGCGATGTTGAAGGTGAACAGCAGGTCCAGCGCAAAGGCCGGCAGCGGCAGCACCATCATCGCCAGCACCATGATCACCATCAGCGGCGCGGCCAGCGCCTTGAAGGCGCCGGCGTTGGCGCCCAGGAGGCGTTGCAGGGTCTGCGTCAGCTCATTCATGCGGGGTCACCGGGCGTGGGGCAGGCGGGAAAGGGGGCGTGGAAGAGGCAATGTCCTGCGTGACATTGTTCGTGGCGGCGCGCCGGACTTGAGCCCGATAAGCGGGGGGAAAGCGGCGGTATTCGAATCAAGCTGCGACCACTTCGCCAAGCTCGCCATTCGTTCGCCAGGCGCCACACCCCCTGGTACTGGGCATTCCAGCATCGCTTCTCCAGAGCGGGCGGCGACCAGGGTGCTCAAGGCAACCCCCTCCCGTGACCGGCTTCAGAACTCCAGGGAGCGCATCGAGATGGATGGCAACAGCAGGATCACCAAGGCCTCCGGCAGCCACGCTGCCTGGTCCAGGCCCCAAGGACAAAGCTCGGAGTCCGCCGCGCCGAAGCAGAACACCCCCTCCCGCCTGGACAGTGAGGGTCCGCCCAGCCGCCCGCCGCAACACGCGCGCTCCGCGGCCGCCACGGCGCGGCCTCGCACTGCCCGACTCCACACGAGCACCGCATCGGCTACGCAAGCCAGCGGCTCATCATCGATCTGGAAAACCATCACGTCGATTGGCAGCAAGCGCGGCGCGATGCCTTCTCATGCCGCCCGCACACAACATCCGCCGGCGAACAGTCCCATCGATGTGGCAAGTCTCAACAGCGAGCCAGGCCGGCTGGCACGGTCGGCGCTCCAATTGGCCCTGGACCGCTCCGGCCAGACCATCGAGTTGCGACTGGCCTCGCCGCAGAATAAGCCCCTCCAGCCGGTTTCCCAGCAGCCCGTGGAGCGGGTCGTCCGCCTCCGCCACGAAGCCGGTACCGGCTTCATCGTGGACACCGTGCGCCCCAATCTGCCCGGTCAGATGGTATTCAGAGCCGATGGCCTGGGCAGTTCGGTTGGTACATCAAGCACCCCGCTGATGGATGAACTGTCCGCTCAGCTCCACAAGGTAAGCGGGATTGGCAGCTTTGCAGTGCTGTCGGCCAGCATCAATCCCCCGCCGCGCCCTGCCAGCGGGTTGCCGGGGCCGAGCGCCAGCACGCTGACTGACCAGGAGAAGGCACTGGTTGGCGTGGCGCGCTGGCCGGATCCTGCCTTCAACACCGAGCGGTCGAAGCAGCAGCAGGCGTATGGCCGGCAGCTCTGGAACACCTCCCGCGAGGCGGGCTCGGAGATTGCGGAAGGACGGATCGGCTCCTTCCTCGAACTGTGGACCTATGCCCGCGACTGGCGCGGCGGCCTCGCCGGCGACCGGGACAGCAAGGTCTTCGGCCTTGCCAGTGCACGCGCGGCCACCCAGAGAAGCGACGCGGAGAACATCTCCCCGATGACGGATCAGTATCGCTACATCCGCGACCGGTACGAGAACCGCAGCGGGGGTGTGGTCCAACCTTCCGTGAGGTCGGGCGTCTTCCCGGATTCGATACGCTTTCAAGCCGTTGACTCGATCAATGAACAACCCATTGCACTGACGGCGATGGTAATGAGCACGGACCCGTCAGCGGACCGGGACGCCCCGGTTTACACGGCGGCGCGCAAACTGGGCTTTGCACAATACAGCGAACCGTTCCGTATCGAATACACCGGTGTGCCCGAATCGGAGCGCATCATGGACCACGCCGAAACCTTGTACAAACGCGCACTCGACCCGGCAGCAACGAAGCCGCAAGCACTCGAGACCATCGCCGAACTGCACTGGTGGATGTCGCACGGCATGCCAGACCAGCGGGGCAGCGCAGCCAAGACGGAACTCAGCGTGCGCTCGATCGCACAGGCCCGCGGCATCGATCTGCCGCCCCTGCAGCATGGCATCGTGCTTGACCTGGAGGCGATGACCACCTCGCGCGCCGACTTCGTGAAGAACTACGCGAGCTACTTTTCCCGGCCGCCCGACATGCGCGATTGACGCAACCCCAGCAGAATGCCCCCTCCGGGCAGCGCCTATGCGGCGTCACCGGGGCGCGGGGCAGGTGGGAAAGGGGGGGCGTGGAAAAAAAGGCAATGTCCTGTGTGACATTGTTCTTGGCCGTGCGCCGGACTTGAGCCCGATAAGCGGGGGGAAAGCGGCGGTATTCGTGCCGCCCGCGCGGCGGTCGGCCGCTGCGGCGGTGCCGGTTCGCACGGGCTCACTCGGGTTCGTCCCCCCCGCACGCGGTCAGGGCGGGTCCTGCATCATCAGCGACCAAAGGAGGCTGGCTTGCAACTGCCGGGTGCAGCGTCCCAGGCCCCAGGCCAGCGCAGGAAGACAGGACAATGAAGTTATTCGGTATCCGCTTTGGCGGCAGCAGCACGCGGTCCATCGCCGGCCCGGCCGGCTTCCCCACAAAGACACCGGCGCTCACCGCGCGCCCCGGGCCCGCGAGTGTGGCTTTTGTCCACCACCCGCCTCCAGTGGGGCCCTGCGCGTCTCCATGTCGACGTCGATGCCGCCGCGCAGACGTGCCCCGCTGGTTGGGCAACGGCCTTTGGAGCGCGCGTCCTCCCCATCGGCGCAGGAGCCCACGCGCAGGCCTGCCGTGCAGCCGTTGCCGAGACACAGCCTTGGCTCCCAGGTATGGAGCGACTGGGCCGCAAGGGACAAAGCCCTGGGCGAGCCGTGGGAGGGATCCTTGAATAGGCACGACACAGGTCGATTAAAGGGCCGGCTCGCGGCCTTGGAGGCGGCGGTCGGTGCACAACTGCAGGCAATCAAGGCCAACAATGCCGTCCCCGGCGCCAGCGTTTTCGGCAAGGATGAGATGCGGAGACAGCTGAGCCGGCGCCTGGATGAAGCCGAGCAGATCAAGCGCACGCTGGCGCAGCGCCAGGCCCCTTCTGGCCCGTTGGGCGTCGAGGTATGGAACAGCGCGCAGATCGCCCAGGTGCGGCCTGCCACGCGGCCGATACACCGGATGTCGAACACCGAACTGAAGCAGCGCCGGGACGCTTTGGAGTTGGTCGTCAACGCCCACAAGCTGTCGAGCCAATGGTTCGAGAAAACCAATGGCCAGCGCGAATTCGGTCATGAAATCCTGGACCGGCGCATCGAAGACTATCGAGGTGTCATCCTCCAGATCGACGCCCTCCAGGCGCAGCGTGCCCGCAAGCGATAGCCTCAGCGGCTTCCCGGCCGCATGGCGCGGAGATGGTGCGAACCCAGTTCGTCCGGTACCACGAGGACCGGCCGATCACCTGGTAGCGGGGGGCGCCCGGACAGCGGTGCCCCGCACTTTGAAGACGTCCGTTGAACGCCAGGAATTCAGAGCGTGGGCGGGATGCCTGGGTACGCGCCCCCGCAGGTTCGCATCACGCGACATCGCTTCGCATGCCCATGCCGGCACCGCGGCACACCTCGCATAGTGAACTGGCGCGAGGCACCGTATAAAAACCCCTTGTCCCTCGCCGCCGGTGACTTCACCCTGGAGGAACGGCCATGCGCAAGACTGTCGAACGGTCCGGCCGGCCGGCCGGCCGGCCGAGCCGGTGCCGGAATCACCGCCTGTGCCGGCCACAGCGCCGGCACAGGCGGTGGGGCCGATGAGCAAGCAGTTGGCGCAATGGGTCGCCACGGACGACCAGCCCACACGCAGTGGGACGACGAAGGCCCGCACCTCCCGACCACGGTGGATGAGCCGGCCCTGCGCAAGACCGCACTGTGCCTGCAGTCCACCGAAGAACTGCTGCAGCGGCTGGGCGATTTGTACATGGCCTTGAACTCCCGACACGTGGCACCGCATGAAGCCGGTCGGCAACCCCGCGCCGGCGCACCCTCCGGCAGGCGACTGCGGGCCTGCGCCGCCAAGTACAAGCAGCAGGCCACCGCCATTGCCTACATCCTCAGGAAGCGCGGGATCTTCATGCGCTAGCCCACCTTTCTCACGAGCGATGCCCCTCGCCATCTGCCGCCACGGCCGTGACATGAACCGCATCCTTCGCAGCCCCTTCGGCCGCTGCGCCCCGGCTTCGCAGCGGCACCTTGCAGCAGGCGCCGCCGTCATCAGTATGGAACCCGTCGGGAGAGTTCCCATGCGTCCCAAGCGCTGCGTCGGCAGTGCATCGACTGGAGCAAGTGATGGTGACCAGGATTTCCAATCCAAGTGGGCAGATCCCTGCCGGACTCCCGACCACTCCGGGCCAGTTGCCGCGCACCGGGCATTCGGCCGACTCGCCGGCCCGCCCAGCCGGTCTGTCCCGACGCTCGCCCACGCCAGGGACGATGGCTCCGCGGCAGGTTGCGGCTGCGGCTGCGCTCCTGCAGACGCTGCAATCGACCGGCATCCGCAATCCCAAAATTCAAGCGCAGCGCAACGATCTCGCGACCCAATTGGCCGCGCTGGTGGCGCAAGCACAGAGCGCTGCCGCCCGGCCAGTTCATGACCTCCTGGCCACCCTGCAGTCGACCGGCATCCGCAACCCCAAACTGCAGGCGCGGTGGCAGCAGTTCACGTTGAACCTGGGGAATGTGCTGGGAGCAGCAGGCACGGCGGCCGCGCGGCCCGCCGCCCCGCGACCGCCCCTGGGAAAGTTGTCGCAGGGCTCGTGGGCCGCTCTCGCGAAAACGTGGCTCAGCCACATGGGCATGGGCCACCGCACCCAATTGCAGAGCGGCTTGCAGCAGTCGCTGCACGCACTGCAGGCCGGCTCGGCCACGTTGTCGATGGCCCCGCCCACACCCCTGCGGATGCTGCTGCGCAACGCCATGGACCTGGGTGCTGCCGCGATCCAGAAGTTCCAGGCGACGCTGGCCAGCCTGCCGCCAGCGTCCCAACCCCCCGTTGCCCCCGTCGGCGCACCGCCCCTGCAAGCGCAGTTCGGCATGCCCATGCCTGCACGGCCCCAAGGCAGTTTCGCCACGCCCACCGCACCCCGGCCGCAGGCCAGTCCGGCAACGCCCCATCAGGCGCCGCCGCTCAACGCTCAGACCGGCGCCATGATGTGGACACCACCCCCGCCCGTGCATACGCCGGCCCCACCGCTCACCGCCCAGACCGGCGCCATGGTGTGGGCACCGCCCCCGCCCGTGCACACGCCTGCCCCGCCGCTCAACGCCCATACCGGCGCCATGGTGTGGGTACCACCCCCTCCCGTGCACACACCCGCCCCCCCGCTCAACGCCCACACCGGCGCCATGGTGTGGGTACCGCCCCCGCCCGTGCATGCACCGGCCCCACCGCTCAACACCCACACCGGCGCCATCGTGGCGGCACCGCCCCCGCCCGTGCACACACCCGCCCCCCCGCTCAACACCCACACCGGCGCCATGGTGTGGACACCGCCCCCGCCCGTGCATGCACCGGCGCGGCCACTCAGCGCCTATACCGGCGCCATCGTGGCGGCACCGCCCCCTCCCGGGCACACGCCTGCCCCGCCACTTACCGCCCAGACCGGCGCCATCGTGGCGGTGCCTCCCCCTCCGCAATCTCCTCCGTCTCAATCCATCGACAAACCTTCCACGGTCGGTTCGCGGCCTGCCACTGCCCCGCTTTCTCTGGCAAGCATGACGCCGGTTGAAGCCCGCAAAGCCCTGGCGGACCGTGGCATGACCGACGACAAGTTCCTTGCCATGGCCAAGGAGTTCCGCGAGATCCGCGAAGGAGGCACCGATGCGCAGAACGATGCGTTCAAGGCAAAACACGCGGGGATGATCGACATGGACGGAGCAAGTCCGAAGCAGCTGGCCTTGCTGCTGCAGCCGTACATGCGCAGCCTGGGCAACGGGTCGGCGGCACGCCCCGCATGAGCAGGGACGCATGAACGGGGAATCTACGCCGCCGTAGCCCGCTTGGCGCTGGGGTGATGCGGATCCAGCTCGTCCGGCACCACGATGGCAGGCAGCTCACCCGGCAGCGGCGTGCGCCCCGACAGCGCGGCGCGCAGCCGGTACACATAGGCCAGCACCTGGGCCACCGCGCTGTACAGCGCCAGCGGCACTTCGCGGTCCACCTCGGCGTGGGCGTACAGCGCGCGGGCCAGCGGGGCGGCCTGCAGCACCGGCACCTGGGCCGACTTGGCCGCGTCGCGGATGCGCAGGGCCATCAGGTCGGCGCCCTTGGCCACCACGCGCGGCGCGGCCATGGTGGCCTCGTCGTACTTCAGCGCCACGGCGTAGTGGGTCGGGTTCATGACCACCAGGTCGGCCTTGGGCACGGCAGCCAGCATGCGGCGGTTGGCCATCTCGCGCATGCGCACCTTCATCTTGCCCTTGACCTCCTGGTTGCCCTCGATCTCCTTGTGCTCCTGCTTCACTTCCTGGTGGCTCATGCGCAGGCGCTGCGAATGCAGAAAGAGCTGCAGCGGCACGTCGACCGCGGCGAACAAGGCCAGCGCGATGACGAGCAGCACCAGGCCGGCCAGCAGCTGGCGCCCCACCTCGCCCAGCGCGGCGGGCAGCGGCAGGGCCTGCACGCCCGAGAAGGCCTCGACGTGCTGGTACAGGTAGGCCGCGCCAATGGTGCCCAGGATCAGCGCCACGCCCACCGACTTGAGCGTGTCGCCCAGTTGGCGCCTGGAAACCAGCCGCGGCAGGCCGGCCAGCGGGTTGAGCCGGTCGAACTGCGGCATCAGGGGTTTGAAGGTCCAGACCCAGCCGCCGCACAGCAGGCTGGCGGCCACGCCCACCGCGGCCATGAATGCCCCCATGGGCACGATGATCCACAGCATCTGCAGGCCCAGCTCGCCCAGGCGCTGCGCCATGGCCTCCGGGGCGGCCAGCGTGCGCGCATCGAAGCGCAGGCCCGCGGCCAGCAGGTCGCGCAGCGATTGCATGGCCTGCGGCGCGGCCGCCATCAGCAGGCCCAGCCCGGCGGCGATGGCGGCAAAGTGCCCCAGGTCGCGTGAGCGGGCCACCTGGCCCTCTTCGCGGGCCTTGCTGCGCCGCCTGGCGGTGGCCGGTAAGTGGCGGTCTTGGGAGTCTTGTGCGGCCATGGCGGCGCCCGGATGTCGTCTTGCCGCATTGTTGGGACTCGCGCCGCCGCCGGGGGCGCGATAAGCGGCACCGGAACGGCGCTATTCGCCGACCGGCTCCTGGCGCCAGGGCAGCCCGCCGGCGCCCCGCTCCACCGCGCCCGGGGCCGCGGGCACCCGCTTGACCGGCGCCGCGGCGAGTGCGGGCGCGGCGCCGGCGGCTACCGCCGCCAGGACGGCGAGCAGCGGGTCGCCGGGATCGGGCGCATGGCTTTCCGGCACCATCGGATCCCACGCCGGGTTGTTGCGGTTCAGCCAGGAGCCGATCACCAGTTGGCGGGCAAACAGCCGGCGCTGTGCAGCGGCCTGCTCGTCCTGGGGCGCCTGGGGATCGCCTTCCGACAAGGCACGCTCTGTCCGGTCCACGGCCTGTTCCAGGTCGCGCAACACGTAGTAGGCCAGCATGGCGTGCAGGTTCGGGCCGCCGGGCGGCTTGGCCGCCAGGCTGGCCACGGGCGCCGTGGCGCGTTTCGGTGTGGCAGGTTGGGGTGTCGGCACGAAGGACATGAGGGGCTCCCGATAGGCTGGATGGAGGATTTCAGCAACAAGGACAGGGCAGGCGATACAGGCTGAACGGCGCGGCCAGGCCTACGTGGGACGCCAGGGGTTTGCATGGTTCTGTCGCAGGCCGCCCACCAGGGCCTCGGCACTCAGGAACGCCCCGCCGACCACGGCGGCCGCGGCCAACTGACCCATCTGTGCCAGCCCCTCTTTGGCCATGGCCT
>Ga0307516_10002135_pt1 | contig 26781 bp, 39 predicted proteins | sample 19_EM_MG_FD_203310 | JGI IMG/M metagenome (GOLD analysis project Ga0307516, IMG submission 203310) | Populus trichocarpa ectomycorrhiza microbial communities from riparian zone in the Pacific Northwest, United States - 19_EM | ecosystem: Host-associated > Plants > Roots > Unclassified | place...
AAAGGCAGATCATACCCTAAAGCTTCCATTAATCGATCTGAGAAATCCCCGTGTCCCAGCATCAAGTAATTTTTAAGAGCAGAAAGATGATCAAGGAGCTTGAATTTCCCCAAAAAAACTTCAAATAACCGCTGGCCAGCGATCTGATAGGCAGCATCTATAGAACGCTCCAATCCAGCGATGTCACTATATTTCAAAGCTGAACAAAAGTCGTCAGGGCGATCTGCTCGAGATACAGGCATATTTACTACCTCCAGTGTGGCCCAGTTTCTGGGATGTGACAACCCACTCACTATCATGGCAGCTATAGCGAATGAAATTCAAACTTTTCCCGGTGGAAAAAATCTAGGTCGTAATGGTCATTACAATACATACAACCACTCCAGAGAAGGCGCACCTTCCTACCAAACGCTTCACCGACAAAATTCGGGAGCATATCTTTTTGGAAGTGATATTTTGTTTCCCACAACTTAAGCCCCCCTTCACGTGTTCCTGACGCAGAGTCAACTTCACCACCGAAACCCCCATCCCCGGAGAGATTACCAACGCCGCCCGCCAGCGCTGAAGGGTGGATATATTGCAGATGAGTCATATTCGTATCCAAAGCAACGAAGAATTCGAAGAAAGGGTCATAGAGCTCGCCAGAAAAGAGCCACTTCTGAAGAGTAGCAAAGAATGGTCTTGAAACCTGTCAAATAGAAAACCAAAAATTAACACCTTTGCATATCGCAGGCTGATGACGTACCTCTTCTAAGAGCTGATCAGTGAATTTCCTCACGAAGGGATCTCCGTTATCAGCGTATCCGTGGATCAGATTGACGATCGCGCCTCCATGCGCATCTCATCGTGAACAAAATCAGCATAATGTTGACCAAGACAAGAAAGAAAATCACCTTTGACGCCTTCTACGCAAATGCTCATCATCCTCATCCGCAATCTCCATTCATTAATCCAGACGTCGAGCCTTTGTAATGTCAAGCTACACTCGTCTGTCTCCCCTTGATTATTCCCTGTGCCAATATCGTCATCAGACTTTTGGGGAATTGACGCCATCTGTGATTCGAGAATAGCAATGAGCCGATAATACTCCGTCAATTGCGATTGGAGATGGTGGCACAGGCTTTGCTCAATCATTCCGACGCCTGTCGCAGCCTCGCAATTACGCACAAAGGCTTCGACACGCTTGTAAAGATATCCCACCTCCGAAAGGCGGTGTATGAGGACCTTAGTTGGTGTAGAGACAGTGTATCTCTGAAACGTAATTTCATGAATGAGCCTCTCAGGAAGCACAGTTCCCACACACCGGGTCATCAACGAACACAACTTTGCCCTCTGTATTCGCATTGTCTTGCAAGGAAAACTGCACATATTTTCCAGCGATTCCCTGAAGTAGGTACAGCGCATCACGAAGAAGCAACCGTTCAGGTAGTTGAGTTCTACCTGTAGATTCTCAGATTTCGCAACTTCCACATGACGAATTTTTCAGCATACCAGTTTTCAGGCGGTATTGCTTCAAGATAGCCGCTTTCGACTTACCCTGAGGAAGGTGCGACGCAGAGCGTGGCTCAAGCGGCGTGGAGCTTGGTAAGGATCGAGGAGGAGGAGGAAGAGGAGAAGTCAATGATGATAAGAATGAGGTCTTCTCCGTTTGACCCGACGAGGCTAGGCTATGAAGGAATAGAATGGACGCATATTTTCGGGACAAGACAGGCTTATGTCCAATGCTAAGCACTAGGCGGGATCTGAAATTACTGTGGGCTCACCTGGTCGAGCAACCGTGAAAGCAGATTCGTGAACTTTAATGATGCAGCGCTTGACGAGGATTGTAGTACTGTTCCAGCATGTCAACGTCGGTTCACCATAGCAAGACAGGCCCTACGATGACGCTTGATTTGATCTGCAAGATAGCCTAGATCCTGGTCCTGATTGCGACCAAGATGGCTTCGGAGGTACGTTAGTATTGTGTCTGGTATTCTGGATACCAGATTGCACACCTACTGAGTATGTCCCGGCAATGGGAAACGAGTTCTAACCGTGAACGGCTGTCGTCACGCGACTGTGGTACAATCGCGGAAACCAAAGATTCGAGAGCAGTAGTAGAGGGGGTGGTCATCGACCAAATACACCCAGTCGCAATCACGACGCGTTGAACACGAAGCAAGTAATTGTGAATGTGCGAAATATTACGTAATAGTAAGGTGGAACTCCCTCATCTCCCTCATCACCTTAGGGATGTATTTTAGTAAACAATGGCGGAAAGGGGGTCCAGACGACGGTTTCTCCGGTGAATGGAGTTCTTCTCAGAGCATACCTCGTTCTCCTTCCCTTTTAGAATCTAATCAGTGATAAAAACAAGTGGGATTCGTTTCGGAAGAATGTTTCCAGATGTAAAATGCTAGAATCTCTAAAGCTTGATTTCCTTTAGCCCGTCCTTCCAGAAGGTGAAATAGGCTATCGAGCAATCGTCAAGGTCAGATCAGCAGTCAAAAGTAGAGATGGTAGTTCATACGTGTGACCCCATCCTCCTGCGAGGGGACAATCAGCGGGTGGACAAGCTGAAGGAGGGCTGACTTACACGATAATTCAACAACGCAACCATGCCATCAACGTTCATCGACTCGCCAATGTACTACGAGGATGATCAGATACGCCACACCCAGAGGCGTGGCGAGGTCTCACAAAATCGTAGTCCTTGAAGTTCGCGACGATCTTTTTCGCGAAAGCTGCTGCGCCTTTTTCGAAGGCTGTGACGCGTTCTTCTGGTAGCTTGGCTTTGACCGCTTTCATGTATGCCTACGATAGATGACGATTGATAAAAAAGCAGTGACATCGGTACATGGGCGTCTTACTTTCAGATATCCCAGGTAGCTTTTCTTATCAAATGAGGTCGATTGTAGGCGGAATGAGTGAACGACATTGTTAACTGTCGTTGCACCATCTTCGAGGGCTTCTTCGCCATCTTCCGTGGATGGATTGGCGCCTACGATGGTATCAATGAATTGAACAATCAGGAGCACAAAATGTTCGCGCCTATGTCGATATCGGCGCCGGCTTTGATGGTGATGTTCTGACAGTCAACTTCGTAAACGATGTCGTCCACGAGTTTACTGCTGACGCAATCAGAAAAGTTCTTTATATACATCCCGAGGGACTCACACCGGAAATGCGTCCGAGAACATCTCATCCTCGGTAAGGATATCTGAGTACAGCAACATGATGGACAAGGAAGAAGGAAAATTTCCCACAATCAAGTGGAATTGGAGGGATCTAATCATCCCATCTGATGAGCACGTGAGTACCAAGTCAGGTGAGTGCTATTTTCCTGAGTCTCTCCCGTTCGACCGAGATGGAGTACCAGCCTGTGATCGTCAAGAACCATGCCCGTCACTCGACCTCGAAGCACAGCGCCGAGTCCAGATACTGGCGCCAATTCAAATACCCAGTTTTCGTCAAAGAATATGCTCCCATCACCTCCGTCCATTTCTCCGCGTCAAAACCCCATAGATATGCAGTGACAGCCGCAACGCGAGTCCAAATATTCGCACCGCGCACCCAAAAGATCACCAAGACAATATCCCGGTTTAAGGACGTCGCACGCAGCGGTAATATGAGGCAAGACGGGAAACTCCTTGTTGCTGGTGATGACAGTGGTTTGATTCAAGTAGGACTCCTTGAACACTACGCAAGAGCTCAAATTAACGACGTACTCAGGTTTTCGACATTAATTCTCGTGCCATACTGCGGACGCTGGATTCCCATAAACAACCTGTTCATGTCACCAAATTTTCTGCCCTCTCGCCCTCACAAGTCCTGTCGTGCTCTGACGACACCACGGCCAAGTTATGGGATGTTCCCTCGCAGTCAGCGATATCGACTTTCACGTCACATACAGATTATGTGCGTGCCGGTCAGATATCACCTGCAAACCCCCACGTTATCCTGACAGGGTCTTACGATTCGACTGTCCGACTTTTGGACTCGCGTTCTGGCGCTTGTGAGATGACAATGGGCCATGCTGGTGCTAGTGGGAGCGCCGGTAGTGCTCCCGTAGAACAAGTCTTGATGTTTCCTTCTGGAACCGTCGCATTGTCCTCCACAGGACCCATCATCCGCGTCTGGGACATAGTGGCAGGTGGGCGCTGCACTCGTGCGCTATCAAACCACCAAAAGACAGTAACATCCCTTGCCTTCGATGCAAATGCCGGTCGTTTGCTAACGGGTGGCCTGGATCAAATGGTGAAGGTGTACGATGTGAGTACCTACAAAGTCGTTCACACCATGCGATATCCTGCCCCCATCCTCTGCCTTGCCATCTCCGTAAGGCGCATCTCTTCATTAATTTGGAAATCAGGTTCAACCTCCTCCTGTATCAGCCCGACGAGACTCACCTAGCAGCCGGTATGTCCGACGGAACGCTTTCCGTTCGGCGACGGCAAGAGAAAGGCAATGAAGCATTATTTCATCACGGTACCTTTGACTCTTTCCTCGGCGCGAAACTCCCCGCGGTTGGGCAAGGCGCCGTCCGTGGAAAGATGGTTTCCAGACCCTTTGGTGATATCGATGAACTTCGCGTGGAGAATCGACGAACGAAGAGACTCAAAGATTATGATCGGTTCCTCAAAAATTTCAAATATTCCACTGCCTTAGACTCGGTTCTTCGCAAGGTCAGATAAGTTGCTCTGCTCCGACTGCTTCTGCTCAGTGATATTGGACAATCTTCAGCAAATACCCCCTAAAACGACATTTGCCGTAATTCAAGAATTAATACATCATGATGGCCTCAGAATTGCACTCTCAGGCCGTGATGATGTCTTGCTTGAGCCGGTTCTCCGACTGCTGGTTAAGCACGTCACAGACCCAAGATTCGGGGAGCTGGTTTGTGATGTTGCGACCATTGTGATTGGTACGCATTTGTTAATATTCTCTGGAAGCTTCACTTCAGTTCGCCACAGATATGTACAGCCCAGTCGTGGGCCAATCTCCTCTTATCGATGCTCTGTTTCTGAGGCTGAAAAAGAAAGTAACGGCAGAAATAAGATTTCAGAAAGAGCTGGTGCGAGTGAAAGGTGCATTGACTATGATATTTAATTCCATAGTAACTACACCCCCGACATAATCGATACTTTCGATAATAGGCTGAATTTATTTGGCCTGTGGCCTGTGCAGTGCGTCAATAAGGCCCTCAAGTATGACTCTTTGCGAGGGACCTTCGTCAGATGAGGGTTCACTAGAGTCATCCAAGTTATCCCTGAATATCCGCAGCGTTGTGACAATATCTTGGATAGATTGGTTTTTCCGCCTCAGCATCTGCAGAGCATGGGCTTGAATCTATGACAGTTTCTTCAATTGGAGTCAATTTGGAAAATCCAGAACACATACGCCATCGTCCTCCATGATGATCCAAGCTAAAATGTAGTCGACGCTCTGTAGCGTAAAGAGGCCACCATCCAACCGCCTAAGATACCATGTCGCTTCTAGTTCTGAGAGGTCACCATCGACATTCTCCTGAGAGAAAACTCAGAAAAGTGGTAATGTGTATGACACCTGACTGACCCGCTGTTCTGCCTCGATCTGGACCTCTGTGACCTTTAACCGTGCTTGTGCGGTATCGCGGATTTCCAACAATTTGTCGACTTTCTCATAATTGGATTCCACGAACTTGGCCAGTAAACGGATTCGCGACGCCGAATCAGAGGCGAGATTGGAGAACAACGATGAAATTACACCAAGAATATGGGTTGTCTCTTCTGATGCTGGAGGGCCTGCTGACGACTTTTTCTTCTTCAGATGAATAGAATAAGGACGAATATTTAACTGATGCAGATCTTGTCTCTGACCTTTCCCATCAGCGCTGAGAACAGTGTTTTGAGACCAAGGGCTTCGATGAAACTCTCGCATACCGGTGATCCCGCCACTCCAGACATCGCGTAATCCAATACTTTGATAGAACGGGACCTGGATTGTAGTTTCTCCCTTCATAGCATTGAGCGACAGGTCATTCATAATAAAATTCCTAACCCACTTCATCATCAAAACCATGAGATCCGGACCCTCAGCTGACAGAAACAAGGACTTGATTGAGGGTTCGTTCAATCCTGAACATAGCGAGTCGAAGAGATTGTCCATAAACTCGGTCTCATCAGCATCCCCAGGGTCTCGACGTCTGTATTGCTATAGTAGAATTTTAGTCGTGTCAGTACAAAAGGGCGATGAGCACCAGACATACAGATAATGTCTTCAAGAGTATCTCAACACCGTCCGCCTTGCCAAATTCCAATCTATTCTTTTGATTGTCTTGTAACAGAATCGAGAGCAATTCCGCTGCATAACCGCGATTTTCATTGTGTTCTTTTCGCTGAATACGGGTCAAAAGCCACTTTAAAACCGTGGTTTTTTCAACGAGTTTTGTGGATAGTTGCGGCTCGAAGCTTAAGACATTTTCAAAGATGCCTATTCCCGAGACGCCTCAACATGTATGAAATTCAAATGAAAAAAAAAACAAATACCAAGTATATGAAAGATGCCTTGGCGGTCGGATTCTTGATTCTCGGTGAGGCGAGGTAAATTGTCCGCCAGAAGTTCGAGGATAGAGTTCTCTAACTATCGCAGTGAAGGTCAGAGTCAAGTTTTCGCAAGGGATATTGGACATACCAAACCTTCCATTAGGGTCTGCAAGGTTTCCTCGTCGTCCTCGTCCTCATCGAGGTCTTCATCCGTGAGCTCGTGAATGACTTCGACGACATCAATCATAATATCCGGATTCTCATGAGCAAGAAGTCCGATAAGCATGGCGGCGCTGCCTGAGCGAACAAGCTCAGGATAGGCAAGTGCCGGCGCCTGCGCAAGCGGGAGCAAAGCTTTTATCGCAGCATCCAACTCTGCTTCAGAATCAATAAATCTTAGAGGGGTTATCATCTTGTTTTGAAATCGCTTGGACACATGCTTACTTTGTGGGGTCGTCCGGATACTTCGACCTTAGGTCTTGGTTTTTGTTCGCTGCACGCTCGAATCGCAGTAAGAGTCGCCGTACAGCAGTAATAGATAGATCTTCTGACTGAGCAATGTCTGATTTCAGTATATGGTTAGAAAGACCCATATCTGATGATTGGCACGTACATCTTCCTGTACTCCCTCTCCACTCGCGTGTTCAAAGATACTCAGAATCTCCTTCTGCTCGGAAGTTAGGCCCCCGCCAAAGAAACGGCCCTCGTCGTCCTCTTCCGCGAAGTAATCAGCATCAGCACCCGGAGCGAATCCCTCTTGCGTCTCCTCATCTTCTGCATCCTCGACAGTTGCCTTGCCAGTTTTTGGTTTCGTCTCGATACTGACTTTGGATTGGTCGTCGTCGACTCTCATTTTCTTTAACATCTCTGGAGTAGGATTAGCAGGCATCTTTCTCTTGGTACCCGCGGGCGGGAGCTTCGGCACCTGTACATGTCAAGTGGGTCATGAACTTATCAAAGGTAACACTCGAGGTACCTTGAACAAGCTGTCAATATCCATCTTTCGAGAAGTTCGAACCAATATAACAAGTTGTCTCCTGGAAGTCTCGTTGCCCAGTTGCAGGCGTTATGTAGTTGAAACCTGTGGTCACAAAAGGACTAGTGGATGCAGGACAAAACGCATATTCAATGTACATAAATGCAAAGCGAGGTTCTCGATGCGGCTCCACCTCAGCCTTTCATTGTAAGTGTACTCAAATCGATCGACAAACTATAATTTACTACACCGCTGAGACGAAAGTTACTAAATCGTGAGGTAAACCTGAAAGGTGGATCCGGAACCAGCTGCCCACAAGACTTTACTCAATACGGTTTGCGTCGGTTCTTCTTCAAGTCTTGCTCCAACTTCTTAGCTTTTCTATGACCTATCTCTACAGGGCGAATTGCTGTGTCATCCGCCTTCTTTAGCTTGACAGGGCGGTTGCCAACATATTTTCCTGAGCGAGACATTATTAACAGGGGAGCCGAGAGAAATAGATCTGGGATACCCACCGTCCATTTCTTTCCAAGCCTTGAGAAAATCTTCCGGATCAGAAAAGGCTACAAATCCATATTTTGCCTAATCACGTATATTAGCATGCGGCAGCGAGGGATGAGTGAATAGGGTGAGTCACCTTCTGACTGAGCCGGTCCCGTATCACGCGGGCCTTCTGGAACGATGCATACTTGTTGAAAGCATTCGCTAGGACATCATCGGAGACATCGTTGCTAAGATCCCCGACGAACAATCGGAACCAAGCTGTGTGAGAGGTATGAATGGAAGCAAGTGGCCAAGAGTGACTGACGATGGACTGACATGGATTCCATTCTAGCAAGGTCTGATCCTCCCAGACTTTTCCTCCACCTTTCCGCAATACCGTCGTACGCTTACCGCCTTTGGCAAGTTTACCACCAGCTCCGCCACGTTTGTCAATCATAGCTCCGGGGACATAGACGCTTTGTTGTGCCAAGATTCCGACATCGTACTCATATGCGTTTGCTGGGACGGGAGCGCTGTGGGACGAAGAACTGCTGGCATTTGGGTATGAAGGGCCTTGGTATGGTTTGTAATACGGGTTGACGTCGTGTGAAGCATGTTGCTGGTATTGCTGGTAGTATTTCTGGTTTGGATCCATGGTGGAGCGCAGTGAAGGTGTGGGACGACTCCAGTTGGATTACATAATCCATTTTCCCAAATAGGCTGCACGCCAATTCTCCCCAAACTCTCGGTCTATCGATTCAAAAGTCCTCCCCTCAAGGTATGTTGTTCATATTTCCATGCAATAGAGTCCTCTTTCCACCAGGAGCTCCGATCTGCTGCTCCGTTAGCATGAATATATCCCCTTGAGATGGATGCAGGTTGTCGAGGTCGGATGATGATGATTGAGCTCATGTTTTTTCTTACAGATGCCGTTCGTCAAGAAAATCAAATCCGACGCCTACTTTTCGCGTTTTCAGGTGAAGTACCGTCGGCGGCGTGAGGGAAAGACCGATTGTGAGCTCTCCATTCAAATTATCATACACGGGGTTAATCCTACACACTTTACACAGATTATGCTCGGAAACGACTGGTCACTCAGGCGAAGAACAAATAGTATGGTCACGGTCAAATTCCTGGTGTTTCCTCACCAACCAAAATGTTCCTAGTAATGCGCCAAAATACCGTCTTGTAGTTCGGTTTTCGAACAAGCAGATTATCGTCCAAATCGCCTACGCTCGTCTGCAAGGCGACTTCATCCTGACTGCTGCGACTTCAAAGGAACTTCCCAGATACGGAATCAACCACGGATTAACCAACTGGGCTGCAGGTGCGTTCGTGCTTATTCCAATCCACATTCCGCACTCAGACGGCGCTTCTTAGCCTATGCTACTGGTCTCTTGTGCGCACGCCGTGCTCTGACAAAACTCGGCCTTGCCGACAAATATGAAGGCGTTAGTGAACCAGATGGCACCCATAAACTAACCGAAGCCCTCGATGAAGAAGACGCACCTCGTCCGTTTAAGTGCTACCTTGATGTAGGGTTGAAGCGTACATCAACGGGTTCTCGGGTATTCGGAGCGATGAAGGGGGCAAGTGACGGCGGTATCTTTATCCCCCATTCACAAAAACGTTTCCCCGGTTACGACGCAGAGAGCAAGGAGTTGGATGCCGAAGTCCTGAAGAAATACATCTTTGGCGGTCATGTTGCAGAATATATGGAGAGCTTGGAGGAGGAGGACGATGAGAGGTCAGTGGCATTATATCCTTGATATTTCTTCTCTGATCATCTATAAAGGTTCAAGAAGCAATTCTCGACCTATCTTGCGGACGGGATTGGCTCAGACGATATTGAGGAGATCTACACTAATGCGCATGCAGCTATCCGGGAAGACCCAACGTTCAAAGCTACAGACAAGAAAGACTGGAAATCGGAAACCTTGAAGTATCGTGTTCCGAAACTCACACTGGAGCAACGCCAAGCCAATATTGCGACAAAAATCGAGAAGTTCAAGACCGGTGGGGAAGCTGGCGGCGAGGGGGAAGACGACGAGTAGAAGAGATACACCCGTTCATCTCTCAGCAAAACGTCTACCTAGTCATGTGTCATTGAATGCTTCAGCCCTTATTTCGGTTCTCGACTCGAGACATAGGCATTGATCATGCACACTGACTGAGAATGCAGGATTTATTCACATGGCTAGTGGTGCACTTTTTATTATCTTTTCAACCCAGCCTAGCAGGGAAAGGTGTCCATTACTGGTGGAGTATCTATCAAACTGGCCGTCCTTTGGTGTCATCTTGTGAAGTTGAAAGGCAGAACAGTCGATTGCGAAGTGCTCTCCATACAAGATGCGAAAATTTCTGAGGAATGTCAAGCCGGATGCAAAGTCATGCTTGCTAAATGGACTTACAGAACACAGCCTTCCCATCTTCCAACACATCGATTCAGATCAACGAACCAAGTTCCGCCACCATTCCCGCAGAGGTCAGTGCCGAGATCGCATATCCTGTGCAAAAGGCAGCGTTCCACTTCATCAGAAAGCAACTGGCATAGCTGTGGTAAAGAAGAAATGATGAGGGTTGCCTGCGAAAGGTGGGCCGTCAATGAAGACGGCGACAGGAAGGTCAGGCGGATGGTATGCCTGTTGACCTCATAAGTATGCGTGTAAATTGCGCCGTGTGCTTTCAAGTAACAAACCGGTTATCGATTCTCAAAATAGCCTGGCCTCCGATAGATTTACCACCGTCGAGTTGTAACATTTGAACGAGATGAACGCCAGGTTCACCGACAGCGTCGAAGTGGATAGTGGAAGGTATTCCGACCGCAAACAAGGCTGTGGCGACTTGGTCGATCTCTGCCTTGACCCGGTCGCAGAAGACCTGGTATTGTAAGAGGTCGATGATTGGTTGTAGGATGGAGGGGGGCTGCGTTGGCTCGGTCGATGGTGAATTTCGAGTAAAACCAGAGGCTTCTAGCCTCCTTGCTTTCACGAATGCGTGCCTACGCAGTAGAAGGGCATGAAGAGTAAAGTAGATGAGATTACATCGTTCTTCATGAAGAACAGAAGAGGACGTTGGAGGTTGACCCATCGTATCTGACTGATGGATCAAATGAGTCGGTTAGCTTCAAGAACTCGGAGGGATTGACGAACAAGTTCAAACTTGAGCTCTATATTCTCAGCTGCATCGATGATAATGAAGCTCTCAGATACCCGGGCCGAAGCGGTTGGCAGGGTCCCTGCTTCCTTGACGAGAAGTGAGAACAACTCTTGGTCCACGATTTCGTGTTGCGCTTCTCTCAAGGCTCCTTCCAAGTTGGTCAAATCAACTTGGCTACTAGTGTTTTGCGACACCAAAGGTGCTTCATCTCCCTTTGCAACAGTGACAGAGACACGTAACCTAGCATGTCGACTGTGCAAGAAGATAAGGTTGTTAGTTATGTCATGACTAGCGAAGCGACCAACAGCCTGGCGACGATGATAGATTGAAGCTGGAATCTGGGATGAGTTGTTGAGGGGATGAGAGCAAATATGGCCACAGACATTCTTCTAATCCGTAGAATATCAGGAAATCTTTGGACGTCCTATCTGTCCCTTTTCCTGTCGCAGCGCCGAATGGGAGAGGTGCAGGAACGAGTCTCCAGTTGCCTCTCCTGACCTTGAGAGCATCCACCCAGTAATTCTCGTCTTTTATCCTTGTTCGTTCCATGCTTTTTGCAGCTACCTTGAAGACATTTGCCGCTTTCCGAAGAGCTTCATCCTTACTTCCGATGGTAAGCTGAGAATCAAAACCTTGAACGGAAAGAATGGGCGGGGGCTTGGAGATAGCGGACGCGGATAGGTTGGAAAGGGTGGACGGCGGAGGTTGGGAGGCGGCAAGAAGAGATAAGAGTAGATCCCTTGCATGGGACATCTCGCCCAGTGATATACTGTGCTACTTAAATTGTTTGAGATCACGACAATATGAGTTAAACTCACAACAGCTGTGGAAGAATCTCCAAACGCATCTTTTGGAGTTCCTCCACCGTCATGACAGGTGGATTGATGTCTCCATGGGATGAATCCAGTGGGTCCGGGGCGTCGCCAGCTTGAGTGGGCAAAAGTTGCTCTGCAAGCTGTCCAACTTGAGATCTGTCAAAGAAATCGAGGCCCTTTTCGACGAAGATGCGCCGCAAGTTCTCCCCTAGGGCCTTTGTCGCGTTCGGTTTGCTACAAGACGGATAAGATGAGAAAAGGTGGTTCGACGACAAACGCACGGCTCATAAACGCGCTGTCCATCTGGTAGGATGTCCAGGAGGACTGGGATAGGATCACCAGAGTCGTCTTTATAAGGCTGCTCGAGCGAAAGTTTGATTTGTTTCCAAGTGGGTTCGTTCATGGATGAGTCAAGCTCTATACGGAAATGACTCGGTTTCGCTCCTCTCATCATGGTCAAACCCTCCACCGCCCTCACCCACCCACCTCACTCTAATGCCAAGCGCAAGAAACCAGACGACGAGGATCTCTCTCCCTACTCCAAAAAACAGCGGACACGAGTCAGGTATTCTCATCCCAGGCATTCCCCATATCTTCCCATCTTATACCCTATCCGAGCTTCTCTTGCGGTGAATGCCATCGCAGAAAACAAAAGGTCATTCCATCACACCGCAACGAGCCTCGCCTGACCCCGTCACTCAACAGTGCGATAGACAAACCCCTTGCTCCCATGTCAGTCCTCGATTTATCTTTATCCACTCCGGCTGATGTATCATACAGTGTGTGGCGCGCAAAGTCCAAGATCTATGCAAAGCTTACACCCCAGGGAAAGCCGAGCAAGATCTCAGTGCACGCATCTCCAGGCTGGAACACATCATCGAGATGGCCTTACCGCACTATTGCTCCCCAGGGACACCACGTTCCTCATCCCACGATGCAGGTCCCTCAAATGGCATTCGCCGCTCCTCATCTGTTGGCGACGACGATGCCCAATCACAAGCCGAGGAAAATGACCCCGTTGGGGGAACCTTCCAAAGTGGTAAATGGTATGGAAACTGTGCATTGGGCAGCGTTGCCCCCGCTTCCGTCCTAGAACCGGTCCGTTCATTCAAGCTTTGCGCCGGTGGGCATGTTAATCAGTACGATTTGCAGCTCAAAAATGTCGGTATATCACTGGATGAACGAGGCGTTCATATATCACCTCGTCCAGTTGATGCAAGAAATATCGATCTGATGCAAGCATCATCTACCATGCACGCCTCTTCGGCGGCGGGAAAACTTTTGGCGGAGGATCTCGAATGGTCTGCGGTAGAATCCCTCGAATCACTTGTCCACGAATGTGGCGTCACTCCTCACAAGATCTCAGAACTTCTCCAGGAACTCCCTCCCATACGGTTTTCGGAAGCTCTTATTGATTTCTACTTTCAAAATATGTACGTCGCTACTTGCTGCATGTCATATTCTATTCAACGTCTCGATCCTCTCGCGCAGAAATTGGACTCGCTATCCTGTTTCAGAATCGGACTTTCGTGCCGCCTATCTTTCAGTCTGTGCCCATAATCGGGGGCGTGGCGCCACTAATCCTAACGATGTCCGATTCCTCCCTCTCCTTTTTGTGGTCCTTGCCATCTCTGTCCGATTAGCGCCAGAGCACATTGCCGGTGATGCTCGAACCCGGAGAATGAAATCTTTGCGATATTATTGGTCCTGTGAGTTGTCGATGGACACGTTCGATGTCTGGTGCTTATAAAATTTCTAGCCCGGCGTTCCCTACTGATAACCGCAGCCATTCAACCCGATTCGTTGGATATTGTCTTGACTCGCCTCCTTGTGAGTCGATTCGCCGTATCAGAACGTGGTTTGACGCTGGCTTAGAGCGCGAGGTTTCTCACGTTCGACCGGCGAATCACAGAATGTTGGAGTCAGCTCGGCGCCGCCGTAAGGACTGCCCAAGCGCTTGGTCTTCATCGTGATGGCTCCACCATGGTGTGTTGCCTGGTCATGAGTTCTCGGAACATGTGATTTGACATACGCTGATGCAGGGACTGCCTCCAGCTCAGGTTGAATATCGGCGTCGAATATGGTGACTCCTCTCCGCCTTTTGTGTTTTGCTCATCCTAAAGAGGTGGATAGGGCATATCTCTACCATGCAGATCGTTCCTACGCACTGGTTCTTGGACGACCAAATTCAATCCAAGATGATTACACATCTACGAAACTTCCTTCGAACATGGATGATGACGCAGCCGACTTGAACCTCGAAAGCACTCCCTTGTCCCATCCAACGCGGATGACGTTCGTCATACTCAGGCACGGGTTGGCGAAAATCATCGGCAGAATAGTCCACCACTTCCAACAACTGCGGGAAAAAAGTTCGTACTCGGAAGTGGTGGGACTTGATGACGAATTACTGAGATTTGTCGCCCGTCTTCCACCACACTTCGCGCTACAACCTGACAAATCTTTGGACGATACATCGAAGTACATCCCTGTTCATCGGTTTCTCTTGATCACAGAGGTTCTCTTTGTGAGAATCAGTCTGCACCGCCCTTATCTTTTGCGGCGGTTACGAAGCGACCGGTATGCACGATCCCGTGTGGCATGCTTCGAATCTGCGATGAAAGATTTTGAGGTTCGAAAGACCTTCAGAGATGCCATGCCCAAGGAAAAACGAGAAACTCTTAGTAACGCATACCGGGAGTTCCAAACCGCGATGATCAGCGGGATTTATCTCGTTCTCGAACCGAGAGGAAAGGACGCTTCTGCTATGCGCGCTATCCTCGACGGTTTCATGGAAGAACACGAAGGCATGCGAGATATGGACGAAACGACACAGAGAGAACTCAAAACGATAGAATTTTTGAGAAACAAAGCCTCTCAAGTTGAATCCCAGGTGCAACAACCTAGGGACAGCGGTTCTCTTGATGTCTCTAGCGATGCCCACCTGCTGTTGGGTCTACATCAAGGTGTCCAATCGACGTCATCTTCACGCCCGTTCCCGTCCCTCCACAATTTGTCAAGTCCAGATTCAAATTCTCAGTCCCCACCCATGCCATATGCAGGCCCTATGTCTCAATCGCCTACCTTTCAACGCCTACAGTACGTATCGCAAGGAGAACTCACGAGTTCTCCCACTACATCTGGTAGCCCCAGTGCCGATGAGGAATCTGCCGCGCAGTCGCTGCTTGACCATTGGTGTGACACTATCAACAACGCGCCGACAGATGCCGCAATGGTTAGCTTGGGGTGGGGTGGGCCCGGTGGTGCCGACTTTTCGGGCTGGGTCGGTTCCACTCAACCTACTCCTTGCCCCGATCCCCGTCTGCTGAACGGACCCGAGGGTTCGGATTGGAACTACTGGGAAGCCCTGGTGACTCAGATTCAGCGTGGACCCTGATTTGAGCCTATATTGGCACAGTTCAAAAGTTTTCACTGCATCCTACTTATCTAATTGTGTTCTAGGTCGTGTTTACGGAGTCATTTATGTATTCTTATCGCTTGTTAGCGCCAGTTATGACGCCCATAAAAATGCAATCAGAAATAGGTTCTATAGGTTGGTCAAGTGAATTTGAGCACAGGTTCCATCCTATGGTGAGGCATTTCACAGCATTCTCATGTATCTGCCGCGATATATTAAGTTGTACGAAACTTGAGCATTGAAAGGTTTGGTCCGCGTACGGGGAAGGATGGTCATCGTTGGCGTCTTTTACGCAATCTATGCAGTCTGCATTGTACACTGCCAGTACAGTGAACATTTTTCGTTTGATGTTATGCACAACTTAGAAGTTAGATCGTGAGAAGGCTTATGTAACGTGGGGCAATTGTCCTTCACAGCTCGACAAGCTGCCCGCCGCATAATCGATATGCAATCAATCAACCGGTTTTTTTACGGACCAACACCTGAGGAGAGAGTACGTGCATGGCAGACAAAGCTCCGGGCGGAAAGTCGTCAGTTAGACAGGGAAATGAGGCAGGTTGGATCCCTCCACCTTATTATATCCTTGCAACACCATGACGATGTATACCAGCTTGAGATGTCGACAAGCAAGGCTCGGCAGTCAGTCAAACAATTGGCGAGCAAGGGAGACGTCAAGTCCGCTCGTATTCTAGCAAGGGAAGTGGTGAGGAGTGATAAGCAGAGAGATAGAATGTCCGTAAGCAAGGCGCGGTTGGGATCAATCGGGACGCAATTGACGCAGCAGATGGGTGAGTTGCTTCAATTGGTACAGGATTTTGAATTCTCACATCGCAGGAGAAAGCCATGGTCAAAGTCACAGGTGCCCTACAGAAATCGACTGAGATTATGAAGCTGTCGAATTCTCTCATCAGGCTACCTCAGCTAACCCATACGATGCGCGAGATGAGCATGGAGATGATGAAGGTGTGTCTCGTCGTATATTGATTTTCAATAAGTCTGAGAGAGATGTCCAGGCAGGCATCCTTGAAGAGATGCTTGAAGATACCCTAGAAATGGATGAGGATGAAGAGTTGGAAGAGGAAGCTGATGCAGAGGTCGACAAAGTTCTATTCGAGCTGACCAATGGCAAGCTAGGAGTGGTGGGCGTGGTGGGCACCGAACTTCCGGTACGTCTCTATCATCCGGGCCTCATTAATGCGTTCCAACGATGGATGGCCAATGCAGACCAGACCGGAGGAAGAAGAGACAGAAAGAACCATGGAGAAATACCGTCAACAATTGAATGGACTTCTGAGTTGATAGGATCCCTCTGCTGTTCGCCTTTCATTCCTGACGTTCTAGTGATTTAAATTATGCATAACGGCGGTGATCATCCCGAAAGATATTCTGGGGCACAATGTATACTATTGAACTATGTCGGTGAATGGAGCGTTGCAATAAATTCTAGACTGCCAATGTATATTAAATACGTACCCTCGCTCAACTTTCGAAATTTCTGTTGCCCTCGAGAAGCAGGATTTTGGCGACGGCTTCCGTTGATCTGATCAACTTCTTTGATTGATCCATTCCGGCTGGAGTTACACGTGCCCAAGTTCGGAACGAAACGCTGCTGAGGACATTTTTATTCCGAACCAAAATGCTTGCGTCTCGTGGCATTTCGCAGGTCGCGCTCAGGCGCTCAACATGCGTGAGCCTTCATTACTGATGCACATTTTCTGCATTGCTCAGTACTCGCAGGCTACCCGGCAATATGCTTCTGCTGCTCCCACTGCTGCTTTTGCGGGCAAAAAAGGCAGTAACGTGAGCACATTCTCAACCTCTTTTATCCTGCCCGAGCTTAATGGTTTTGGAAGGGCAAATATACTGTCACCCTGATTCCAGGAGACGGCAAGTCTGCGAATCACCTTGAACGACCATTTTCTAATTAAACACCTGCCTCTAGGTATAGGGCCAGAGATCAGCCAGTCGATCAAGGTCATTTACACGGCAGCTCAAGTGTGCAACATTCCGAAATTCGGTGTTAATTTTCTGATTTAGATATATAGGTTCCTATACAATGGGAGGAAGTTAGTGTAACACCTATCCTGAAAGCCGGAAAGACTGTCATCCCGGAAGCCGCTATCCAATCAGTTAAGCGCAATACCGTGGCTCTCAAAGGTACACAAACGTTTACTCGTGGCATCTTGAGAAATTGACTCGTCTTGTAGGTCCATTGGCGACTCCTAGTCAGTCTTTGCTGCGTCCCTTTAATGTATGGCATAATCATCCACCTTCGCAGTCGGAAAGGGTCATGTTTCGTTGAACCTGACGCTTCGACGAACGTTTAATCTATTTGCCAACGTCCGACCCTGTATTTCGATCAAAGGGTTCAAAACACCCTACGATGACGTGGACACAGTCCTGATCCGAGAGAATACGGAAGGGGAGTACTCTGGGATAGAACACGAGGTATGAAATCATGAATATCTTGTGCTGCCCTACCTGATTCGGCATCTCGCCAGATTGTCGATGGTGTCGTCCAGTCCATCAAGCTCATCACTTGGGATGCTTCGGAGCGTGTTGCTCGGTATGCATTTCACTACGCCCAATCAAGCGGGAGAAAGCGTGTTACTGCTGTTCATAAGGCTAATATAATGTAAGTCCTCACGTTTGCGCTACCAATGTTGTTGTTTAGTTTGCAAGGAAAATGTCGGACGGGATGTTTTTGTCCGCGTGTCGGGAGGTGTCAAAAGAGTTTCCGGATGTCAAGTACGACGAAGATCTTCTTGACCGCGTTTGCCTCCACGTGCGTTCTCGCCCTGCTTTGTGATATGATTGGACAACGCTCTTTTGCATAGATTGTCACGAACCCGAAACCCTTCTCGGATCGCGTAATGGTCATGCCCAACCTGTATGGTGACATCCTTTCCGACATGTGCGCAGGGCTCATTGGTGGCCTGGGACTTACCCCCTCTGGCAATATCGGCCGAGTGCGTCGCTAGTTGTCGGCCGTCGACGTTGGTGATTCTCACCCTTGTCCATAGGATGCGTCCATCTTCGAGGCCGTGCATGGTTCCGCCCCAGACATTGCAGGTGCATATCCTATTACTCCTAGCTGTTGAAGAGTCACGTTGACCATTTTGGACCAGGGAAGGGCTTGGCTAATCCCACCGCATTATTATTGTCGTCACTAATGATGTTAAGGTGTGCACAGAATATACAGCTGATTGACATACCAAGTAACTTTCTTCTAGGCATATGAATCTTTACGAGCATGCGGACAAAATTGAGAGGGCAGCGTTGTCTGTGAGTACCACACCATACGCTGGCGTATTGTGCTCTGATAGCCTTCAAGACGGTTGCCGAGGGAAAGGCAATCACTGGTGACTTGGGCGGAAAGGCGACAACGTCGGAATATACTTCAGCGATTATCCAGAAACTCGGAAGCTCTTAATAGACTAGCGCTAGACCTATACGTGCTGTGCAGAATAATATGCAGAACACAGGCTCGTGGGAAGGTCGTCTTCCAGGACCCGATTGAGGCGCCGCTGGTGACCATCAAGAGAGTCCTTCATTTCACTACCACCACAACATCAGCATCCCCCAGCACCATTCTTTCCTCTCACTCGCCCCACAGGGCAAAGCCATATCCAACTCAGATAACCTTCACATTCGTGACACGTTCGACAGGCAGGACTCGCTTGACCCTCAAACACCACAAGATCTCGTCTTCGGCCAATTACGAAAGATATGATCGACGAAGTTACACAAAAATCTCTCCAACAGAAGGACGAGAAGAAACCCGTCGTACAATCGGGCAGTATACGAGGTGCCAATAAGCGTAGTGTTTCTACATCTTCCACTCCCAAACCACCACCACCACCAGGCGCAGTCTCAGTTCAAACTGCTCGACCTTCTTCGAGGACCAGTAACGGCGGCAGTAAGAAGTCCCTCGGGAACGCTCAAGTCGAACCGGCTTTGGAGTCGAGCATGAAGAAGTCCTCTTCAGAGACTAGCAGAAAGCCGGAGCAACAACGCAACAAGGCCCAACCCAGCGGTGCTCGTAACCCCGGCCATCGCAAAGTGCAACCATCAGCTTCCCAAGGAGGACGAGACATCAAACTCAAGGAGCAGTCAATCGCATCCGTGTCAGGCCCTCAGGGCAACGAGTCTAGCGATGCCCTCTCGTCCCTCCAAAGGGTTATCGCCGACCTTAAAACCACACCCCCAGCCAATAATCCAAGCAACGGTTTCTCCGCGCCTGCAGCTCAGGTCCATCCCTCCAACTTACCTTTCCCTCAATCTAGTTCCACCGGCTTCGTAGGGTCTAGCGTCGATCTCAAGCATCGCAAAACTGTCTCACTCGGTGCAGGTGGCCTTTCGGGAAACTTCAATTCATTCTCCCCCCACCTCGGCTCCATGATGGAAGACGCCGAAGATGGAAACTCGTTTGAAGAAGGAGAAATCCAAGAGCACCCTCGCCACCATGGTCACCAGCCTCGTACACATTCGCAAAGTTTCGTAGCCCCACGCTTTGCAGCCCTTGCAGCCCAACAAGAGCACATTGACTCCGTAGGACCCACCGGGCGTCCTCAGCTAGCGCCTGGCTTCATGTTCGGCGCCCGTAAGCGCGGCGGTCCGATTGGACATCCTATTAACGAGGAAGACCCCAGCTTCCAATTTCCTCAGCAACAGACTGCTTATCACCCTGAGGGTCCCGAAGTGCACAGAAAGATTGATACGGGGGAAATCACTGGTATCATGGCAGAACAAGTAAGTCTATGCCTTGCTATAATCTGAATATACTTTGAGTTTAGACCCGCAGATTGCGTTGCAGAATCAGATTGAGGTTCTTCAGCAGCAGCAACAGGCCCTTTATCAACAGCAGCTCGCTTCAAATCAGGTGTTATCCTTTCAAACCCCCGGACTTGCGCCTTCTCGAGGGCACAGACGTGTTCAGAGTACCGTCCCCATAGGTCCCGGTCCTGGCACCTCATTCAATCCTATACAGAACCAGCCAAACCTCGGACTCGGGGGGTTGCCTTTTGGCCTGGATGACCAGCATCAAGGCTTGCCGCGCGGTCATGGTCGTCGGCACAGTGTCAACGTCGTCAACAAGGGCGGCAACCAAGGAATGGGATCAATTAGCTTTGGCAATCCCTATGCATCAGGAGATGCCTTTGAAGACGGGTTTGCTCCTCCTGGTGCCCATTCCAGGCAAGTCTCTCGTGCAGATTCCAGCTGGCGAATCAGTAAGCCCTTTATCCTTCGTCGCAAAAAGAGAAGGCTGACGCTATACAGATGGCGGGGTTGGTGGTGTTCAAGGAAATAACGCGTTCGCCGCCGATCTCGCTCAAGCGCAGGCGCAGTTACAAAGTCTTCAACAATTCCGCGCGGCAGCGGGTGGCCACCACCACAAAATGCCATCTTTTAGCTTCCCTAACATGCTCCCCAATATGATGGCTGCCAACATGATGGGTCTAGGTTTAGGAGGGATGAACTTGCTTCAACAACAGCAACAACAATTCCAGTCCCAGCTGCAGCAGCAAAGTAACCAGCCCCAGCGCAAATCTTTATTTGCCCCGTATTTGCCTCAAGCATCCTTGCCTCCCCTCCTAGCTGCCGGGAAATTGGTTGTCGGAATCTTGCGTGTTAATAAGCGTAACCGTTCCGATGCTTATGTGGCAACAGAAGTTTTGGATGCGGATATATATATCTGTGGTTCCAAGGATCGAAATCGCGCATTGGAGGGTGATATTGTGGCGGTGGAACTTCTTGACGTTGATGAAGTATGGGGAACGAAAAAGGAGAAGGAGGAGAAGAAGAGGAAGAAGGAAGAAAACTCTGCCTATGATCTCAAATCCAATGGCGGTAGAAAAGATGACAAAAAGAAAGATGATGTGGAAGTCGAAGGACAAGGGCTCATGCTATTCGAGGACGAAGAGTATGTAATCATTCTTTTTCTTACACTATGTCACTGATGATAGCCAGAGTCACCGACGATGTCAAACCGCAATTCGCTGGCCATGTGGTCGCAGTCGTTGAGAGAATGCCAGGACAGCTCTTCTCAGGTACTCTAGGGCTTCTACGTCCATCATCTGCTGCAACGAAAGAGAAGCAGGAGGCAGAGCGTCGTGAGCGTGAGGGTGACCGCGGGGATGAACCAAGGCGCGCTCCAATCGAACGACCCAAGATCGTATGGTTCAAGCCCACCGACAAGAGGGTTCCTTTGATTGCCATCCCGACAGAGCAAGCTCCGCCTGACTTCGTTCAGAACTCGGAGGCCTACGTTGATAGACTTTTTGTTGCTTGCATCAAGCGCCATGTGAGAGTCCCTATATCTATGAGGTCATTCAGTTCAGTTTGTCTCATTGCATCCTCAGCCTATCAGCTCTCTTCATCCATTCGGCACCCTTGTTGAAGAGCTCGGTCCGATCGGCGACATAGAGGTAGAAACCAGCGCCCTCCTCAAAGATTGCAATTTCCCGACGGAGGATTTTACGGACAATGTGCTGAAATGTCTGCCACCTCTGCCTTGGACGTGAGTTTTCCCCGCTATCCACTACTCATGTTGCGATATATTTCGAATAGGATACCCGAAAGAGAATTCGAGGTCCGAAAGGACCTTCGTCATGAACGTATCTTCACGATCGACCCAGAGTCTTCGAAGGATTTGGATGATGCGCTCTCCATAAAAGCCAATGATGATGAGACTTTCGATGTCGGAGTGCACATTGCCGATATATCGTTCTTTGTAAAACCCAACACGGCTCTCGATCGTGATGCCCGCAAACGTGCAACAAGCGTCTATCTTGTCCAACGTGCCGTCCCAATGCTTCCCCCGGCTCTGAGCGAACAACTCGCCAGTCTGGTTCCTGGGGAAGACCGTCTGACGTTCTCCGTCTTTTTCACCCTGACAAAGGAAGCCAAGGTGATCAAGAAATGGTTCGAAAAAACTATCATCAGGTTTGTGCCCTCAAGGATATCTGCTATAGAACACTCATCCGTTCATAGATCTGCTGCAAAGTTGTCATACAAAGACGTTCAGAACGTGATAGTTGGCAAAGCGCTGGGTGCTACCGTCGCATCCGAACACTCAACATCAGATGTCAAGGACGATCTCCGGAATCTCGAGAAATTGGCCAAAGAATTGCGTGCGCAACGCTTCAACAACGGTACTTTGAACCTTGAATCGCTACGCCTTACATTCCAATTGAATGATAACGGCATGCCCGTGGATTGTGGTCAATATGAGCTCACTGACGCCAATTACCTGATCCAGGAGGTGAGTTCGAGAGTATAGCTTTTGGAAATAACTCTGAGTGGGCTTTCTAGTTCATGCTGCTCACCAACATTACCGTTGCTCAACAAATTGCAGCACACCTACCTGAGCAAGCCTTACTCCGTCGCCACGACAATCCCATGGAACGTCGCTTGGCAAGTTTTCAGCCATATTTTGTCATCATCATCATCGTCATAGATTAATCCCCTTTTCAGAATACATTCAACGAGCGTGCCGAGAGACTTGGTTATAAACTGGATTCATCCTCTGTTGGAGCTCTCATGCGCTCCTTCGATGCTATCGAGGACCCTACCGCCAGAAGACTTCTTGAGCTCCTATCATTCAAGGCTACTAATAGGGCCAAATATTTCTGCGCCGGAATGTTGGACATTGCGAAATATCACCATTACGCTCTGAACACACCTCTCTATGCACATTTTACTTCACCCATCAGGCGTTATGCTGATGTGCTCGTCCATCGTCAGTTGGAATCTGTTTTACAAGGTGGAGGTATGGTATATCATTTATCATAGTCATTCTTTCTGACATCTTCATCAATCGTAGCAGACAAGTTTGGTATGGACCGCGATGCTGTCGCAAAGGTCGCGCAGCAATGTAATATGTGCGTTAACCCACCACTTGCCAAAATCCTGGCTCAAGTTCGTATCCCGCTAGTAAACGTGACTCTGCACAGCTCGCAGAGGAGCAATCCGCCCATCTTTTCCTTTGCGTCCTTATATCTGATCTGACCCAGCGTTATGGTCCCGTTATCCGCCAAGCCAAAGTAGTCGGCGTACTGGATGCTGCTTTCGACGTCTTGGTTCCCGAGTTCGGCATAGAAAAACGGGTTCATGTCGACCAGATGCCCATCGACGTGAGCAGCCATACAACGCTCGACGCCATTACTGTGTTGACGTTCTCCTCTAGAATCATGTCTATGATGAGCATGCGCATACATTACAGATCTATTGGTCTACTCGGGATGTCATCAGTTGGCTGGCAGAGAATAGCGACGACGAACATCTTAAAAAGGTGAAGCAGAATGCTGAACAGCACGCCTTGAAAATGGAAGTCGCCTCTCGCTCTGTCAACGACGAGGAAGCTTTGTTCGATGAAGACGAGGGAGACGACGACGAAATTGTCTTGGAGCGCGCTGACAAGATTGATATGAACGAGACATCGAAGCAACGTTTGTTATCACAAGCCAAAGTCAAGCCCGAGTTTGAAGGTTTGAGGGCCACTACTGCTGGTCACAAGATACAAGATATTCGGGAATTGATGAGTGTACCCGTATGTGATGTCTAGTATGAGCCCCAGTCGTCGTCCTAATCGTGATTTAGGTCATCATCACTGCTGATCTGACCAAGAGCCCTCCCGTCATCAAGGTCTACAGCGTTAATCCATATGCGATGTCGAATTGAGCGGGTTTTCTTCCTATGTCTGAAGTCCTTCCTTCCCCCACTGTACGTTCTATGCCTACCAACCCATGTCTCCCGCTACTTCCACTTCTCATGGCGACTTCACTTGCTCATCCCTCGTATGATGCGTGTGGCCTTGAACAACACCTTGTATCCCTTCGTGTACTTGTGTCCCTTTACAAAGATGATAGAATGAATCATAAATTGCGACCGATGTGATTTTATAATCAATCATAGCATTCATTACTTCCAGCCATACACATTTAGAGCATGGTTTTAACTGCCGAGCAGTATAAAAATTTGCGTAATTGACGTTACAGTGAGTACAACGAGTAAGTTTTACATATGCGGTCGAGATCAAGTTGATTTTTGGTTTTTGATACGCATGAACAGATCCAGCACGAGCCAAAGATGAAGGAGCACTTTTTTATATGAATATCGAGACGTAGCGATCGAAAGCGTGGAATAGGCGAAATTACTGTGAATGACATCAGAAAACAGACGGCTGATCGTATATGAAAAGAACCTACAGAGAAATACATGAGGAGGGCTTGTTTCGGGTGCAATTGTTTAAAGCCACGTCGGAAGGCATCAAGAGAAGTGTCTGCTTGGCTGCCTTCCATCTGAGTTGCAGAGTCGGAGAAATCTAGGGAGCCATCTGGGTCGTAATGGTTCTTCGCCCGGGAACAAACAATATCAGCATCTGGGACAGGGATCAGAGGAGGCTTAAACCAATTAGGAATACAATTCACAATACACTGGCGCGGGAATCGAGACTGAACGGGTCGATCGTGCATAGACGTGGCACAAAGCAAATGACAACGACTGCAAAGCATCGGCACTGCGAGAGGTTTCATTAGCCTGCGTATTCCTTGATGCATACTGGGAATAATCACGAAAAATTGTTTTCCTTGAAGACAAAAAAAGGTCAGGATCATAAATTCCCGGGTAAGTCGTGAAACTCACATCATGGAGGATCTAGCAGAGATGTTGAGGACTGGTCAGGCGGAATATTGACAACCGACAACATGATATCGCACCGAATAATGGGCGGGCCGACTAGTTCCAAGAAGGCCTCCGTGGCTCTGCAGATAGAAGTCGAATTCTGTGGGGTGTGCCACATCCCGGTCTACTACAGTGCCTGCTTGACAATTGCCGCTGTTATCTGCATCTTGCTCTCTCTGGGGGAAGAACCTACAAATGCGGGATATAAGAAACAATTTGGGCGAAGAATGTGCGAAAGCCACAGACCTAATATGATGTCGCTTTCCGACGACTATGATGGTGATTTTGGGCTCGATTCGCAGGTCACTGCATGCCTCTGTGCAACAGAACAATAGTCAAAAGAAATGGTTTCGCGGACAGAGACCTAACAACCCACTTTTCAAAGCGGGCAACTCTGACATAAAGAATTTAGTACGAAGAGATCAGGTTTATAAGATGAGCGATTTTGCAAACCTTGTTCGAGGACGGCCTTGAATTGCCCTTCAGAGACACCATCTGTTGAGAAGTTAATTGGGTGCAGCCGGTTAATATCCGCTATACATACCGCGGTAAAAGATAATTCGCTTCGGTGCAGGCGCAGGCTTTTTTTCAACAGCCGTCCGATAACCCATATATTTTGATAACACGTGCTGCGAGAGAAATTAGCAAATGGTATCGGGTAAGGCGCCAGCTATGAGGACCTTGCTCATCTCCTCTAAATCTTCTATCATCTCTTGGCGGGAAGTTTGGACGCGGGAGCCTGGTTGACAGGTCAATCTAAACAACTCAAAATTGGCGCGTTCGAGACCCTTACAAGCAATGTATTTTGCAGAATCAGAGTCCACGTTGGCAACTAGGGCTGTGAACGAAGGACGTCCATCAGACCCAGGAGCAGGGTGAATAACATCAGCACCTAGGAAAAATCAGTCACGACATATTTATATCTAAGTAAGAGAAATGTACCCATCACAATGGTAGGGTTGTGTGGGTCCGTCAAGACAGACACAGAAGAAGGATCGGGTACAGTATTGATACCTCCGAGTTTTACATTGATCCTGGGCAGAATGTTCGGGAAGGTCGAGAAAACGAGATTGGGTCCTTACTTTAGGCTGACATTTGCATAGTATTGGGGTTTGGCACGGAAGCATTTAGAGCTCTTCATACATTGGGTAGCGACGCCCATCTGCCATACGTGATATATCTGTGCGGGCGCGTTGATGACGGAATGTGAGGATACGTACGGTGATATCTCCAAAGCTGTCGGAGAAAGTTAGATCATGAACTTAACTGTCGAAAGATATCCGTACTGTTTGACAGCAGTATATATATCATTTCCGCCTTCGGGTAGGATGACAACGACGAGGTTGGGTGGCCGGCCGTACTTGGTGTTGACCTCGGCTCCCGCTTCCCGCAAATGATCCTGGATCTTGCCTTGTGCGTTTGGGTACTTGATCACGGGGGTATAGTTGGCAGGACATTTAATACCTATGGGGGTATTAGGAACGAAGAGTATCGATGTCAGCCATGGGGATTCACGGACCAACATCCTGAAAGCTTTTAGTTAGGCCAGCGATCATGTCCCGAGCCGCGGCATCCCCAAATCGTGCTTGCTGTTCATAGACCACTACAACCCATCCTGTCACTTCTGCGGGCTTGAAAAACCGCTTATCAACCCTGTACAGGATAACTCAGTTAATGTTCTCAACGATGGGATGCATGCGCCTACATATTCCATGAGCCATTTCTCGGTACCTGTACTCAATG
>Ga0307516_10002136_pt1 | contig 26781 bp, 18 predicted proteins | sample 19_EM_MG_FD_203310 | JGI IMG/M metagenome (GOLD analysis project Ga0307516, IMG submission 203310) | Populus trichocarpa ectomycorrhiza microbial communities from riparian zone in the Pacific Northwest, United States - 19_EM | ecosystem: Host-associated > Plants > Roots > Unclassified | place...
TAACAAGGATCTGCTACTCTTCCCTATGATCGGCGTCGGTCTCGCATGGGCTTCAACATTAACGATGCCTTATGCAATTCTGGCAGGAGCATTACCAGCCAACAAAATGGGGTTTTACATGGGCGTGTTTAATTTTTTTATTGTTATTCCACAAATTTTAGCAGCAGCCATTCTTGGATTCTTTATCCGAGGTCTTTTTCACGAGGAAAGTATTTATGCATTGGTTGTAGGTGGAGTATCCATGATAATTGCAGGTTTCCTGAACATCATAATAACCGATCATGATGATAAGAAAGAGTTGGGGCAGGGATAATCGATTAAAAGGTCTTTTTACCTTTTGCATAGCATATTTTTGTTTCACGCTTGCCATATTTGGGCAGGACACCCCGGCTTTCTATCCCAGCAACTGGTGGGTAGGCATGAAGAACACCTCGCTGCAGTTGATGATCCACGCATCCCATATCGGGGATGACAGCACCGTGATACTGTCCTGGCCCGGTGTGCAATTGCTGAAAGTGCATCGCACGGAAAACCCCAACTACCTTTTCCTGGACCTGCGTATCGGTGCGACCGCCCGCCCGGGAATGATACCCATAGCGATCGGAAGAGGCCGAAAGGGATGGCCGGCAAGGGTACTCCATTATCCCTTGTATGCGCGCAGGAGCGGCAACGGCACTCAATATGCGCAAGGGATCCGTTCTTCGGACTTTATCTATTTTCTCATGCCCGACCGCTGGAGCAATGGCGATCCGGGGAATGACCGGGTGGCCGGCATGCGGGATCAATCGCTGAACAGGGATTCCATCTTCCTGCGGCATGGAGGCGATCTGCAGGGGATCACCGACCACCTCGACTATCTGCAGCAACTGGGCGTAACGACCTTATGGATGACGCCTGTATTGGAAAACGATATGCCCGACCGGACCGAGCACGGGTACGCCTTCACCGATCATTATACCATCGAACCCCGATTGGGCAGCTCTGCCGCTTATAAAAAATTAAGCGATGCCCTGCATCATCGGGGTATGAAACTGATCCAGGATGCGGTGTACAATCATGTCGGTCTCTACCACTTCCTCGTACAGGACCTTCCTGCCAAAGACTGGCTGCATCAATGGCCTTCTTTTACCCAGACCAGTTATAAGGATCAGCCTTTGATGGATCCTCATGCGGCTGCGGCTGACAAAAAGATCATGAGTGACGGGTGGTTCACCACCCAGATGCCGGACCTCAACCAGGGCAATCCCTTCGTGGCACGATTCCTTATCCAGCATGCAATCTGGTGCGTGGAGACCTTTGGCGTGGATGGCTGGCGGATCGATACCTATATGTACTGCGACCTGGATTTTATGAACCGCTGCAATAAAGCCCTGACGGACGAGTATCCCAGGATCACGCTGTTCGGGGAAGCCTGGGCCGGGGGGATTGCCAACCAGGCATACTTTGCCGACAATAATATCACTACCCCTTTTAAAAGCAATTTACAGGGCGTGCTGGATTTTCAATCTGCGCTCAATGGCATCGAACCCGCGCTGATGGACCTGCCCGCGGGGTCGGGAGTGAACAAGTTATACAATGTCCTCAGCAGTGATTTCCTATACAAAGACCCGTCCCGGAATGTGATCTTTCTGGACAACCATGATATGAGCCGATTCTTTTCAAGGGTCGGGGAAGATGTCGCCAAACAGAAAATGGGGATCGGGTGGCTGTTGACGGCCCGCGGTATTCCCCAGCTCTATTATGGTACGGAGATCCTCATGAAGGGGATCTCGGACCCTGACGGATGGGTGCGGCTGGATTTCCCGGGTGGGTGGAAAGGGGATCGGAAAAGCGCTTTTACCGGGGAAGGGTTGAATGCCGATGAGTTGGCCGTACAAATGCTGGTGCGAAAGCTGGCCAATTTCCGGAAAGGGTCTTCCGCGCTGCGAACGGGGCAGTTCATGCAATATGCGCCGCAAAAGAACGGGCTCTATGTCTATTTCCGCTATGACGCATCCCAAACGATCCTCTGCGCGATGAATACGTCGGATAGCACGGTCCGCCTGGATCCTCTTCAGTATAAGGAAAGAACGGCCCCTTTTAGCCGCATGACGGATGTCATTACCGGTGATGGATACCCGATGGAAATAGGGATGTCGATCCCGCCGATGCAAATGCGGGTGCTGGAATTAAAAAAATAAGCAGCTCATAACATCACCGCCTTGATGTACCGTTCGCCGTATTTGCCCCAATCCTTCAGGCTTTCGGAAAGCGTTTGCCGGAGCGAGGTGTAATTGACCTTCTTGCCTTTCAGGTTAAGAGGAGCGGTGAGTTCTGCATCGCTGACCGCAACGGCCTGTATGCGGGTGGCAAACCAGGTAAGGTGCTCATGGGGTAAGGCGACCCCCAGGATCATACCGGGCAGGCCTGTGAAGGACTCAGGACCGCCGGAGGTCAGGATCTCATCGGTGTAAAAAGCTACCACATAGATAGAATCCAGGATCAATGCATTTGCGCGGCGGCAGGGAAGGCCGGCGATCGTACGGGTCTCATCGGTGATCTTCCATTTGATCTTCCGGACACTGTCCTGTATGAGAAAGAGCTGTTCGAATACTTTTTTCTGGCTGGTGCTCTTTTCTTCCTCCAGGTCTGCATAAACCACGTTCTCTTCAGCGGGCTGCTGCCAGATCTTATTATTATCGGCGTTCTCCCTGCCGGGTTTAAAGAGGGTCTTATTCTTTTTGAATACGAGATTGAACCAGGAGGTCTTGAACTGCGGCATTGTTTTTTTCTGCAGATCCGACCAGGAATCGTCATTTTCCAATTGTGCATAGAGATTGAGCTTCCTTTCGAATTCTATTTTTCCTTCGGAGAGGAAAACAGGGTTTTGTGCTGCGGCCCGGACATGGAGGAAGAGGGCGAGCAGGAGGAAAGCGATCGATGCCCGGATCGACGGGGATAACCGGGGGAATAGAACAGGAGATCGATTATTCGAAGATCCTGTCCGGGAAGTAGGGACCGCGAGGGACATCGGGATCGAAGGGTGTTGGGGTCGAAAAGATCGTATGGGAGCCATAGGAGATTTTTTAATTATTAACCGGGGCGGGCGTTCCCGCTTTGGTGAAGTTCCAGGTGACCGAGAACATAAAATAACGTTTGATCGACAGCCAGGTATTCTGGGAAAGGAAGTTACTGCTGACCGAGCGGTTGAATCCTATATTCTGGTTGAGCAGATCGTTGCCGGAGGCCTTGATCAGCAGGGCATCGTTCTTCAGGAGTTTCTTACCCAGCCAGGCATTCACCAGGTATACATTGGTGTTCTTATCAAAGGCGCTGATCTTTTCCCGGAGGCTGATATCGCAATCCCCATGGAGCTGGAATTTGTAGGGGAGGTAGATATCCAGGTTGGGCTGGATCGACCAGGTCTTGTAACTGGTGACGACGTTCTTATTGATGGAAGAGCGACTTTCGGTGTAGGTGCCGGAAGCGTTCAGGCTGAAGTCGAATTTCTTTTCCAGGGATTTGTAGATATTCATGCCCAGGGTATAATTTCCGCTGGTGGTGCTGTTCAGGAAGCTATTGACGATGCTGTTATACCGGCTTTGGCTGAAGTTGGAGTTGAACCCAATGCTCATCTTAGGTTTTTTCAGTTTGAAGGAATAATACAGAGAGCCGTATAGATTGTAATTACCGTTGAGGTTAATGTATTGGGTCACCCTTCTGCCGGACGTATCCACAGAGGAATTACTGCTGATCGAATTTTGAGTAGCGCTATAGCTCAGGTTGCCGGAAATATAGCGTTCGGTCAATATTTTGTAATCGAAATAATTCAAGTTGATCGAATTATTGAACGAAGGATGCAGACCGGGATTACCGACATAGATGTTCAAGGGATCGTCATTGACGCGGATCGGCTGGATCTGCTGGATCCGCGGCTGGCTGGTGTTCCCGTTATATCGAAAGGACAGTCTTTTTTGGTTGGTAAAGGAATAGGTGATCGTAGCGGATGGGAACCAATTGATGAAATCTCTCTTTAACGTAGAGTCCGAGTGCAGGTCCGTCTGGTGGAATTGGGTCGCGCCCAGGTTGCTTCCGGCATTGACACGCCATTTCTTTTTTATCAGGCTATAGAACAACCCGCCCTGGTGTGTCAGCATGTTGAACTGGTAGTCATTGCTGTAAAGGGTATCCAGCAGGCCATATTTGCCATCTGGCGACCTGTTATAAGAGGTCCGGTCCGAACTGCTGTTATCCAGGGCGATCCCGTAATTAGCGGTAAGGAAAGACACAGCGGACAAAGGCTCCGTGTACGTCACCCTGGAATTCAGCAAAATGTTCCGGCTGTTGTATTTCTTATATTGATCGACGACCTGTTTGTGATCCAAAGCGCCTTTACTAAAAAAACTATTGTCAGAAAAGTAGTAGCCGTCCGTCGTGGCGTTGGTGTAGTTCTCCTTAAAATTCACGCTGATCGTTCTTCCTTTTTTGGCCAGTTTTTTTCGCCACAGGATATTACTGTTGAGCGTTTGGTTGTCTCCCGTAGTAGAAGTAGTGCGCTGGCCGCTATTGATCAATACGCTGTCCGCGTTGCGTAATTCGGAGTTGCTCTCGTTATGGGAGATCTTATGATCGGACCCTCCGTCGGCGGTTATTTTTATGGAAGAGGTCGAATCCAAGGTCAGTTCGTAGAGACCGTTGACCCGGTGCCGGAGGATCTGATTGTCCGAATGACCGGTGGAGCTGTTATTATAAAGGGTATCGTGAAGGAGGTATTGTGAAAGGCTACTGCTGCTGTCCTTTACGTCCAACTGCATGAATTTGTAATTGAGATTACCCGACTGATGGTCGTTATCCCATTTGTCGTTGTAATGGATCCCGCCTGTTTTTACGGTTGGAAGCCCCTGCCCGTTGTACTGGCCATTCCAATTCTGCAGGTCGTCACTCTGGCCCTGGATCGAATAATAACCCATGGCCTCATCATATTCTGCATTGGCAAGATCGCTCTGGCCGTACTTATCCCTTTCCTGCCAGTTGAGCCCGGTCTTGCCCGTATTGGACAGGATGCCATACAAGGCAAATTTCTTTTTATTCCGGAAATAATTGAGCATGGCCTGCATGTCATAATAACCATCGGTGGCCCCGCCTGCGCTGAGTTTTCCGAAATAGCCGTTCTTCTTGCCATCCTTTAATTTGATATTGATCGTCTTGGTCCTTTCTCCGTCATCGATGCCCGTAAATGCCGCCTGATCGCTCTTCTTATCATAGACCTGCACCTTATCCACGATATTGGCCCGCAGGTTCTGCGTGACGAGGGTGGGATCATCCCCGAAGAACTCTTCGCCGTCCACCAATACTTTCTGCACAGTCTCTCCCTGGGCTGTGATCTTACCATTCTTGTCCACCTGGATGCCCGGGAGTTTTTTCAGGAGCTCTTCCACGTTGGCGCCGGCCTGGGTATAGAAACTGTCCGCCTTGAACTCCAGCGTATCGCCCTTCATATGAATGGCGCCTTTATTGCCGTTGACGACCACTTCCTGCAGCAACTGGCTTTTTAATACCATCGCGATCGGGGCCAGTTCCATGGGGGTACTATCCTTGATCGTCAGTTCATCGACATAGTCGGCATATTTGGGAAAGGTTACGAGCAGGAGGAATTGGCCCGTGGGAATATGCTTCAAACTAAAATTACCATTCTTATCGGTGCGGGTATGGCTGACGAGGATCGAATCGGAGCGTCGCAATAAAAGTACGGAGCCATTGATGAGGGCCTTTTTCTCCGTGGTATCGCTTATCTTACCATGGATCCCGGAAGATTGGGCATAGGAAACACTGCCTGTAATGGAAAGGACAAGGATAAAGACAATCAGTTTTTGCATTGGGGGTCAGTCAGGAGTCAATGGAAAGGTTATCAGGGAGCAAAATATTCTCAAAAACAGGGATATACAAACCTGAAGTCATAAATTTACGTTAAAGAGAATCGCTTTTTTTCAGCGCAGCATAAAACAAACCAATTGGAACTACTACCCGCAAAGCGATATGAAGAGATCCATTTCGTAGATTCTACCAAACCCGTTTGGAATTATTCCCTTTTCACGGAAGAGGATATCCGTAATTTTCAGCAAGGAACGCATTATCGTTTGTACGATCTGTTCGGCTCACACGGCATCACGGTGCTCGGTATGAGCGGGTTTTATTTCTCTGTCTGGGCACCCAATGCCACCTATATTTCGGTGATCGGTCATTTTAACGATTGGGACCCGAAGGCGCATCCCTTATTCGTCCGGCTGGAGAGGTCGGGGATCTGGGAGGGATTTATTCCCGGCGTGGCGAAAGGGGAGGCTTATAAATATCATATCATCGGATTTGAAGGACAGGCCCTCGACAAGGGAGATCCTTATGCTAATTTCTGGGAAATGCGGCCCGAGACGGCTTCTATCACCTGGGACCTGGGCTATTCGTGGAAGGATGCGGACTGGATGGGGAAGAGAAAGCTACATAATTCCCTCGACGCGCCCTGGAGTGTGTATGAAGTACACCTCGCCAGTTGGATGCGACCCGACAAGAACGACGAAGAAAGATATAATACCTATGACCAGATCCGTGAAAGGCTGGTGCCTTATGTAAAGGAGATGGGATTCACCCATGTGGAGCTGATGCCCGTGATGGAACATCCCTTCGATGGTAGTTGGGGCTACCAGGGAACGGGTTATTATGCGCCCACGTCGAGATTTGGCGATCCCCAGGGATTTATGGCGCTGGTAGATGCTTTTCACCAGGAAGGCATCGGGGTGATCCTGGATTGGGTACCTTCTCATTTTCCCTACGATAAACATGGACTATACCTTTTCGATGGAGCGAATACGTATGAGTATGCCGATATGCGCAAAGGCTTCCACCCGGACTGGAACAGTTATATCTTCAACTATAAGCGCGGGGAAGTAAAATCCTTTTTGATCAGCAATGCCCGATTCTGGCTGGATAAATTCCATACCGATGGGATCCGGGTAGACGCGGTCAGTTCCATCCTCAAACTGAATTATTCCCGGAAGGCGGGACAATGGGAACCGAACGATCATGGCGGAGACGGCAACCTGGAAGCGATCTCTTTTATAAAGGATCTGAACGAGACCGTGTACAGGGATTTCCCCGATACCCAGACGATCGCGGAAGAAGCAACGGACTGGCCCGGTATCAGCAAACCCACGTTTGCCGACGGGCTGGGCTTTGGCATGAAATGGATGATGGGATGGATGCACGACACGCTGGACTTTTTCAAGATGGACCCCATCCTCCGGCGCGATCACCAGGATAAGTTCACCTTTAGCATGATGTATTTCTATGATGAGAACTTTATGTTACCCCTCAGCCATGACGAGGTCGTGCATGGCAAATCCCCGATGCTCTACAAAATGCCGGGCGATGACTGGCAGAAATTCGCCAACCTGCGTTTGATGTATACCTATATGATCACTCACCCGGGTGGCAAGCTGCTGTTCATGGGCAATGAGTTCGGATCGACCTCGGAATGGAATTATAAAAGCGAATTGCCCTGGGAGCTTTTGAAATATGACAGCCACCGGCTGTTAAAGGATTGTGTACGGGACCTCAATGGCCTGCTGAGAAGCGAACCGGCCATGTACGAGAACCAATTCTCCACGGATGGCTTTGAATGGGTGGACCTGGATCACCGTGCAGAAAGCGTGGCGGTCTACCGGCGTAAGGGGAAGCGACCGGAGGACGACCTGCTGGTGATCCTCAATCTTACCCCCGTGGTAAGGAGGGATTGGAAAATATATGCTTCCGGTAAAGCGGTCTGGAAAGAGGTCTTTAACAGCGATGCAAAAAAATATTGGGGTACCGGCGATACCTTCAACCCGACCATCGGGGTGAGGCTGGTAGATAAGGACGCAGACCGATATGAGATCAATGTCCATCTGCCGCCGTTGGGGGCGCTGGTGCTGAAATAAGGGACCGCAGGATACCTCTCTGGGATCGCGAGGGGGGATGATGATAAGGGCAACCCTGCTAATACGGTGGCCTTACATCCTTTCCGGCACCCGGATCCCCAGGAGGCCCATCGAAGCATGAAGCACCGTTGCCGTCAGGCGGCATAATTGCAGCCGCAATTCCTTTTTCGCGGGAGTCTCCGCATTGGCGATGGAATGTTCGCTATAAAATGAGTTATAGGTCTTGGCCAGGCTGAATGCATAGCCGGCGATCACCGAAGGATTCATTTCCGCACAGGCCTGTTCGATCATGGACGGGTATTTTTCCAGGATGATCGTGAGCGCGCGTTCGAGGGGCAGGAGAGAAGCTGACGGAGAGGATTTGAGATCTGCCTGACCGACCCCTTCTTTCCGCAGGATCGACCGGATCCGGGCATGGGCATATTGTATAAATGTTGCGGTATAGCCATGAAGGTCGATAGACTCCGCAGGATTGAAGACCATTCTTTTCTTCGGGTCTACGCGGAGCAGGAAGAATTTGAGGCCGCCGAGGCCGATGATCTCATAGAGGTCTTTTAATTCCTCCGCGGTAAATCCTTCCGTCTTTCCCTGTTCTTTTGTCTTGGTCTCCGCCTCGTTGATCATTTCATCCAACAGGTCATCGGCGTCTACGACGGTGCCTTCGCGCGTCTTCATCCTTCCGGTAGGAAGGTCCACCAGTCCATAGCTCAAATGAAAGATGCCATCGGCGGAAGGCAGTTCGAGTTTCTGGCAGATGAGCTTTAAGACCTTAAAATGATAATTCTGTTCGTCGCCAACGACGTAGATGCTTTGTTCGGCTTTGTATTCCTCGTATTTGTTCACGGCCAGCCCGATGTCCTGGGTGATATAGACCGCCGTCCCATCCTTTCTTTGCACGATCTTCTGATCCAGTCCATCGGCGGTGAGGTCGATCCATACGCTGCCATCTTCTTTTTGAAAGAAAACGCCTTTCTTCAACCCGTATTCGACCAGTCGTTTACCAAGCAGGTAGGTCTCGCTCTCGTAATAGGTTTTGTCAAAATCACTGCCGATCCTTTTATAGGTTTCGTCAAAGCCGGCATAGACCCAACTATTCATCGTCTTCCATAGCTCCATCACATCGGGCTTGCCTGCTTCCCAGTCGACGAGCATTTGCTGGGCGCCCTTCATAATGGGCGCTTCTTTCTCCGCCTCTTCCTTGCTTATTCCACCCGCGACCAGTGCTTCCACCTCTTTTTTATATTCGTTGCCGAACATGACATAATAATCACCCACGAAGTGATCCCCTTTCATACCCGTACTGGCAGGAGTAGCCCCGCCTGCAAAAAGCTGCCAGGCGATCATGGACTTACAGATATGGATGCCACGGTCGTTGGCGATACAGGTCTTGACGACGGAATATCCGCTGGCCTTATAGATCTCGGCCACGCTCCATCCCAGGAAGTTGTTTCTCAGGTGCCCGAGGTGCAGGGGCTTATTGGTATTGGGAGAAGAATATTCCACCATGACGGTGCGGCCGTTCTTTTCCTTTCGGCCAAAGGTCTCTTTGCTGTATTGCTCCTGCAGGAAACCAAGCCAGCAACCGTCCGTGATGGTCAGATTGAGGAATCCTTTGATCACATTCCACGCGGAGAATAAGGCGGGGTATCCGCCGACAAGGGCTTCCCCCAGCTCTTTTCCGATAAGTTCCAGGGGTTTGCCGAGAGGTTTGGCAAAAGAAAATAACACTACCGTATAATCGCCTTCGAATTCCGGCTTGGTCTCATTGACAAGCAACCCTTTTGGATCGATATCGTATTGATATTTGTCGAGAAGGACCTGCCGGGTGGCTGTTCTGATCTGGCTAAGAATATCCATTTTCCGCTGATTGGCTGCAAAAGTACTGTACTTAGGTTTCAATTAGGATTGAAAATTTGAAAACTTTTGGGGTTTGCAGCCTTGTGATAGGCTTGTTAAGGCATTATTAACGTGAAAAAAACAGCTATAAATAAGTATCTTCGCCGTTTAAACCGGGTTGAGCCGATGCCAAAAAAAGCGATCATTTCTTTTATTGATTTTTTCTATCCTCCCTTCAAGAGGCTGATGCCCTTACAGACCTTCCGTTATGCCGCCTGCGGCGGGACGAATACCCTGCTGGATATCTTTGTTTTCTTCATCAGTTATAACTTTATCCTTCATAAACAAGATCTCGATCTGGGTGTTATTGTCTTCAAACCCCATATCGCCTCCATTATCATTGCGTTTTGCATCAGTTTTCCCACGGGATTTTTCCTGATGCGCAATATCGTATTCACGGGATCGACCGTACAGGGAAGGGTGCAGTTATTCCGCTATTTTCTGCTGGTGGTGATCTGCCTCCTGCTGAACTATATCTTCATCAAGCTTTTTGTAGAACGCTGGCATATTTATCCTACGGTAGCCAAGATCATGACAGCCTTTATCGTAGTGACTTTCAGCTATCTTACCCAAAAGAATTATACCTTCAAGGCAGCGAGAGCGGACAAGCGCGCGGAGCAGATATGATTCGGATTTCTGATTTTGAGATGTAGAGATGTGGTGATTTTAAGGTCTACTGGCATAAATCCAGAAATCGCAAAATCTACAGATCAGCAATCCCTATTTTGGTTGTGTCATGCTAAACCAGTTGCCTACTCCATCCGTGATCAGCGCTTCGATGCCATAGAACTGCTCCTTCGGAGCGGACTTGAACACCACGCCTTTTGACTTCAATTCCTCGTAGGTAGCCAGGCAATCCGGGGTATGAAGGACGCCTGCCCCCAGTACGCCTTTATCGAGTAGTACTTTAAACGCTTTCCTCACTTCTTCGTCCGTATTCATTCCTCCCGAGAGCGGGTCCAGCAGCGCTATTTCCAGGTCGGGCTGGTCGGGTGCGGTGATGGTGAGCCAACGGAAACCATTCTCCATGGTAGCATCCATTTTGACTTTAAATCCCAGGGTATTCACATAAAAATCATGCGCTTTTGCCTGATCGGTAACGAACAGGGTCACATGCGAGAGTTTGGTGATCATAAAAGATGTTTTTGAATTAAAAGCAGGTTAAAAATTAAAGCTAGTCGATTCCATTCGGAGCGACTTCTCGAATATTGCTTTTAAGGATCGATCCGGTAGGAATCAATAAAACATTGGGGAATAAATGACCTGGGTTGTTCACGGACCTGCTGCTTTTTCAACCAGGCTTCCTGCCGGAAGGATTGGGGAGCGATGCCGCTTTCCTTTTTGAACAGGGAGCTGAAAGAGCCGATGCTTTCGAACCCGATGTTATTGCATATTTCCGAAACGGTGAGGTCTTTATCCGCCAGCCATTTTCGGGCCTGCTCTATCCGCTTCCTGGTGAGGTATTGATGGGGTGTCCGGCGATAGATGCGGGTAAAGAGCCGATGGAAATGATAACGGGACAGACAGGCCTCCCGGGAAAGACGGTCCAGGTCGATGGGCTCATGAAAGTTCTCATCCATGTATAACTTGGCTGTAACGATCCTTTTATAGATGTCCGTTGCGATGGGCATGGGTGAGTTCGTGTTGAGGAATTCGAATTTAGTTATTTTTTCTAATTAATAAGGGGGATAATGGGCCTTCGGCCAATGAACCGGAGGTCCATTTTGTGGCATAATTTTAGCATCCCGGGGGTGTGCGATTTTGTAACTTTACCCCTTCCCCAGAAAGAAAAGATTGCCTATGATCACAGTAATCATACCTGTATTAAACGAAGAAAAGACGATCCGGAAAGTTATCCAACAGGCCAAGCGGAATGAGAAGGTGACTGAGATCATTGTGGTGGACGACCTTTCGGTGGATAGCACTATTGCCGAAGCCCAGAAGGAGAATGTAAAGATCATTACCAGCACCCAGATCGGTAAAGGAGGGTCCATGCGGGAAGGGTTGCTGATGGCGACCAACGAACTGATCGTCTTCCTGGACCCGGATATTCCCAATTCCCCGGATGATATCGTTGCAAAATTGGCGGAACCCCTGATACGGGACGAGGCGGATTTTGTAAAATCTTATTTTGAAAGACAGGCGGGGCGCGTTACGGAGATCATGGTAAAACCCATGCTGGAATTCTTCTTTCCCCATTTGCTGGAGTTCCGGCAACCCCTCAGCGGGATGATCGCCGGCAAAAGATCCTTTTTTCAAAAAGTGGAATTCGATGCGGATTATGGCGTAGACATCGGTCTGTTGATCGACATGCACCAGGTACGGGCCCGGATCAAAGAGGTCTGTATCGGGGAGGTAGAAAATGATATGCAGCCCCTGCATGTGCTGGGAAGGATGGCCAAACAGGTGGCGAATGCCATTTTTAAGCGGGTGAATATCTTTCACGGGGGCCGCAAAGAAGAAGGGGAGGACCCGACCCAGGTGATGCGCGAGCAGGTGGAGTTTGCGATGCAGGGATTGGTGCGCCAGCCTAAAAAAATGATCGTTTTTGATATGGACCATATCCTGCTCCGGGGTAGCTTTATCCAGGCGGCAGCGGAGAAATTCGGGTTTAAAAAGGAACTGAACGATATCCTTACCCAGCAGAAAAGCAATTATATCCGTACCCAGAAGATCGCCCGTCTGCTCGAAGGACGAACCTTTGCCGAACTGATCCACGTAGTGGAATCCATTCCTCTGATCGGGGATGCGGTACAGGTGGTGCGGGAATTACAGATACGGGGATACGTTTGCGGGATCATCAGCGACAGCTATCATAGTATTGCCAATCATGTCAAGAATCTCCTGGGCCTGGATTTCACCCTGGGCAATGAGCTGGAATTCCAGAAAAGCATCGCCACGGGAGAGGTGCGAATCCCTTCCCAATTACTCAAAGACCGGTTTAGCCAGTGCGAGCATGAGCACTGCAAATCCAATATGTTCCAATATATCCTGCACCGGTTTGGCATCAGCACGGCTGACTCTGTGGCTGTCGGGGATGGCGAAAATGATATATGTATGGTCAAAATGGCGGGCACCGGCATTTCTTTCAATTCCACGACCCCTCTCGTGGATCAGGTGGCGGACTATGTATTTCGGGACCAATCCCTAAGGCCCGTTCTGGAAGTTGCCAGATAGTCTCTGAAATCTCTGCCATTTTTGCATTTTTCCCTCCATGGCACAACAATTGTCAATTGCGTACCTATAGAATCTACTAACCTTTAAAAGGAGGACAATTATATGGGAAAAATTATAGGAATCGACCTCGGAACAACCAACAGTTGTGTATCCGTTATGGAAGGAAATGAGCCCGTTGTGATCGCCAATGATGAAGGCCGTCGCACAACCCCGTCTGTGGTGGCTTTCCTTAAAAATGGCGAAAGAAAGGTGGGCGACCCCGCCAAACGCCAGGCTATTACCAACCCGGTAAACACCATCATGTCGGTGAAGCGCTTCATGGGCCGCCATTATGATGAAGTGACCAATGAGATCAGTCATTGGAGCTACAAAGTCGCCAAAGGTGACAATAATACCGTACGTATTGACATAGACGGCCGTTTGTATACGCCGCAGGAGATCTCCGCCATGATCCTTCAGAAGATGAAGAAGACGGCGGAAGATTATCTCGGACAGGAAGTGACGGAAGCCGTCATCACCGTTCCGGCTTATTTTAACGATGCCCAGCGTCAGGCAACCAAGGAAGCCGGTGAGATCGCCGGTCTGACCGTTCGTCGTATTGTGAACGAGCCTACGGCTGCCGCTTTGGCCTATGGCCTTGATAAAGCCGGTAAAGATGAAAAAATAGCAGTATTCGACCTCGGAGGCGGTACTTTCGATATTTCCATCCTCGAATTGGGCGATGGCGTATTTGAAGTAAAGTCCACCAATGGAGATACCCACCTGGGTGGGGATGATTTTGACAAGGTAGTGATGGACTGGCTGGCCGACGAGTTCAAAAAGGACGAGAACGTCGACCTCCGGAAGGATCCGATGGCCTTACAGCGCCTCAAGGAAGCCTCTGAAAAAGCAAAGGTGGAATTGTCTTCCTCCAGCGAGACGGAGATCAACCTGCCTTATATCACGGCCATCGATGGTGTTCCCAAGCACCTGGTCAAGAAACTGACCCGCGCCAAATTCGAGCAGTTATCGGATACCCTTTTTGAAAGGTGTCTGAAGCCCTGCGAACAGGCCCTGAAAGATGCGGGACTGGACATTTCCAAGATCGACGAAGTGATCCTCGTCGGAGGCAGCACCCGTATCCCTAAAGTACAGGAGATCGTCGAAAAATTCTTCGGCAGGAAGGCTAACAAGAGTGTGAACCCGGATGAAGTGGTGGCCATCGGCGCCGGTATCCAGGGTGCGGTATTGACGGGTGAAGTGAAAGATGTACTGTTACTGGATGTGACGCCCCTGTCTCTTGGTATCGAAACCATGGGGGGGGTAATGACCCGCCTGATCGATTCGAATACGACCATCCCGACGAAGAAATCAGAAACCTTCTCTACGGCCAGCGATAGCCAGCCGGGAGTACAGATACATGTATTACAGGGCGAACGTCCGATGGCATCCCAGAACAAGAGCCTCGGTACCTTTAACCTGGATGGAATTCCACCGGCCCCCCGCGGAGTGCCGCAGATCGAAGTCATCTTCGATATCGATGCCAATGGTATCCTGCATGTCACTGCGAAGGACAAGGGCACGGGCAAGGAACAAAAGATCCGTATCGAAGCCGGAAGCGGTCTTAGCAAGGACGAAGTAGAAAAAATGAAGGCGGAAGCCAGGGCCAATGAATCAACCGATAAATTAGCCCGCGAAAAAGTTGATAAGATCAACCAGGCCGATAGCCTCGTCTTCCAGACCGAGAAACAACTGAAGGAATACGGAGATAAGATCCCGGCCGATAAGAAGGCCCCGATCGAAGCCGCTCTTAATAAACTGCGCGAAGCGCATAAATCACAGGATGTCGCGGCGATCGATGCAGCCGTAGCAGAAATGAATACGGCCTGGACGGCAGCTTCGGAAGAACTGTACAAGGCTACGCAGTCGGCAGGCGCACAGCCCGGTGCTGAAGGCGCAGGCCCTAACGGCGGCGGCGAGCATCAGCATACCGGTGGCGAGAATGTGACGGATGCGGAGTTTGAAGAAGTGAAGTAAACATTCGGAACGAGTTGGATATAGCAAGGGTTGAGATCTTTCTCAACCCTTTTTTATGATACCCAAATCCAATCTTCATCGGACTGTTCCGAACTATCATCCTTCCATATTGATTTTTCAGGATTAAATCCTGCTTTAATGCACTTAATATATTGAGCGTTCCAAGTATGACGATCTAAGTTTATTAAAAGACTTTCCCCAACTGATCCAATTTTAGCAATCCTATCCATTTTAGTTGAATTGTCAATTCTCATAGGACGTGTGACCATAAAAAGGTATTTTAGTAAAGAAAAGAAATTATCATAGTATTTCAACTTAAACAAAACTAAGAAAGACGAAATAATGTCGGAAGCGCCATTTACTAACTCGCTGCAAAACAATATAATAAGACCTATTTAACAATCCCTTAGCATTAAACGCTTGCATATCCCAAAATAAGTAGTAATTTTGCACTCGAATTCGCTGAGCAACGATCTTGTTTGCCACGATTGCCGCCCGGATACTTAATCTGCCACTTTTTTTTCGACGAAACTTCAGTGTGTGTTTTTATCCTTTCAGTTGCTCAGCTATTAAATCGTAATTTTTTAAATCAGATACGTTATGAACAGTGATGTGATGCACTCTATTGTGCAAATGGAACCTACTATCCTTAAACAATTGGTTACCGAAGTAAAAGAAACCGTAGCAACGGATGTTGAATTTACAAAAGAAAACAAACCTTCTTTTGGCATCGTAAACTTGTGGAATGTTCGCAAGAACAGAAGTCGCCAGGGCTCTGGCCGCACGGGCGGCAGCATTACCACCGGCCTCAGCTATTGATCTACGTTATTTTCTTCAGATAGGATCTTAGAAGTTGGATCCCTGCAGGAGTTTCCTGCGGGGATTTTTTTATTGGGCTAAATGATCTCCATCTTCTTCATGAGGAAAGAAGCGTTCCTGTTCATCGCAATGCCGCGCTGCAATTGATAATTGAAATGCAGTTCTCCCTGTTCGATCACGCTTTCAAAACAATAATTCCGGATCTCATCGGGCTTTTCGGCTTCGAGTTTGCCCAGGCTGAGATCGTGCGTGGCGAAAAGGGACAGGCAGTTATATTGCAGCAGCTTGCGGATGAATTGTTCCGAACCGTAGGTCTTGTCCTCCGAATTGGTACCCCGTAAGATCTCATCGATCAACACCAGCGCGGGTACGCCGCTTTGCAGGCGATGGATGATCTGCTGCAGTTTTTTTAATTCCGCCATGAAATAAGAAGTATGCTCCTGCAAGGAATCGCTCACCCGAAGAGAGGTCAGGATCTGCATGGGGGTAAAGGAAAAAGCAGTGGCGCAGACGGGGGCCCCGCATTGGGCCAGTAAGAGGTTTACCCCGGCCGTACGGAGAAAGGTGGTCTTCCCCGACATATTGGACCCGGTGACGAGCAGCAGCCGGTCGGTCTTTCCCGCGACAAAATCATTGGGCACCCTTTCGGACGCGGGGATCAGTGGATGCGCCATTTGCGCCGCCTCGATGAACAGGCACTTACTTTCTACCGGGATCGGATATGTGTTAGCAGGGTTATTAAAGGCAAAGGCGGCCAGGGAATTCAAACATTCGATACTGCCTACGGCATGGATCCATCCGGGGAATTCCGTCTTGTTGGTTATTTTCCATTTTTCCAGTGCGATCATGCACTGCAGGTTGTACAGGAAGAGATTGTTCAGGATAAAGCTAACGGTGGGATTGAGACTTTGATCAAAGAAGTTGGACAAGGTCGCCAGTCTTTTGATGGCGCCATGGGCCTTGCCTGTCCTTGCCTGCAATTGTTGAAGATGCGGGGCGTTACCGGCTTCCATGGTGTTGAACACACGCAGGATCGACAGATACTGATCGAGGACCGCATGTTTTCTACCGAGGAGGACATGCTGTTCGGAAATATACCCGCCAAAGAAGGCCGTCAGGATCCAGCCGGCCAGCACGCCTATCAACAGGAAACGGTAGTTGCCCGAATCGACCAGCACCACCAGGGCCGCGCAATTATATAGGACGATGATCCAGCGCAAGGCAAGCACCCATTTCTTAGAGAGCAGGCGGGTAGGGGCTTGCAGCCAGTCCAATACGCTGTATAAATTACCTTCTTTCTCTTCTTTTAATAATCCCCGGGCCGTCAGCAACTGCCTTTTATCCACCTGCTCCGCCAGTACCCGGATGGCCTGCTGGGTTTCTTCGATGGCCGCTTTGGATGAGAAGGGCTGGCGCAGCAGGGCCGCCAGTTGTTCTGTCCCATGACTGGTGGTGGTCCTGTTCAATACATGAAAAAGAGACCGTTTGCCGAAAATATCCAGGTCATCGAAATAGCTTTCGGAGCTGAGAAAAGCTTGTCCGTCCGGGAACCCATTCAAAGCATGTTCCAATACTCCCGCTTCATTGGTGTTGATGAATAATAATTTTTCGAGCAATGCCCGCCTGTCTTTGAGCCGGAAAGCCCAGGCCACCAGGAGGATGTAACAGGCGAAGATCGCCAGGCCCAGTACGAGAACGGAGGTCGTATACTCTTTGAAAAGGAAATAAACGCAGAGGGCCCATCCTATAAAACTGATCAGCCGCAAAAAGGAGATGAGGGAACCTTTTGCCTGAAGGCGCCGGACCTGTTCGGTGTACACCCCGGTCCGGTCTTTATAAAATGCAGGAAGAACATTCATGTCGGCAAAATTGGGATAAAATAAAATGCCACCCGTAAACAAGTGGCACTTTACCTATAAAAGAGATGATCGTATTTACATTATATCCATTGCCTTTACAAAAAAGGTACAGACAAAGGGAAGGATCAGGGTCAAATATTCAAACCTCAGGGCGATCGCTGCAATAAAGGCAGCGGTAGAAAGGAGAAACAGGAGCCAATATATTCCGGTGTACTTCTTCGACTGTTCCATGCTGCTGTATTTCTTTGTCTGTTCCATGCTATAAAATTTGTGCAAAAATAAAGTAAATGGATCAATGAGCCAAGTCAAAAGGGTATATATCTATGCAGCAGGAAGTTTATCTTTACCTTTTACCAGGTCTTGCCGGCCATAGGAAAGCTCTGAATACAAAAGCCAGTGACAGGATGACACATGTCGATATTTTAGCATAATTTAGCTGTATAATGTAAAAATTACACATTATCAGTTGCCGGTTACAAGATAAAATGCCTATTGCCAGATGAAGATCAAATTAGAGTTCTACCTGCGGTTTTACACGCACATGGGTCAATCCATATGGATATCGGGGAATATCGATGCGTTGGGAATGAATGTTCCGGAAAAAGCATTTCCCCTGCAATATATGAATGATGCCTTCTGGCATGGCACGCTGGAATTGGAAAGATCGGCCACCAACACCGCACCGCTCCGCTATCATTACCTGTTAAAGAACGAGGACGGCAGCATCACCGAAGAATGGGGCGACGACAGGATCCTGTCCTGCAGCGAGGTGGATCAGGCCATCGAAGAGATCCAGTTCGTCGATACCTGGAATCATGCGGGAGAATTTGAAAATGTATTCTACACTTCCCCTTTTACGCGGATCCTTCTCAAGCATCCGGCAGCGGTGTCAAAGCCAAAGACGGTGCCTTCCTTCACGCATATTTTTAAAGTAAAAGCGCCTTTATTAAAAAAGGAAGAAGCGCTATGTCTGCTCGGAAGCGGCAAAGCACTAAAAGAATGGGATACCACGTCTCCTTTGCCGATGGTGCTGGAAGGGGATTGGTGGACCTGCCGGATCTCTATTCCCAAGGAATCTTTCCCGATCGTCTATAAATACGGCGTCTGGCATCTCAAGGATAAAAAATTCGTACAATACGAGCAGGGAAGCAACCGATCGCTCTATGGAGATGCATTAACGCATAAGATCAATATCCTGCATGACGGGTTCGTGCATCTGCCGAATACCAGTTGGCGGGGAGCCGGTGTCGCCATTCCGGTGTTCAGCCTGAAAACGAAAAAGTCGTTTGGGGTGGGGGAGTTCACCGATCTGAAAGTACTCGTCGATTGGGCAAAGAGATCCGGGCTCAGGCTGGTGCAGATCCTTCCCGTCAACGATACCACCGCGCAACGCAACTGGCAGGATTCCTATCCCTATGCGGCGATCTCCGCTTTTGCCCTGCATCCCCTTTATCTCAACCTGGAAAAAGTGGCAGGGCGTAAATATGCCGACCTGATCAAACCTCTCCACAAAAAGCAGAAAGAACTTAATGAATTGCCCGAGGTGGACTATGAAGCGGTAATGAAGATCAAATTATTAGCGATCAAGGAACTTTATGAATTAGAGAAGGATGCCTTTTCAAAAGACCAGGGCTGGCTCGATTTTTTTGAAGAAAGCAAGCACTGGCTGGTGCCCTATGCCGCCTTCTGCCATCTGCGGGATAAGAACGGTACGGCCGACTTTTCGAAATGGAAGCTGTATAGTCAGTATGATAAGAAGGCCATAGAAAAATATGTCTCCCCGGGCGCCCGTCATTATGACGCGATCTCCCTGCATTATTTCATTCAATATCATTTGCATCTGCAATTACGGGATGCGGCGGATTACGCGCATGAGAACGGCATCATCATGAAAGGGGATATTCCGATCGGGGTCAGCCGTAGCAGTTGCGATGCCTGGATGGAACCCCGCCTTTATCATATGGATATGCAGGCAGGGGCGCCCCCGGATAATTTTGCCGTGAAAGGCCAGAACTGGGGTTTCCCTACCTATCATTGGGAGGAGATGGAGAAAGACGGGTATGCCTGGTGGAAGAAGCGGTTTGAACAAATGAGTAATTATTTCGATGCTTTCCGGATCGATCATATCCTGGGCTTCTTCCGGATATGGAGTATTCCGATGGATGCGGTCGAGGGAATATTAGGGCATTTCGCGCCTGCGATACCCGTCTACCGGGCCGAGTTCGATGATCGGCAACTATGGTTCGACTACGGTCGCTATACCCGCCCCTTTATCAATGAGGCCGTGCTCTGGGAAGTTTTCGGGAATGATTCGGAACAAGTGAAGACCGATTACCTGCTGCCGGCGGAGGATGGGTCCTTCTTTTTAAAAGAAGCGTTCAATACCCAGCGCAAGGTGGAAGACCACTTTGCATCACAGGCCAGAACCCCTACCTATGAAAAACTCCGATCCGGTCTTTTCGACCTGATCACGAATGTACTCCTCCTGGAAGTGGAAAATTCCGGCGGCCAGCAGTTCCATTTCCGTATCGCCATGGACACGACCTCTTCCTTCCGTTACCTGGAATGGAACACGCAACAGCAATTGAAGGAGCTCTATATCAATTATTTTTTCAGCCGCCAGGATCTTTTCTGGCAAAAGGAGGCTTTGCATAAATTGCCGGCCTTGAAACGCGCCACCAATATGCTGGTCTGCGGGGAAGATCTTGGCATGGTACCTCATTGCGTACCCGACGTCATGAAGCAGTTGGGCATCTTAAGCCTGGAGATCCAGCGCATGCCGAAAAATCCCGCCAATACCTTTTCTCATCCTGCCGAAGCGCCTTATTTATCCGTCATAGCCCCTTCCACGCATGATATGAGTACGATCCGCGGCTGGTGGGAAGAAGACCACCCGCTCACACAAAAATTCTTCAATGAGGAACTGGGACAATGGGGGGAGGCGCCCTATTTCTGCGAACCCTGGATCAATAAGGCGATCGTATTGCAACACCTGCACTCGCCCGCCATGTGGAGTATTTTCCAATTGCAGGACATCATGGGTATGAGCGAACAATTCCGCCGGGAAAATCCTCATGACGAACGGATCAATGTACCCGCGGATCCCCATCACTATTGGAGGTACCGGATGCATCTCACCCTCGAGGAACTGATCAAGGAAAAGGAATTCAATGAAGAATTAAAAGGGACTATCACGAGCAGCGGGCGATGAGGGATGAATGGATTGCTGATTTTGGGATTTTGGGATTTTGAGATTTGGTGAGGGGTGAGTTACCTTTTTGTAAACAGCGACGTAACTCTTATCGTTCCCTGCGCGGAACTTAATTTCAAAAAATAACTACCGGGTGTCAAGCCGGCGATCGCCATCGACCACTGGTTGTTTCCTGCCGACAGGGATTGCTGCTCCGTCTTTACCATGTTACCGGACAGGCTGAAGATCTGCACGCTCACCAGCTCTGTAACAGGGCTGCTTACGGCAACATTTATTATGGGGCCGGCAGGGTTTGGAAACACCTGCATCCTGCCTGCAGCGTTCGTATCCTCATTAAAGAGCAGGATCGTTCTTGAATAACGGGCGCTGCCATTCCTGTCTACCTGGCGAAGGCGATAATAATTGCCGCCATCCGGGACCTGCGCATCCGTGAAAGCATAACTATGTGCATTGACATTATTCGTACCCATCAGAGCCCCGATGGAATCAAAACGGCTGCCATCACCCGATCTTTCGATGACAAAATAGGTATTGCCTGTTTCGCTGCCGGTAGTCCAACTGAGCAGCCCCATGCCTCCTTTTAAGGCTCCCTGAAAGCCGGTGATCTCCACGGGCAGCAGGGCCGAGATCGTGATCGACTGACTATAAGAAGCCATGGTGCAGGTGCCATTCCCGATGGCAACGGTGATCGCCTTCGTTCCCATGCTGCTCCATTTAACACCCAGAGGCGCGGCGATGGATGAAGAAGAGGGGGTAGCGCCTCCGGCAAAGCTCCAGTTATAGATCACGCCGGAAGAAGGACTATTTGTCAAAGAAAAATTATTGGGAGAGGCTACGACCGAGGTAGCAGGGCCGCTGATCGAGAGCGCATTGCTTGCAGCCGGCGCGAGTTGGATATCGCTCAGCACGACCCCATAGGTGCCTGTATTATTATGGTTGAGGAATTGGATGTTCAATTTCTTATCGCCGGAGGCAAGCGGGACATTGATCGTAAAAGTCTGGGCCTGGAGATTCCAGGTCGTATTCGAATAAACCTGTATCGCATTCACATAATTCGTATTCGAATTCACACCGGTGACCTTTACCTGGATGTCAGGATTGGCAGGGGTGCTGCCCTGAGTTCTCCTGCTCGCCTTGTAGGTAAAAGTATAACTGAGACCGGGGAGGATACATACCTGTTGGTTGATACAACGTTCCACATCGATCTCTGTGACATAGATGCTTGCATCCGGTCCGCCGTAGGCTGTTTCGGGGTTGATCTCGATGGTACAACCGGTGCTCCAGCCGGTGGAAGATCCCCCGGTAAAATTGGAATTGGTAACGAGGTTCTGCGCCTGCGCCGAAAGGAAGGCTGCGGCGAGGCAGGCAAGGGATAAAATGAATCTCCTTGCTATTTTGGATGGTAGGGTAGTTGCAGTTTTCATAAGTATGGATCGTATAATAAAGCTAGTCATAAGGAAAACTATAGAAGTATTTAAGGCACTGGAAATCACATTTTTACAGGTAATCATGTAGGGAACACCTTCTAATCCGGGAAAAAGTCCCTCCTTTTTTATCATATTTTTCCTACAAGCCTGTCAGCACCTCCTCCCGATCGCCCAACTTTCCTAAATTTGACCTTCTATGCTGTGTACTTATCATGCTTACAACCTGGCTTTCCGACATCCCTTTACTATTTCCAGCGGTACCAAGACCCACCAGCCGACCCTGGTCGTGGAACTGGAGTTCAGGGGGCTGAAAGGGTATGGGGAGGCCCCGGCCATCAGTTATTATCATATTCCGATCGAGAAAATGATCGCGGACCTGGAAGAAAAAAGGGGGCTTATTGAGAAGTTCTCCTTCACCGATCCGGAGCGGTACTGGCATTACCTGCACCACCTGATCCCCCAAAACTCTTTTCTTGTTTGCGCATTGGATATGGCAGCCTGGGACCTGACCGGCAAGCTCCGGCAGAAACCTTTATACCAGGTCTGGGGTCTGGATCCCGCAAAAGGTCCCATGACGGACTATACCATCGGGATCGACAGCCCGGATAAGATGATCGCCAAAATGAAAGAAAGACCCTGGCCTATTTATAAGATAAAAGTAGGACAGCCGGACGATCTCACGATCCTCAGGGCCCTGCGGGCGGAGACGGATGCCCTCTTCCGCGTGGATGCCAATGCTGGCTGGACCCTGGAGGAGGCCCTGGAAAAGATCCCGCAACTGAAAGAACTGGGTGTCGAATTCGTGGAACAACCCCTGGCAAAAGACAACTGGGAGGGGATGAAGATCCTGTATGAGCGATCCCCGTTGCCCCTGATAGCGGATGAAAGCTGTGTACACGAAGCAGATGTCGACAAATGCATTGGACATTTCCATGGCATCAATATCAAACTCACCAAATGCAGCGGACTCACTCCGGCGCGGCGTATGATCCGGACCGCCAGGGCTGCGGGTATGAAGGTCATGGCAGGCAGCATGAATGAAAGCACCCTCGGGAGCGCAGCCATCGCCCATCTCCTGCCGGAGCTCGACTATGTGGATATGGACGGGCCGCTGTTGCTGAAAGAAGATGTGGCGACGGGGCTGGAATTTAAAGAGGGAAAAGTGAGCATTCCCCGCGGGCCGGGCCTTGGGGTGGAATATAAGGGGCTGTTTGAGATTTCCTGATTTTGAGATTTGGGGATTTGGGGATTGAGGGAAAGGAGGGTAAATTATGAGTAGAAATTGATACGAATAGAGCCAGATTTTTTTTCGTTTTAAAGTAAAATAGATGTTATTTTGACACTTGTAGACTGATTATTATTATGACAACAACAGAAAAAGACCGTTCAGTTGCCTCGCTTGTTCTTGAAAAATTCAAAACTATCTTCTCAGAAACACCCCTGATCATCCGGTCGCCCGGCAGGGTCAACCTTATCGGGGAACACACCGATTATAATAACGGCTTCGTATTACCGGCCGCTATTAATAAGGCTATTTATATGGCTGTTTCCCCCCGGAAGGACCAGGGATTGCATATCCATTCGGTGGACCTGGACCTCAGCTATGAAGGGAATATGGACCGATTAGAGCCCTCTTCCCTGGGATGGCCGGATTATATCCTGGGGGTCATCGACCAGATCCGGAAAAAAGGTCATACCGTGGGGGGATTTAATTGTGTGTTTGGCGGGGATATCCCCCTGGGCGCCGGGCTTTCTTCTTCCGCGGCCCTGGAATGCGCTACGGCCTTTTCCCTCAACGAACTCTTCGGGCTGGGATTGGACCTGCTTACGATGGTGAAACTCTCCCAGAAGGCAGAGAATGAGTTTGTCGGCGTTCAATGCGGGATCATGGATCAGTTCGCCAGTATGTTCGGCCGGAAAGATCATGTGATACGGTTGGATTGTCAATCGCTGGCTTATGAATATGTACCTTTTCCGATGGAGGATTTCCGGATCGTCCTGTTCGATACCCAGGTAAAACATTCCCTGGCCTCTTCCGAATACAATACCCGCCGCCAGCAATGTGAGGCAGGTGTCCGGCTCGTGCAAACGGGTCATCCGCAGGTGCGCAGTTTACGGGATGTGACGGTAGCCATGCTGGACCGGTATGTGGCTCCTGCCGATCAACTCGTTTATCAGCGCTGTCTCTATGTGGTGCAGGAAAATACCCGTCTCCTGGCTGCGATCGGAGACCTGCAGAAAGGGGATATCGCCAGTTTCGGCGAAAAGATGTTTGAAACGCATGAAGGGCTCAGCAAACAATATGAAGTGAGCTGTAAGGAACTGGACTTCCTCGTAGATCATGTAAAAGATAACCCTGTCGTGCTGGGCGCCCGTATGATGGGGGGAGGCTTCGGAGGTTGTACGATCAATCTTGTCCAGGAAGATGCGATCGGGGAACTGGTGGCACAGACCACCGTGGCGTATGCAAAAGCAATGGGCAAGGACCTGAAAGCGTATGTGGCGCAGATCGAGAACGGGACTGCGTTGTTCTAGCTTAAATTTTTAACCGGCTGAATTTTTATACCTGTCAAATCAATCATTGCTATATGAACAAGTTCAAGATCGTTTCTATTCCACTCGCCCTGGCGGCCACTTTTCTCCTAAGCTGCGGCAACGGGAGCAATCCTCCTGCACCTGCTGCGGGAGGTACCGATAGTGCTCCTAAGTCTACCGTCAGCCTTCCGGATGCCAATGCTTTCCGGGATACCGTGGATGGCAAACCGACGGCGCTATACCTGCTGAAGAATAAGAATAACATTTCTGCCGCCATTACCAATTATGGCGCAAGGGTAGTCAGCCTGGTCGTACCCGATAAGAATGGCAATCAGACCGATATCGTTCTTGGCTATGACAGCATCGGAAAGTATGTCCATCAGCCGGAAACCTTTTTCGGGGCGATCGTCGGCCGATATGGCAACCGGATCGCAAAAGGGAAATTCAAGCTGGAGGGGAAACAATATACCCTTGCCACCAATAACGGGGCTAATCACCTGCATGGCGGTAAGAAAGGATTTGGCGCTTCTGTCTGGGATGCCCGGCAGATCAATGGTCAGTCCGTGGAGTTTACCTACCTGTCAAAAGATATGGAAGAAGGCTATCCCGGTAACCTGAAAGTGACCGTCGTCTATACGCTGACGGACAGCAATGAGCTGAATATCGATTATACGGCCACTACGGACAAGGCTACCGTACTGAACCTTACGAACCACTCTTATTTTAACCTCAACGGGCAGGGAGAAGGCACGATCAACAACCATGTATTGCAGATCAATGCGGACAACTATACGCCCGTGGACAGCACGCTGATCCCCACCGGGAAGATCGAACCCGTGGCAGGAACGCCTTTCGACTTCCGCCAGCCCACCGCGATCGGCGCAAGGATCGACTCACCGAATATCCAACTGAAATACGGCAAGGGCTATGACCATAATTTTGTGCTGAACCCCAATAAAGGAGGCACGACCCTCAATCTCGCGGCTACCATCACCGGCGACCAGAGCGGCATTGTCCTGGAGACCTATACGGTAGAGCCGGGCATCCAGTTCTATGGCGGTAATTTCATGGCCGGAAAGAGCCCGCTCAAGGCTGGCAAGACAGATAATTTCCGGACGGCCTTCTGCCTGGAAACACAACACTATCCCGATTCACCGAACGAACCTTCTTTCCCTTCTACGGAATTGAAGCCGGGCAACTCTTATAAGACGACCACCGTCTATAAGTTCTCCGTAAAGAAATAGGATCGACAAGATAAAACGTACTGAAAATAAAAATACGGCCGTCCCTATAAAAAGGACGGCCGTATTTATTTGTTTGCTTTTCCCGTAATTAGTTTGACCTGCCGGCGACGATCACCTGGAAGGTTCCCGGTATCATTTTCGGTCTTTCGCCTGCGGCGCCTTTTTCCGTGTCGGCTGCCGGCAAATAGACCTCATGGGTCCTTTCATCGACCGTCAGGGTGCGGGCGCTTCTTTTGGTAGCAATATTATCAATGACTTTGAACGAGGTGGCGGATGCTTCTTTTATGATCGTCAACTTGCCCTCGCCGCAGGATGCGAAAATATATTTCAGCCCGCTGTCAAATCCTACGCCATCACAGCCATCCCCGATGGGCAGCTTGTCCACGATCTGTCCGTTCTCTGCATTTACCACGATCAATAATTTATCGCAACCGGCAAATAATCTCTTCGTTCTTGTATCGATCGCCAGTCCGGTGGGGCCGTCCCCGGGTGCAAGCGACCAACTGGCGAGCACTTTATAGGTCGGGATATCCACGACGGCGATATTATTCTTGTCCTCGATATTGATATAGATCTTCCCCGCTTCATCCGAGACGGCTGTTTCGGGCTTCCCTTCCAGTGAGATAGTCGCTACCACCGTTTCTGTGGCAG